>Ga0224506_10002116_pt1 | contig 13745 bp, 13 predicted proteins | sample SF_Jan12_sed_USG_2_FD_169108 | JGI IMG/M metagenome (GOLD analysis project Ga0224506, IMG submission 169108) | Sediment microbial communities from San Francisco Bay, California, United States - SF_Jan12_sed_USGS_8_1 | ecosystem: Environmental > Aquatic > Marine > Sediment | place: USA... | reverse complement strand
AAAACCCAGGTAGGAGGGATTCTCAAAATACACGCCAGCCGTCTTTGGCGACACTTTGGACTTGAGGTCATCGAGGTCCATCAGCCCAGTCTCAGGATGATGCTTGACCATGGTTATATTGACCGCTGGCCGGCAGTAATTTCGCATTACCAGAAGCCTGTCCGCAGAGATTGTATCGGACACCAGGATCTCTCTTCGCCCGGTGATCCTTCCTGCCATCCGCACCGTGGTGCTCGCAGCCTGGGCCCAGTCATAGGTCGGGACATTCACCACGTCCAGGTCGAGAAGCTCACCCATCAGACTCTCGTACTCGAAAAGGGCCTGGAATCGGCCATGATCCTCATAAGGCTCTCCGGCATAGGCGGTCAAAAGCTCGGAGCGCTGATTGACCTCATCACAGATGGCCGGAACGTAGTGCTGCCAGCATCCTGCCCCTAAAAAACTGATGTTCTCCTTACAGCTCTGGTTTTTGGAGAGGATGGCCTCCATGTGCTTTTTCAGGGAGTATTCGGAAGGAAGCGCCTCGGGCAGTTTCAGCGCTCCTTTGAACCTCAGTTTCTCAGGGATATCCTGATAAAGCTCCTCGATATTTTTCACTCCGATCTCCTCCAGCATTTTCGCCTTTACTTCCGGAACAGAGTTAGGAATATAGGGATGAACAACACTTTTCTTTTTTTTCATGATCGATCTCCTGATAAAGTTGCGTTCACGAACGATATAAGCTCAAAATCAAGGCATATTGTTAATGCAAAGCAATTTCTAGAATCAGCCTGCATTTATAACGAGGGTGTTTATTCTTGACCTAAATGCATTTCCGTTCAGGCCAAACCGCCGCCATCCACAACCAGGATGGCCCCGGTCACCCAGCTGGACATGTCACTGGCAAAATACAGCACAGCATTGGCAATATCGTCCGGTACGCCCACGCGTTCAAGAGGCCGGTCCGAAGCCCTTCGTAAAAACTCATCTTCATCTTCACCCAGTTGGGAGGCCTCCTCACGCAAGAGGGGCGTGTCCGTATCGCCGGGGCAGACGCAATTCACGCGTATGCCATGCTTGCCGTGGTCGATGGCCATTGCACGTGTCAGGTTAACCGTCCCGCCCATAGCTGCACAGTATGCCACGGCGTCGGGACCGCCTTTCAGCCCCCATCCCGAACCTGTGTTGATGATGCTCCCACCCCCGTTCTCGATCATGTAGGGGATGACATGATGAGAAAGCAGATAGATCGCTTTCAGATCCACGCTGAGGACGAGGTCCCATTCTTCCTCGCTCAATTCAAGAGTGTTCTTCCGTTTGATCACTCCTGCGTTATTGAACAAAATATCGATCCTGCCGAATTCCTCATAAACCGCCCTGACTGTCTCTTCACACTCAGAATAGGAGGTGACATCGCACCAGTAAAACTCTACATCCCCGCCAAGCTTCCTGATCCCCTTCGCGGCTCTTTTTCCCTGGGATTTATCGATGTCGAGCAGGGCAATGCTCGCTCCCATCTCGGCCAAACGAACAGCTGTGCCCAGCCCGATTCCTGAAGCTCCTCCAGTAACCATAGCCAGTTTTCCCTCAAGGGAAAGAAGCTCCAAAGCTTTCTTCTTTATGTTCATCGCCCTTCCCTCCTTATGGTCGAATCATCGGTTCTTTCTTATGTGTCTTGCGACATAGCTACTATAATCAAATCCTCCGAAAAATCAAATTTCCCTCTGTGATTTTCTTCTGTTTATATTATATTTAATAAGAACGCTGTTAAAAGATTATTAAAGGATCACAGGATGGGACTAAGAAATTCAGCAAGACTCACGCTGGTTTGAGAACCTGGCTCTTTAAAAAAGCACAAGTACCAAACTCAGCCGCTAGTGCTTGTATTTGATGAAGTTCCTGTACTTTGAAAAAGCCATCGCCAGAAGGTCTTCGACGATTATATCGAAATAATATTGGCCTTTAAGAGTGGGATTATAAGGAAATTCCAAAAAGACCTGTTTTTTCAACAACAGAAAAGATCAAGAGGCGATATTCTGAGCGATCTACTTCTTTTTCTTGTCCTTGGCTTGCGCTTCTTCTATCTCTTTTATTCTCTTCTCATACCGGGCAGCCTGGTCGCCGGCTATCTCCACCGCTTTTTTCGCGGCCTCCAGCGCCTCATCGTATCTCTTCAACTTCAGACAAACCAGGCTCAGCGTATCCCATATGTAGGGAGCCTGGGCCAGTTCTGCTGACTTTTTCGCGGCCTCAAGAGCGCTATCCAGGTTCTTCTCCTGAGCAGCCCAGAACCGCGCATAGCTGGACAATGTGTTGGAGTTATCCATGTAATCCTTGATGTACTCAGGCCCGAAAATCTTGAGCGCCTTTTCAGGTTTTTCCAACTGGATATACATATCCGCAACTGACCGGATAACATACAGGTTATCAGGCTTCAACTGGACGGCTAACTCCATCATGGCCTCTGCACTCTCAAGGTTGGTCTTCTGTTTAACCCAGAATTCGGCATAGTCTCTGAGGTCATAGCCCAGACTGGAAACTTGCCCTTCCATGAAATCTTTGCCGTAGGCTTCTTTGGTTTTTTCAACTTCGCCTTTGAGAGCATATAATTCAGCGAGGTCCTTCATGTAGGAAGGGCTGGGGTTGTATCTCATTATGTCTTTGATCTTTTCAGCCAGCTCAATCCCTCTGTCAAGGTTATCCTTGTCCCTGATTATTCTGAGTACGTAGTAGTTGAGGGCTCTCGGATTTTCCGGGTATTTGGATGTGTATTCCTCGAAGAATTGGGCCGCTTCTTCTTTGGAGCCTGCATACCGATAGTATGAACCCAGGTACAGGTAGGCATTCTCGAGCATCTGACTTTCCGGATATTTCCTGATGAAAGCTTTGAACGGATCCGCGTCTCTTTTCCGGCTGTAGAGCGATAACGTCGCTAACGAGAATTCAGCATACTCTGTGTAGGTGACTTTTTTATCCCTGTAATCGGTTGTACCTTTCTTCCCGTCAGGGTCTAATGCCAGGACTTCGTTGTACAGGTTTGTCGCTTTCTCCTCATCGATCCGGTCATCGTACTTTTGAGCGAGCTTGAAGACGATCTCTATGTTTTTGGGGTCTTGAGCGTATTTCTCAGAGAGAACCTTGAAGGTGTCTACGCCGTTCACTGTTTTTTCAAGCCTTTCCAGAAACTTTTCTGGAGGGGGGCCGTACCCGACGTGCCAGTCAATCTCTGACCCGTCACTGCCAAGAATCAACACAGTCGGAGTAGCCCGAATGCCGAACCGTTCATAGACTTTATCACCTTCGTCTACTCCTCTGGTTGCTCGGTAAAGAATGAAATGGGAATTAAGAAAATCGTGAAATTTGGGGTTGTTGTAGAATTGCTGAACCAGCAATAAACAGCCGCCTCAGCCAGGAGAGAAGAAGTCTACGAGAACCATCTTGCCCTCATTTTTCGCCTGGTCGAGGGCTCCGTCTAAGGTCCCCTTAAACCAATTCTGTCCGGCTGCGGAGGATGCGAGGATGAGAAAAAAAAGAGAAAAAGCGAGTTTCTTCTTCATGTTTACCTCCTTCACCGAACCAAATTTGAAATCTCCAACTTAGACTCTAATATAGGAACTACTTCATGAATTGTCAAATAAAATATTCAGTTGTAAGCATCTCTGTTTCCATGATGAGGGAAACATCTGGTCTAATGTAAAAGCAGTAAATAAGGTTACAATCTCTGTGCGGCCTGGACGCCGCCCTCAGCCCCCGGACCCCGAGGGAACCTGTCCCGTCGGTTCCCCTCCATCCGAAGCCCATGAAGGAGGGTGGGAGGGTCTTGGCTAGGATGGAGGAGAATCGGCGCTTTAAAGATTACACCTTCATAATTAACGGCCACGGAAAAAGAGATGCTATTCAGTTTGTGGGGATTCTTTTTCCTTTCACAAAAACTTCTTTGACATTGAGCTCTTTATCCAGGATGACCATGTCTGCATCTCTTCCTCTTTTCAAAAGCCCTTTTCTTTTCTGGATATTGAGGAGCTTTGCCGGGTTAAGTGTCACCGTCATCAATACTTTCTGGAACGGCAGGCCAGTGAATTGAACCATGTTCTTTAAGGCAACTCCCAGCTCAGTGTTACTACCATACAATTTCCCTTCCGGGGTAAAGGATGGTCCTTTCCTCAATCCATAAAATTTTGTGGCATCGGTGACCAAGATGATCTTCTCGATGGGCTTAACTCTGACGATCAGGTCAAGGATCGAAGGATGGAGGTGGATTCCATCCGCGACAACCTCGGCATACACATCATCGCTCAAAAGCAGGGCTCCGGCTGCTCCCGGTTCCCGATGGGCAATACCCCTCATGGCGTTAAAGAGGTGAGTGGCGAGCCTGATACCGGAATTCACAGCCTTGATGGTCTGGTCATAACTGGCATTGGTGTGGCCGGCTGAAGGAATGATACCCTCTTCAGTCAAGAATCGAATAAAACCAACAGCGCCTATGGCTTCAGGAGCGATAGTCATAATCTTGATATGCCCCTTGGATGCCTGGATGTATTCCCTCATCTCTGTCAAGGAGGGCTTCCTTATATACCGTGTCCGCTGGGCGCCGCTCTTCTCTTTTGAAATGTAGGGGCCCTCCAGGTTAATACCGATAATCTCAGGAATGTCCTTGAAGTCTCTTTGAATATCAATGAACTTTTCTAAAACCTTCAAAACCTGTCCGTGAGAGGCGGTCATTAAGGAAGGCAGAACAGCCGTAGTCCCGTTTTTCAAATGAATCCTCAAGGCCTTCACGATTAACTCATCTGAGGCATCCAAAAAATCGATCCCTCCTCCCCCATGGAGATGGATGTCTATAAAGCCGGGGACAGCGAGTTTGTTCTTGAAATTGAAGACTCTGGCCTGAGAAGGGAGCTTTGACTCATCAACCGCGCCTATCCGGTCAATCACTTCTCCCTGAATAAGGATGGAGCCGTTCTTTATCACCCTGAGCGGTGTGTAGATATCGCAATCTTTAAGGAGCGTATAGTCTGGCATCTTACTTCAAATAATCCTTCACCCTGTCTTTATTTTTAAAGACCCATTTATAGTAACCCCTTCGGGATAAGAGGGAGCCAGCCTCCTCGTCGACAAGAATTTTGACGCGAGGATGATGCTGAAGCACTGAGGCCGGGATTGAAGCTGTGACCGGTCCTTCCACTGACTTGAATATGGCATCGTTTTTATTCTTTCCTGATGCCAGCAGGATGATCATCTTCGCTTCCATGACCGTTCCGATGCCCATCGTCAAACAGAATCTCGGGACTTCCTCCTCACTCTTAAAGAAACGGGCATTGTCCTTGACCGTTTCCTCAACCAGGGTTTTGACCCGCGTCCGGGATGATAGAGACGAGCCGGGCTCGTTAAACCCGATGTGGCCGTTCCGGCCGATTCCCAGGATTTGAACGTCAATTCCTCCCCGCTTTTTTATCTTTTCTTCATATTCCCGGCAGTGCGCCTCGATATCGGTCGGCCTTCCCTCGAGACGGAAGATATTATCCTTTCTGATGTTGATGTGCTTGAAGAGATTCTCTTCCATGTAAAAGGCAAAGCTCTGAGGATGGTCTTCTTCCAGTCCCAGGTACTCGTCCAGGCTAAACGTAGCAACCTCCCTGAAATCAATCTCCCCTTTTTGATGCAGCTCTATTATTTTTTCATAGACGCCCAGCGGTGTTGCCCCTGTGGCCAGACCCAGGACCAGGTTTCTCTTCTTCTGCCATTCCTCCAGGATAATCCTGGCAGCTTCCTGGCAAATCTCGTCATAGTTCGACTTGATGATCACTTCCATTTCGATATCTCCGCAATCTCCCTTCTCCAAAACCCGACCATTTCCTCTGCTCTCGCCCTGCTTTTCGCTTCCACGATCAGCCTGATAATCGGCTCTGTGTTGGAGGGCCTGATATGGACCCAGTAATCACTGAATGTGATCTTCATGCCGTCCATAAGAGAAATCTCGCCTTTATCCGTGTATTTCTTCCTCATCTCCTTGATGAGGCGATAGGTCTCTTCTTGTGTCTTATCAATCCTGTCCTTGATCATAAAATACCGGGGCACCTCATTTTGAAGCTCGGAAACCGCCTTTCCTGACGCAGCCATGTACTCCAGGATCAACCCCATGGCTGTGAAGCTGTCCCGACAGGGATGGACATCGGGGAGGATCACACCGCCGTTGCCTTCGCCTCCGATGGCTGGCTTTTCTTCCAGTGATAAGATCGTTTCAACCACGTTGATCTCGCCGATCTTAGTCCTTATGACAGGAACGCCATACTCGGCCGCAATATCATCGATGGCCTGTGAAGTGGAGAGGTTGATGACAACCGGACCTGGTTTCTGGCTCAAGACATGCTTTGCGGCCAGCACCAGAGTCATCTCTTCTCCGAGCGGCTCTCCTTTTTCGTTGACCACAGCCAGCCTGTCCGCATCAGCGTCCTGGACAAAACCCACATCGGCTTTATTTTTAATCACGGTCCGGCAGAGCTCGGCGATGTTCTCCGGGAGAGGCTCGGGATGATGCGCGAACCGGCCATCAGGCACACAATTGAGGAGAACAGGCTGACAGCCCAATCTCTCTAAGAACCAGGGAGCAAGCACGGCACCCGCCCCGTTACAGCAGTCTACGGCGACCTTGAATTTTCCTCTGGCGATGGAATTCACATCCAGATAGGACAGTAATTTCTTCGCATGAGGCTCTGTGGGATTTTCTTCGTATTCCGGAACCTTGTACTTGTCCACATCCACCAGGGAAAATTCTCCTTGATGATAGATATCCAAAAATTCATCCACCTGATGATAGTTCAGAAAGAGGCCTTCTTTATTCAAAAACTTCAGGCCATTCCATTCTTTTGGGTTATGACTGGCAGTCACAGCAATGGCACCCATGGCTCTGGCTTGTTTGGTGAAAACCTGGATCGAAGGGATAGGACAGATCCCGACCTCCACGGGTTTACAGCCGACCGATAAGAGCCCGGAAAGGACTGCCTTTTTGACCATGGTCCCGGATTGCCTTGAGTCCTGGCCAACGATGACCTCCCCCCTTCCCAGGTAGGTGCCGAAGGCCTGGGCGAATTTTGCCACAAGCTGAGGAGTCAGGCTTTCGCCCACCACTCCCCGGACTCCGGATACGCTTATCTTTAAAGACGTCGCTCTGTTCATTTGACCAGCGTCGAAATAAAATTCATCACTTCTTCAGCTCTTTTCCTGGCATTCTCCCTGGACCTGTCCTCAGCGATGATCCGGATCATCGGTTCTGTGGCAGATGCCCGGATATGCACCCAGCCGTTTTCATCCTCCACTTTTATCCCGTCCGAACTGTCCATTTTCCGGTCGATGAAGAGCTTTTTGACTTCATGGACAACGGAATGGACCTTAGTCGGCGGGCAGTATATTTTTTCTTTGACAATATGATATCTTGGCAGCTCTTCAACCAGCTCAGAGATTTTCTTCCTCCGGGAGGCCACTATTTCCAGGATAAAGCCCATGGTTAAAAAGCCGTCAAAGGCGGGCTGGAATTCAAGGACGGCGACACTTCCACTCCCTTCTCCAGCTATGACTGCGTCTTCGTTCAGCGCCGTCTGGATGGAAAAAGACTGCCCGACTTTGTCTTTCATCAGCAGGCAGTTTCTCTTCTTCGCCACATCCTCGATCATCCGCGAGGAGGAGTGGTTGGTGATGACTGTGCCCTGTTTTCTTTTCAGGTATTCATTCGCTATCAAGGGAAAAGTGAATTCCTCGGACAACATCTCTCCGTTCTCTGCCACAATGGAAACCCGGCTGACATCGCTGTTCAACAGAAATCCTGCATCGGCTTTGACCACCTTCATGACCGAAGCCACTTCCTGAGCATTTCTCGGACGGGGCTCCGGGTCATGGGGAAAATATCCGTTTGGCTCGTTGTTGACAGGAATCAACTCGAAATCCAGATATCTGCTGAAAACATCGATAACGCCCGCTCCAGCGCCGCTGCAGGGATCGATTATGACTTTCAGTTTGGCTTTCTTGATGGCCTCAGCATTCAAATATTTTTTCAGGTATTCAAAATAATTATCGAGATAATTTTCCGTTTTTTCCAACTTACCCAAGCTATCGACAGCAGCCTTGTCAAACTTTCCCAAATGATAAATATCCAGGACTTCCTCACCCTGGAATACATTCAGATAGGTTCCCTCCTGATTGATAAAAGTCAAGGCATTCCATTTCAGGTCGTTATGTCCGGCAGTGATCGATATCGCTCCTCCCGCTTCGAGTTTCCTCACCATGAACTGAATGATGGGAGTGGGACATATTCCCAGGTCCAGGACATCGCAACCCGCAGAGATCAGAGAGGAAAGAACGGCCTCGTGAAGCATGGGGCCAGAGATTCTTGTATCCCGTCCCACAAGTACTTTTTTTATCTGGAGATAGGTGCCGAAGGCAGAGGCAAAATCCATGACCAGTTCCGGAACTATGGTCTCTCCCACGATCCCTCTCACGCCGGAGATCCCTATCTTCAGAAGTTTCATTCTTGACCTATCTTTTCTCTATTATAAACTTTTGCCTGCTGTCTTTAAACAAATGCTTCTCAGGCTGAAGGAAAATCTTTCTAAATCATTGTAAAATAATTCAGGTCAATTAGAATATAAAATCAATCATCAATTTTGATCAATAAAATGCGGATACTCGTGACCGGAACATCGGGTCAAATCGGCTCGGTCATCGCCTCCATGCTCTCTTCAGAGCATAACGTGATTGGAATCGATCTTATCCCTGGGAAAACGACAACGCATGAATTGCTCCATGATGCGCCCGCTGTGTTACTGCGCCATTTTCCTTCCCTTGACAAGCTTTTTGCTCAGAAGGACTGGAAGCTGCCGAAAAGTATCGACCGAGTCTATGTGATTCAAAAGGCGGAAATGCATCTCGGGTACCGACCAAAACATAATTTCAGGGCTTATCTAAAGGAAGTGAAATTGCTACCCCGTAACTGATTCTCTCGACTCCACCAAAGTTGTAATTTCATAAGAAAATATTTTCAATTTACTGGAAATGATGATAAATTAGGAACGGTTCGATCAAACTTTCCAGTGAGTTTAGGGAAATATTTGAATATTTACAAACCCTCGGTAAACACTTGCACTCATTCTATAAAACGGGAACAAAAGCCTTTTTGCCTATTTTTATTGATTTTCAGTAAATTTAATCATTGATTCATGAATTGAACAGGGAGGCATCATGGATTTTAAAGAAATAAGGGAAAGATTAGCCAAACTGGATACAGCCTGTCTTTGCGACTGCGGCAAAAGAGTACGGGTCATGGACCCGGAAATCCGCCCTATTATACAGGGCGTTAAAATGATCGGCAAGGCACACACGGTCCACTGCAAGGCAGATTTTCTGACAGTCCTCAAGGCCCTTCACGACGCCCAGGAGGAGGAAGTGATAGTGATCGACGGCGAAGGTGAGAAGATTGCTTTAGCTGGAGAGATGTTTGCCATGGAAGCCAGAAAGAAAAAATTGGCCGGGATCGTCGTGGACGGCGGCTGCCGTGACGTCAAAGGAATTCGGGAGATCAAATCACCCGTATATGCAAGATATATCACTCCGTCAGCCGGGACATCCTCTAAAATCTTCAAGACACAGGTTCAAGTCAACTGCGGCGGGGTTCCTGTCTCCCCCGGAGATATTGTCTTCGGGGATGATGATGGCATAATTGTTATGACAGAGAAGGAAGTCTCGGAGATCCTGGATATAGCAGAAAACATCCAGAGAATAGAAGCCAAAGCGATCAGGAAAATGGGAGAAGAAAAAAGTCTGACGGACGTGCTCAATTTCTTCGACCATTACGCCAAAGTCAGCAAAAAAGAGGACAGCCGTCTGATCTTTACCGTATAAAACGCATGACCGAGATTCGTGGGGTCAGGGCTCGACATTAGACATCTTTTTCATTATTCTTCAGGTCAATATTTTCCTGCTAAAATGTCTAAAGTCGAGCCCTGACCCTTAAATACGGATTACTAAAGGAGAAGGAAAGTGAAAAAAATTATTCTTTTACTCAATATGTCAATATTATTCATACCGCTACTTTCCTGCTCCAGGTCCACACTCGATATAGCGAAAATTGAAGGAGAGATTCGAAACGTTCTCGACGGGCAGAAAGCCTTTTGGAACGAAAAAAACATCGAAGGATTTATGGAAGATTACTGGAAATCGGAAAATTTCACCTTTCAATCCGGGAACAGCCGGCTTCACGGCTGGAAGGAACTTCTCTCCCGGTATAAAAAGAGCTATACAGGAGAGAACTGGGGAGAATTGGATTTTACAGATATCGAGGTCAAAGTCCTGACCAAGAATTACGCCTACGTGCTGGGGCGCTGGAAACTGACCTTTAATGATTCTGCCAAAGAAGGGCTGTTCACTATCATCTTTCAGCGGATGAAGGAAGGCTGGAAAATCATCCACGACCATTCCTCTTAGATGTCAATATGAGGAAATTGCAGAAAATGGCAAAGGATTAGTGCCAAGCTCAATAAGAAAACAATCGGGATTAAAAGCTGTAATTCAATTTTAGAAACAGCTCGTTTGACATCAAACGACCTTTCCAAGCCGGAGCGACGGTATCAGGATCATCATCAACAAAATAATTGTTGGATTCAAATTTGCCGCCGTAATAAAGACGATAACCGAAATCTATTCTTGATCTCTCGGAAATTTTGAATAAAAAACCGATCATTCCTTGAGCGGCTAAAGAGTATGTCTCCTTAGTCGGCATGACTGCGGCTGCAATATTCATATTGCTTCCTGGGTCTGTTGCTTCCAATACAGAGTGAAAATTAAATATCTTATTGCGTGCGACTCCAATCCCCCATCCTATAAATGGTGCAATCACCATCCCGCTATGAAAATGAAAGGCTAGCTTATTTTGACTGTGTAATAATAAATTAAACATAACGTTAGAGTTGTCCAGGTCAAAATAACGGGTCTTGGTACCTAATGGATAAGGAGCTGGATCGCCGGGCACTTGATTTTGATATTTTGCATAATGATATGTGCCTCTATAAGCGGTAGAAATAGAAGCATGGAGCCAAGGCTTGAGATGAAAACCTAGGCCTAACTCAAAAACCGGCGTGTTGTCCAATTTACTATTGTATCCTTGAACAGCTCTATCCCAGAAGCTATTATCCACTTCTAAATTCGCTTCGAGCGAAGAAGAATAGCCGACCCATAATTCTAAAAAGAAAGGATAATTCTTGTTTTGCGATGACAGAGATTGCATGTCATTGTTTTCTGCCAAAGAATCAGTGCTCAGGATTAAACCAACAAAAATCACTAAAAATAGCCTTAAGAATTTCATGTTTCACCTCCGATTACTCTCGGAAAGATTTACTTGTTGTATTTTTCGAGCCACATGGCGTGTTCGGTCTTGGCTTGTTCGCGCAGCTTGGAATCCATCAGCAGGCGCAAACCAGTAGCAGCCATGACTTTGGCTGTTAAAATCAAAGAGTTATGCCCGGCATCGCATACGGTAATATCCGCGTTTTCTTGCGAATGACCCGCCACATTAGGAATACCTTCTGTTCCGATGCTGACATGGGCTCCCGGTACTACAAGCGTGGCAAGCCCTGTTTCCTCCCAGTGTCTGGGAACAGCCCTCTCGCCAATTTTCACTCCTCCATAATCCACTCCGCACTGGAAGACGATATCATTGAGAACTCCGACAGCGATTCCAGGGTTGTATTCGCCGTAGTGGTCGATGTCGACCGTTGTCTCGGTGGCCAGGGCAGCCGCCTGAGCCATGTTATCCAGCGCCTCGACCTTTTTCTCGATCATCTCCCTTGCTTTTTTAGGGGTTAACGAACCCACCGGAGTCTCATCCATAAGGTGCCTGATCCAGATTAGAGCCGAAGCCTCCTGAGGCACGATGTTGGGCGCTTCTCCTCCGTCGCTGACGATTCCGTGAAATCTGAACTGGGGCTCTGAATGCTCTCTCATCATATCCATCGCATGAAAAAGGAGAAGGACTGCATCCAAGGCACTCCTCCCCTGCCAGGCCTGCTGGGCATGAGCCGATTTCCCGTGGAATGTGTATTTCATCTGCCGGATGTGTCTGGCTGAGAATCCTCCCGGAAAACGAAGCGTCTCCTGGGCCGTGCCGTGGCTCCTGAACATGAAATCAGCCCCTTCCAGATACCCGGCCTTGGCCATGAGCGCTTTGGCCGGAGGCCCGACTTCCTCTGCCGGCGCCCCGATCACCCAGATGCTGCCTGGAATATTATTCTTCTCCATCACCTTGGCCAGAGCGATCGCAGCCCCAATGCCTGTCGGTCCCTGCATGTTGTGCTGGCAGCCGTGGAACGGCGGGTCTCCTCTCAAGGCATCATACTCCACAGTGATTCCAATGACCGGATGCTCCGACCTCCCTTTGTACTTAGCTTTGAAAGCTGTCGGGATTCCTGGAGGGCCTGAGTAATCCTCAGGAAACCCTCCGACCACCTTCAACCTATCGATATCAGAAGGCAGTCCAGACACTCCCATTTCCACTTCAAACCCATGCTTCTTCAACTCATCGCACAGCATCTTGGCTGCCTCAAACTCGAGGAACCCCGGTTCAGGATGATGATACATCCAGTCGTTTATCTCGATCAGGCGGCCGCTCAACGCGTCTATCTCCGCATCCGCTGCTTTTCTCATTTCAGAAATCCTCTTGGATTCTTTGGGGATAACCTGCGGTTTTTCCTCAGAGAGAACAGGATTCAAAACGAAGGAAAGGAGGAAAACTATCAGACTTGAAAACACAATAATCCCTTTTTTTCTTTGAAGCATTCGTGCCTCCTTCATCCAGATATGGAAAAGATGTATTTCCCTTAAATCCTATTTTATCAGTTCCAGTATCTTCTCTATTGCCTTATCCAGCTGGGGATCTTGATCCTGGAGGTCATGGTTCAAATCATTGATGACAAAAATATCAGGTTTCACGCCGCCGCTGGTCTCCAGGTCCTTGCCGTCAAGGGTGTAGCATCCCCAGAACGGAAGCCTGAAGTAGCCGCCGTTCATCAGGCCAACGCCAGTAGTGAAAATCAGCCAGCCGTATGTCGTATTTCCGATAATCGGACCTCTCTTCAGTGTTTTAAAGCCGTTGGCCGTCATCTCGCCGTCGCTGAGGGTGACCTCATTGATCAGGAGAACCACTGGCTTATCCGTCACCCCGAACGTGGACTGAGGTGTTTCGGACAGCCCTCTAATGCGCCACTTGGCGTAGATCGGCTTGGTCAGGGCCTGGAGGACCCGGTCATGGACGTTGCCGCCGAAATTGAACCTCAAATCCAGGATCAGTCCCTTCCTGGGCACAGCATCCCTCTCGAGCTCCTTGAGAAACCGGCTCAGGTCTCCGCCACCCATAGCCCGCATGTAGATATAAGCCGCCTTATCATTTGTTTTCTGCTTGACGATCTCCCGCCGGCTCTCGATCCATTCCTCCAGCAGCAGCCGGTTCTCAGCTCCTGAAGAAATCGGTTCTAAAGAGATCTCAATGGTCTTCTTCAAGTTCTGGCTCTTGAAGGTGAGCAGCACCTTCTTCTCAAGAAGCCCGCTAAAATTCGCCCATATGTTTTTTTCCGCATCCACAGTTTTTCCGTTGACGGCTGCCAGTTCATCACCCACAGCCACGCTTCCCTTCTGGTCAAACAGGGGTCCGTTCTTGATGATTCGCTTGAGGATGATCTTTTTATCCGTGAATTCCCACTCTGCTCCCACATGAGCGCTCGGCTCTT
>Ga0224506_10002115_pt1 | contig 13765 bp, 3 predicted proteins | sample SF_Jan12_sed_USG_2_FD_169108 | JGI IMG/M metagenome (GOLD analysis project Ga0224506, IMG submission 169108) | Sediment microbial communities from San Francisco Bay, California, United States - SF_Jan12_sed_USGS_8_1 | ecosystem: Environmental > Aquatic > Marine > Sediment | place: USA... | reverse complement strand
TTATTTTACAAAACATCGTTTTTCTCTGCGCCCTCTGCGGCTCGGCGGCAAATGTTTTTTACTAAAAAAAGAGCCTGTAAAAACAGGCTCTTTTAATCACTCACACAATAAGTTACTGGTTATTTAAAACGGGATATCGTCGTCAAAGCCTTCTTCAACCATAGCGGGCTGCGGTCTGCTGGCAGGCTGGTTGTTTTGTTGACTGCCTTGCTGTGCCTGGGCAGGTGCATAACTGTCACCTGAAGAACGGCCGCCCAGCATTTGCATTTCGTTGGCAATAATTTTAGTCGCGTAGCGAGTCACACCGTCTTTTTCGTATTTTTCGGTTTTGAGTCTGCCTTCGATATACACTTGCGACCCTTTCTTCAAGTATTCACCAGCAATTTCACCTAAGCGATTGAAGAACACAACATTGTGCCATTCTGTGTTTTCTTTAGTTTCGCCGGTTTGTTTGTCTTTCCAGCTCTCTGAAGTAGCGATGGAAATATTGGTTACAGCGCCACCACTAGGCATATAACGTGTTTCCGGATCCTTCCCGCAATTACCGACCAAAATTACCTTGTTTATTCCTCGTGCCATTTTTCTCTACCTGTCTGTTTAGTTCTCAATGTTTTGCTGCTGCAAACGATAACAACTTTTCTTCATCAAGGATATGTTTTTCTACCTTCATGTAGGCCACAGCTTCCTCTTTAATGATGGCAGCCTCGACCACACCTCGAATATTCAATAATTCATCCTCGGTGACAGTATCGACCTTCAGCAGGTAAGTACTTAAATGCCTTGGGTTTTTCATAAAAAATGCAACGCCGAGCCAGACCGTCAATACCACCAGCGCGGCGCCATAGACCCCTTCTATGCCCCAGACTGCCTGAGCCGCCCCGCCGGTCACACCACCGGCAAAGGCGCCCAGAAACTGGCTGCTGGAATAGAGTCCCATCGCCGTGCCCCTGCCCGTGGCAGGTGCTGTCTTTGATACCAGTGAAGGCAGCATCGCCTCCAGCAGGTTAAAACCGGTGAAAAACACGATTAGCGAGATCGCCATGGCGACCAGGCCGGAGCTCGCCATCAGACCCGCGACAGCCAGCATCAGGCACATCACTGCCCCGATGAACACCTGCCTGAGGCGCTGCTTGAATTCGGCCACAATAATAAAAGGCAGCATGCACACCAACGATACGATTAATATGATCAGATACAGCGAGCCATGGCTGCCGACTGCGAGACCTGCCGTATCCCTGAGCGCCAGGGGAATCACCAGGAACAGGGCCATCAACACAAAATGCAGCGCAAAAATACCCACATTCAGCCGCAACAGCTCGGGCATTTTCAGTACAGCTAACAGGTTGGACGTCTGCAGCTCGGTATCGTGGTGAAAGTGGCTATCCAGCGGGTCGGGGACCAGCAAATACAGAATACCGAGACCCACCACCGCCAGCACAGCCGTGGTGGCAAAAATACCCGAAACACCGATCCACTCATTCAGAATGGGGCCCAAAACCATGGCAATCGCAAACGCCATACCAATGCTGGCACCAATAAATGCCATCATCCGCATACGGTGCTCCTCCCTGGATAAATCAGCCGCCAGCGCCATCAGCGTGGCTGAAATTGCACCAGCGCCCTGCAGCGTACGACCAATGATAACGCCATTGATACTCTCCGATGAGGCCGCCACGAGGCTGCCAATGGCAAATACAAGCAGTCCCGCCGCAATCACCGGCTTGCGGCCAATCCGGTCTGAGAGCATGGCAAAAGGAATCTGGAAGATGGCCTGGGTGAGGCCGTAAATACCCAGTGCCAGCCCGATCAAAAAATGGGTAGCGCCTGGCAGGACTTCTGCGTAGAGCACAAATACCGGCATAATCATGAAAAAACCGAGCATACGAAATGCATAAATCAGGGACAGAAATACCCCGGCCTGGCGCTCGCGCGATGCTAATTTTTCACGAAATACTGACATTCTGGATAACCTTTATGACTAACTGACTAACAGCAGTTGACCTGACACACAGAAACGGGGCATTCTACCAGATTGCCTGCTGTAAATTGTCCGGGGCAAACTTAAAACCGGGCAACCTGAAAACATAACCAATCGTAACCTATGGACACCATCCAGATACGCGGTGCTCGCACCCACAACCTGAAGAACATTAATCTCGATATTCCCCGTGACAAACTGATCGTGATTACCGGTCTTTCCGGCTCGGGTAAATCATCGCTGGCATTTGACACCATTTTTGCCGAAGGTCAGCGCCGTTATGTCGAATCGTTATCGACCTACGCCAGACAGTTTCTGTCGATGATGGAAAAACCGGATGTGGACCATATTGAGGGGTTGTCACCGGCTATTTCTATCGAACAGAAAACCACCTCGCACAATCCGCGTTCCACCGTGGGCACCACCACCGAAATTTATGATTACCTGCGCCTGCTGTTTGCCCGCGCCGGCACACCACGCTGTCCTGAGCACAACACCACGCTGGAGGCGCAAACCATTAGCCAGATGGTGGACCAGGTTTGTAATTTACCCGCCGATACAAAACTGATGTTGCTGGCGCCGGTTGTCAAAAACCGTAAAGGTGAATTCAATAGCCTGATTGCCGGCTTTAAACATCAGGGCTTCATCCGCGTACGTGTCGATGGTACCGTCTACGAACTCGATGACATACCGGAACTGGAACTGCACAAGAAACATACCATTGAAATTGTTGTGGACCGTTTCAAGGTACGCGATGACATCAAGTTGCGCCTCGCAGAATCATTTGAAACCGCTTTGAACATCGCCGATGATGTCGCCACCATTGCTTTCATGGATGAAGCGGACAAAAAAGATATCATTTTCTCTGCACGCTTTGCCTGCCCGGACTGCGGTTACAGTCTGCAGGAACTGGAGCCGCGGCTGTTTTCTTTTAACAACCCGGCCGGTGCCTGCCCGGAGTGCGATGGCCTGGGAAGCAAACAGTTTTTCGATACGGAGCGCGTGGTGTGCAATCCACACCTGAGTCTTGCCGGCGGCGCGATTCGGGGCTGGGACCGTCGTAACGCCTATTATTTCAGCATCATTCAGTCGCTCGCCGCGCATTACGATTTCGATATAGAAATTCCGTTTGAAGAACTGGCCGAAGAATCCCAGAACATCCTTCTCCACGGCAGCGGCAAAGAAAAAATAGAATTTCACTACCCGGGACATCGCGGTCGTCGTGGAAAAAAACGCACCCACCCCTTTGAGGGTGTCCTCAACAATATGGAACGTCGTTATCGTGAAACCGAATCCAACGTGGTGCGCGAAGAACTGGCAAAGTACATGTCACAACAGGCATGCCCGACCTGTGCAGGCAGTCGTTTGAACGAAGCAGCACGGCATGTATTCATTGACGACCACACCATCGCACAGATCACGGCCATGCCCATTCTTGAGGCCTACCAGTTCTTTGATGCACTCAATCTTCCGGGTAAACGCGGCGAGATTGCAGAAAAAATTAATAATGAAGTCTCCTCGCGACTCAAGTTCCTGGTGAATGTAGGCCTTGATTATTTATCACTGGAAAGAAGCTCGGATACTTTATCGGGCGGTGAATCACAGCGTATTCGTTTGGCCAGCCAGATCGGTGCCGGACTGGTGGGTGTGATGTACATTCTTGACGAGCCCTCCATCGGCCTGCACCAGCGTGACAATGACCGACTACTCGGCACGCTCACACATTTGCGTGATATCGGTAACACCGTGATTGTTGTCGAACACGACGAAGAGGCCATCCTGAGCGCCGACCATGTGATTGATATTGGCCCCGGCGCAGGCGTACACGGTGGCGAAGTGATCGCCGAAGGCACACCTGAAGATATCGTTTCGAATAAAAATTCCATTACCGGGCAATACCTGTCGGGTAAAAGACAGATAAAAATTCCTGCTAAACGCACACCGCCCAGTAAAGATTTTTTCAGCATCCACGGTGCCAGCGGGCACAACCTGCAAAACGTTAATGTAGATATTCCTGTGGGCCTGTTTACCTGTATAACAGGTGTTTCGGGTTCAGGAAAATCCACCCTGGTCAACGATACGCTTTACGCCATCCTTGCCAGGGAAATCAACAATAACTCCATGAGTGTCGCACCGCACGAATCGCACAGCGGCATCGAACACTTCGACAAAGTTGTCGAAATTAACCAGGCCCCTATTGGCAGAACGCCACGCTCAAACCCGGCCACCTATACCGGTCTGTTTACACCGATACGTGAACTGTTCTCGGCCACACAGGAGGCACGTTCACGCGGTTATAAACCCGGCCGTTTTAGTTTCAACGTCAAAGGCGGTCGCTGTGAAGCCTGTTCCGGTGATGGTGTTATCAAGGTTGAAATGCATTTTCTGCCCGATGTCTATGTCACCTGTGATGTCTGCAAAAGCAAACGTTACAACCGCGAAACACTGGAGATTAAATACAAGGGTAAAAACATTCACGAAGTGCTGGAGATGACCGTCGAAGACGCGCTGGTTTTCTTTGATGCCGTACCCGTACTCAAACGCAAACTGCAAACCCTGATGGATGTCGGCCTTTCCTATATAACACTGGGCCAGCGCGCCACCACGCTCTCCGGTGGTGAAGCCCAACGTACCAAGTTATCCAAAGAGCTGTCCAAACGCGATACCGGCCAGACCGCCTATATCCTCGACGAGCCCACCACGGGTTTACACTTCCACGATGTGCAACAACTGCTCGATGTATTACTGAAACTGCGCGAACACGGCAACACCATCATCGTCATCGAACACAATATGGACATCATCAAAATGGCCGACTGGATCATCGACCTCGGCCCTGAAGGCGGATACAAGGGCGGCAAGATCATTGCCAAAGGCACGCCGGAAGATGTGGCGTTGATTGAAGATTCGTTTACCGGGCAGTATCTCAAGAAAATACTGGACGCCAATAGAAGCACTACTGGCAATAAAAAGACAGTTGCCAGTTAAAACTGGCCGTTAACAGCTAACAAGACAATAGAGAAATAGCCAGCCACAGAGTACACTAAGTTTTACCTGTTGCCATCCCTGAATCCCAGGGATCAAGTAGTCTGACCCTCCCCTGTTATGCTTCGTTAATATTAAACAATTAAAAGCGTAAACGCGCCTGCAGCATTGCCGTAGTATCCTGATAGTTTGAACGCTGCTCAGTACTGATACGCGTGGTTAAACTAAAATCATTTTGTCCAATAAATGTAATTGCAGTGCCAAGGCGAACACCCTCTTTATCAATAACCTCTCCTGGCAATGTAAAGCTGCTATCTGGCGCGTCGGCAAAACTCACAGTCAGGGAACGATCATCCTGAACTATATCGTATAACCAGCCAGCATTAAATTGCATGGCAAGTTTTCCGTATTTAGTTTCTACATCATAACCTGCGCGCCATTCTAGTTCGCCGCTAACATCTTCAATTTTCTGTTCCTCCACATGCAGATTAATACCCCCTGCACCTCGCTCATCGAAAGCCGCTTCGTTCAGTGAAAGATACTGCAGAGAACCACTAAATTCCATTTTTAGTTCACCTATGCGAAATACCCTTCCCAATGTAAAGCCAGTCGAAAATATATTACTGTCATGGCTACTTACTGCATTTCGTTGATAATCGCCTATGGCAATAAACCGTATATTGTCGTAATTATTATTACCAACTGTTAGCAATGACTCAAAATAAGTATCGTCACCAATCATATAACTACTATAAAACGATAAAAGATCGCTACCAATATCACTGGCGCTGAGCCCATCAGCCTGGGTTACACCCGAATTTGCATAACCATAACTAATTCCCGCATTAAAACGTGGGGTAATGTTGTAATCCATGCCCACAGAAACACCATTACTGGATGCATCAAAGTTACTGAGGCTATGCTTTTCAGCTTTTGTGTCGTTATTTCCAAAGGCAACCAGCCAGACATTTTTCTGTGATTGCTGAGGAACCAGGGTTTGCCGATCATTCATCTTGAATGGTGCGGTCACTTCAGTATCAATGCTTTCAGCACTAAAAAACACTGGCTCAGAACCCGGAAGGAAGTCATTATCACTGTTACCATAAGGCGTATTTTTAGCGGCACGGATATTAGCGAGACGGTTTTGGGCGCCGTAATTAAATCGACGCATGGTATTTTTCACAACCCTGGAACTGTCATACGACACTGGATTTAAACTGGCAAAGGCACGATCATAACCCTCTGCCGATAACCCCTGGAATTCGGCAACGATATTATTGATATCGATACTTGTTGATTGCGTCATCGAATCAAGGACATTAGCAATTACCATCTCACTAGTACTACTGGCAACGCTTACAACGGGGTTCGCCGTTGCTACGACCTGAACCGAATTCTGTAACTGGTTAACGTTGAAACTTAACAAAGGCGTTGCTGCAGGTAGCGCATTACTGGTGAAGCTGTCATTTAGATTTTCACTAGATACCACAACGTCATAATAGGTATCACCTACTACGTATGGATTGCTTTCCTTATTAACAATCAGTTCGCCATTAAGGGTTAGCAGGCCCTGCACTGCCAATGCGCCATTCGTACCGTCTGCGTAAACTGTGGTCAGAAAACGACTATCGGATAACATTGTATAACCACTGTCAATCTGCAAAGTACCTCGCTGCATGTCAAGCTGTCGCATTGTCTGTAACGTCGGTATTCGATAGGTTCCCGTGCCTTGCTTGGTTGCTTGCATGAAACCATTGAGAGGATTAGTGAACGATCCTTCGCCATCAAATACCAGGGAGTCCATACCACTACCGCTAATAATCACGCCATTCACCACCGGTGCGCCTTGCAGCTGAAGAATATCGTCATCGTCTCCAAGATCAATACTGCCTGTCACCGATGAACCATCTCCGAGTATAACGGTATCATTTCCTGCGCCAGAGGTGATGCCTACACCTGCGCCTGTATACTCAATACTGCTTATATGTGTGATGATCAAACCATTATTAGTGATCATATCGTTACCACTGCCCGTCTGGATACCGATGGCACGGGCATTTTCAGTAGTCGCATTTGCAACCCGCACCTCCTCTCCGTCATCAACTACTACATCAACAACTTCGACAATTACGTCTACAAATTTTTTGCATAGCCATCCATTAAAAGGAAGCCATGACCATCCGTCGCATACTCTTTCTTTTACCGTGGTACCAGCTTCTGAAGTCCCCGAGCCCGCGATTGCCACAGCTATTGCCTGCGCATCCGGGGTGGCACTCACATCTATTTCACCATCATTAACGACGGTGTTATCACCATTACCCGTTCTAATACCAACCGCAAGCGCATTATCAGCTACTGCTGTGGCTCTCGCTTCGGCGTCGCCATCATAGCCGATACCTTTAGCCGTTGCGGTCGCATACGCGACCGGGTTTGATACCACATTCAGGTTACCGCTATTTGAGATAAAATTACTGCCATCACCCACCGATATACCGAATGCCTGAGCATTGCTGGCGGTTGCTGTTGCTGTTGCGAATGAATCAATGCCTAAAATATCAGCACCGTAATCAGCAAAGGCATTCGCCTTATCAGCACGAGGTGCGGCTGTGACAGTCAAAGAGTCTTCATTGAAAATCCAGTTATCACCATCACCTGCACTCATTCCCACCGCAAGGGTGTCATTAGCAAATACGGCTGCTTTTGCCGTGGAATCGGGTTGCGCCAGCAAGTCCACTCCCGTGGCATCACTGTAGGAATAAGCATGGACACGAGGCTGCGCATTTACAGTCATGGTGTCACGATTAATAATCGTGTTAACGCCATCACCAACTTGAACGCCGTAAGCCCTGGAATTATAGGCACGTGCCAGGGCCTGGGCTGTACCTTCACTATCAACTAATCCATCACCGTCTGCGTTGGCAATAGCGAAAGCCTGTGAGGTTGAACCGATCAGCATCGAACCGGTATTTTCAATAATATTGTTGCCGTCTCGGGCCGAAACACCGATGGCTTCAGTCGCAGTCAGTGTGGCAATCGCAATCGCTTTCGCATCGAGATCGACACCGATTGCTGCAGTTTCGGAATTCGCCGTGGAACGCACATTACCCAGTGTTGTTACGTTTAATACTCCCGCGTTGAAAAACGAATTATTGCCACCTACCAGATCCACACCATGAGATATTTTTTTCGAGCCGGAGACTGACCGGGTTACACTGTCGGCAAACAAACCACCCGCATCAGCATTAGTGATTACTGTCGGACTGGCCTCAGCATGCACAAATAGATCACCAAGATTGACGACACTATCATCGCCACTACCGCTGTTAATACCCGTTGTTATGGCATCGGCATTAACTGTCGCACCCGCACTGGTGCCGCCAATACCAATTGTTGAAACCGCACCACCTGTTGCTGTAACGGTTGATATTGCCGATACAGTAACAGTGCCTGCATTTTTAATCTGATCAACGCCCGTGCCACCTGTCAGTCCTTTTGCATCAGCCTCCGATGTTAATGTCGCATTGGCTGATGAGCCGCCAATAAAGGCAAAAGCGACCTGGTCAGATGTCATATCAGCTGTTGCCGTTACATCAATAGCCGAGTAATTCTCTATTAAATCATCTCCCTCACCACCGTCCATTCCCGTTGCAAAGGTCTCGGCATTAACAGCTGCATCAGCATTAGCACCACCAAGAATCGCATCTGAATCACCTGTAACAGCAAGAGTTGAATCACCATTCACGGTAATAGCTCCGGTATTTTTCAAGCTATCGCTGTCATTACCGCCGGTTAAACCTGAAGCATAAGTGCTAACACCCAGACTGCCACTGCCGTCGTTCGCAGATTTTCCTAGTAATGCCCAGGAGGAACCCGAGGACTGCATATCCGACGCGGCACTAACATTCAGGCTACCGCTGTTCTCTATATCATCAATGCCATCACCACCATCGAGACCGTTGGCACCGGATATTGTTGTGGTACTGATGCGATTGACATTAGCACCGGCAATGGTAAATGAGGTGCCAGTAGCTACCGTATCAGCCGTGCTGTTTACCACGATCGTTCCGTCATTATCGATTTCATCATTACCAACACCGCCTTCCATACCCAGTGCGATTGCCGTTGGTGAGGTGGTGACTTCGGCTCCACTAACACCGAGAAGATTAATACTGACACCATTTGAATTGGCGGTAGCATTAGCTGTTACGTCAATAGATCCCGTGTTGGTGTTTATCAGTGCGTCCTGATCATCGCCACCACTGATACCGACCGAACGGGTAGCGCTTATCGCATCCGCATTTGCGGAGCTATAACCCACACCATTAATACTCGTGCTCTTCGCATTAGTGGTTGAGCTACCTTCCACCGTAATACTCCCGTCGTTAATCAGGGAATCATTACCAAGCCCACCATCCAGTCCTATGACATCAACATTGGCATTGGTACTTGTATCACTAATACCAGCGACTAACGCATTAAGAGCTAAACTGAACCCCGTTGCACTTGCATTGCCGGTTGATGTAACACTTCCAAGATTAATAAGGGTGTCATTCCCAAGCCCGCCATCCAGACCCGTTACGCCAACATCGGCTGTTGTACTGGCATCGCTGAGACTGGCACCGGCTATGTTAATACCAATACTCTGACCGTTGGCATTCGCGCTCGCATCGGCACTCACGCTGTTACGATTAACAATTTCGTCCTCACCATCACCTCCGCTGATACCAGATACATAAGCATCGGCACCACTACTGGTATCGGTAACAGTTGCAACAAAACCGGTGAACCCAACGCTTCGCGCAACAGAGTCTGAATTGGCCGCAACCACGAGATCACCACTGTGATCAATCACGTCACTACCACTGTCTCCTTTAATACCATTCGCATAACTGGTAGCTCGAGTCGAAGCATCGGCATTAGAAAGACCAGTAACAACCAGTGCGACATTGGTAGCCTTGGTCTTAGCGGCAGAATTTATATTAATGATCGAATCATCAGATGTCGCAATTGTATCTGCACCATCACCACCCGTAATACCATTACCCGTTGCATCTGCACGGGTAGCATCATCCACAAAGGAATTGGCAATCGCCGCGCCAAAAATTGGAACCACTGATACGCTTACCCCACCGGCATCCGCCGAGGTATATACATTGGCTTCACCTAAATGAAAAATTTCGTCATCACCACTGCCACCAGCAATGGCTGTGGCACTGGAAGTCGCTGTCGATGAAGCCAGTGCGGCAGTAACACCGACGCTGGCAGTTCCAGCTATACTAATCGAGTCGGTGTCGGCACTGACCTGTTCATTCTCCAGACCGGCATTGATAGTACCCCAATTCCAGATTTCGTCGTTACCTTCGCCCCCGGATATACCAAAGGCATTGGCTGTAGCCCCAGTACCACCATCCCACACCGCATCAGCCGCAACAGCTACACCAACGCCGCTGATAGAAACAGCTACACTGGTTGCACGCGCATCGGCTATAGAAGTAATCTCACCAAAATTGTCAATACTGTCATCACCATTACCACCGGCAATCGCGTGACTTTCAGTATTAGATGTTGAAGTGGCTATAGACCCTGTGACGCCGATCAGGGTTACTGCAATTTGATCGGAATTAGAACGCGCAATTGAATGCGCTTCTATAGTGGAAACATTGGTAATAGCGTCTTCATCGTCACCGCCACTAATGCCATAAGCATTAGCGCTTGAGTGTGTACCGCCATCCCATACCGAATCACTGGCCGCTGCCACACCAAATACACCAATAGAACCCGCGACAGTGACAGCGGTGGAATCTGCATTGGCACTGAGCGCACCATCATTATAAATTACGTCCTGACCCTCGCCGCCCTCTATTGCCGTAGCATCTGCCTGTGCGGTCGAGGTTGATACAGCTACTGCAACCCCTCCGAGCGTAAAGGGGATATTGCCTGACACGGCTACAGCCGTACTGTTTGCATCAATACTGGCTTGATTCGTAACATCATCATCACCGCTACCCGCATTAATCCCCAGTGCAGATGTACCTGCCGTTACACCACCGTCCCATACTGCATTACCGCTCGCGGCTACACCAAAAATATTTACTGAAACACCTATAGCATCAGCATTCGCGAACGATGTCGAAATTATATCTCCCTGATTATCAATCTCATCATTTCCTCCACCCGCATTAATTCCGCTTGAGTAAGCATTGGATGTCGCATCAGATAATGCGGCAGCTACACCAAAAATACCCACTGGCACACTGATGGAGGGTGCGACTGCCACGGCAGCGGTATCCAGCACACCAAAATTTTCAATAACATCATCGCCATCACCTGCATTAATTCCATGAGTAAAAGCTTCTGCGGTTGTACCACTGTCCCACACTGCATCTGCAGCCAGGGCAACGCCACCCACAGAAACCGCAACATTAATGGCCGCGGCATTTGCATTTGAGACAGTGGTAATATCACCATGATTTTCTATTAAATCATCACCGCCGCCGCTGTTAATGCCTGTGGCATTCGACTCCGCTTCAGCAGTGGAAACAGCTACACCGACACCCCAAACACTGACCCCGACACTCACCGATGGTGAGATAGATTCAGCAAGAAGCGCTATATCACCATCATTGATAATAATGTCATCACCACTCGCGAGCTCGATGGTATCCTCATATGTAATTTCCGGCTCACCATCAGTTACACTAAGACCAAATAAAGTGCTCCGCTGTTTAATGCCATCGGTATTAATGCCCGTTGCATTTGAAGTTGCACTCACGCCACCATCCCAGACGGCATTTGCAGCGACAGCCAGCCCTGCCGGTGTGACGGCAACACTGAGAGCATCAGCATTAGATATCGCGATAGCAGAGAGATCACCCGAGTTATGCACTTCGTCATCACCACCACCCGTATCGATAGCCGTGGCATTGGCATCAGATGTTGCAGTGGTTATCACTCCCGCTACACCCGCAACTGCGACAGATACCCCTATCGATGGCGCTACAGCAGTCGCAACCGTGTTGATATCACCATCGTTAATCACCAGGTCATCGCCGCTTGCATAGGCAACGTTCCTGCTGTGAGTAATACGGATACCTTCCGCATCAGCGGTAATTGTTGTTTCATTAATATCGTTCACTGACCCACCGTCAGTACTGATACCAAAAGCATTAGCTTCAGCCGTTGTCCCACCATCCCATACCGCATCTGCAGCGAGCGCAACACCGGCCGGTGTTACAGCAACATTGATTGAATCAGCATTTGAAGTAGCAAAAGATTTCAGGTTCCCGTGATTAATAATCTCATCATCACCATCACCTGTCGCAATGGCTATTGTCTCTGCCTTCGAAGAGGCGGTCGCTATGGTTGCAGCCAGACCCGCACCGGTAAAAGAGATACCCACAGATGGCACAACTGCAATCGCATCTACCCTGATGTCGCCATCGTTGGTAACTTTGTCATTCCCGTTAGCGCCTGAAACGGTGTTGATATTAGATAACTCGAAACCACCGTCAATGCTTCCAAGCCTGGTTACATTTGTTGCTTTAACGCCAGTGCCATCAGCATCAATACCCACTGCTGTTGCCTCTGCTTTCGTTCCGCCATCCCATACTGCATTAGCAGCCAGTGCGACGCCTGCAGGTGCCACCGACACGTTAATCGAATCAGCGTTTGATACCGCGACCGCATTCAGTTTACCGCTGTTATAAATATCATCATCGCCATCACCCATACTAATCGCGGTTGCACTGGCAGATGCTTCTGCTGTCGCTATAGAGGCTGAAACACCTCCCACCGCTACCGCAACACCCAACGCGGGTGCAACCGCAGTGGCCACAGCCACGATATCACCGTTGTTAGTGATCGTGTCATCACCGCTATCATTTTGAATAACAACTTCGTTGAAAAAACTCACGCCATCTTGCGTAGCATCGATTGCGGTGGTTACACTGATATTGCTGGCTTCACTATTACCATCGGCATCAATGCCCACAGCTGTTGATGTAGACTCAAGACCTCCCACAGCAATTGCCACACCGGCAGTCGTCACCGCAACGTTTGCAGCAGCAGCTGTAGAAGTCGCAACAGCATTTAATTTTCCGTTTGAGATCAGGTCGTCATCGCCACCACCCAGATCAATGGCTGTTGCCTTCGCCACCGCCTTCGCAGCAGAAACACCGACCGCCAGTCCAGTCACCGCAACGGGGATGTCCAGTTCCGGTGCGATTGATGTAGCAACAGCATTGATGTCACCGTCGTTAGTGACCGTGTCATCACCGCTGTCATTTTGAACCAGCACTTCGTTGAAAAAACTTGCACCGTCCTGCGTGGCATTTATCGCGGTTGTGACACTAATATTACTGGCATTACTGTCACCGTCGGCATCAATGCCCACGGCGGTGGCGTCGGCTTCAGGCCCACCCAGACTGATGGCGACACCGGTGCCGGCTGACACCGGGATATTGGCTGCGGCCGCAATGGAGTCTGCAACGGCATTTAACTGTCCGCTGTTAGCTAAAACATCATCACCACCACCGAGGTCGATCGCAATAGCCTGTGATCGTGCCTTCGCGGCAGTAACACCGACGGTGACACCTGCCATGGTAACGGGGACATCAATTTCTGGCGCTATCGAATTGGCAACGGCATTAATGTCACCGTCGTTAGTGACCGTGTCATCCCCACTATCATTTTGAATCAGCACTTCGTTGAAAAAACTTGCACCGTCCTGCGTGGCATCAATCGCGGTTGTGACACTGAGATTACTGGCATTACTGTCACCGTCGGCATCAATGCCCACGGCGG
>Ga0224506_10002114_pt1 | contig 13770 bp, 7 predicted proteins | sample SF_Jan12_sed_USG_2_FD_169108 | JGI IMG/M metagenome (GOLD analysis project Ga0224506, IMG submission 169108) | Sediment microbial communities from San Francisco Bay, California, United States - SF_Jan12_sed_USGS_8_1 | ecosystem: Environmental > Aquatic > Marine > Sediment | place: USA... | reverse complement strand
GCAACCCTACGATAATTGGATCATGGTAGGCATTGCCGTGATTGTGGTTTGGTTTAATCGCAAAACCATGTTCACTCGTGAAGGCGCAATCACAGAGGTGTTAGGCAAATGAAAAAGCTATTATTGTTTCTAATTACTTTCACATTAGGCGCTTGTGCCAATCAACAAACGAGCGAACAATATAAATCAACTGAAAAACAAAAAGCAAAGCAGTTTCAAGCAGAAGTTCAGCGCATACAAAAAGAGTACAAACTTCCCGGTATGACGGCGGCCTACGTTTTGAAAAACGGAAGCAGTGGCAATGCAGCTTCCGGTTTTGCTGATGTTGAGGCACAAATTGCGATGCAGGATCATCCACGCATGCTCGCAGCAAGCATTGGCAAAACCTATGTTGCAGCAACCACGCTTGCCTTAGTCCAGGAGGGACGTTTGTCTTTGCATGAACCTGTATCGGTTTGGCTAGGAAAATACCCGTGGTTTACACGCTTAGCCAATCATGATTCGATCACTCTACACCATCTGCTCACGCATAGTGCTGGGTTAGCCGATCATGTGCATATGGAAAGTTTTCAAATGGCTTTTGTCCAGGATTGGCAAGCAGAAAACAATGCGTTCCCGCCACAACGTTTGATCGAATTCATTTTAGATAAGCCTGCGCTGTTCCCAGTAGGACAAGGATGGGCTTATAGCGATACGGGATATATCCTCATCGGTTTAATAATCGAAACAGTGACGGGAAACACTTATTACAACGAAGTTGAGAAACGTTTTATTAAACCTTTGAAGTTAACAGAAACCTCAGCGTCAAACCGTAGAGACCTGAAACAATTAGCGGCCGGTTATTTAAGTGCTGATAATCCATTTGGTTTACCAACAAAAACACTCGATAACAATGGCCAACTTTATTTGCACCCAGGCATCGAATGGACCGGTGGCGGTTTAGTGAGTAGTTCACGCGACTTAGCTCACTGGGGCCATGCATTGTTTAATGGCAAAGTGATGAGTGGTGATTATCGTAACGAACTTTTCAACTCGATAAGGATTGATCCACAAATGGCAGATATTCAATACGGTGCAGGCGTTGCAATTTACAAAACCAGTCCCGTCGGTCCGGTGCTTGGTCACGCAGGATGGATTCCTGGTTACATCTCTAGCCTACGTCATTACATGGATAGCGGCGTTACTATAGCGTTTCAAATTAATACGGACAGTGGTGCCATTTCAGAAGATGAAAGTATTGCTCAAAAAATCGAAATGCGTTTGCTGAAGCTGCTTATAAAATAAAACCTGATTGGGGTCAGATACCAGTTTTTTCTAATATTAGAAAAACTAGTATCTGACCCCACATTCAAGGATTGTTGGTTACAACGGATACACGATCCGTGTGAGTGACAAATTCATTAACATTTCCTGCACCAATAACGATTTCGGCATCGCCGCTCAATGTGGGCAGTTGCCACTCAACAATGGCTTCACCGATACCAGAAATTATTGTTAACACCTGACAGCTGCCATCACTCACCCAGCACTTCACTTCAAAACCTTGAGGCGCAGGTGTCACTGGCCAATTCAGCGTGTAGCTCAAGGATTGCCCAGGCGTTGCAACATCATAATTGTTTTGAATGCGCAAAATTTTTCTGTTTCGTGGCAGAATTTCGAGCTGTTGGTTTTGCATCGCAAAAAAATGATTATTATGATAATACAGTTTAGGCGTGGAATAATTTAAACGTTGCGATTGAATAAAACGCGGTTGGTTCGGCACCGAGACATCAAACGAATTAATATTGGCAAAACTATCAATCAAATGTATTTCATTATTCATCGAGTCCAGTGTCGTATAATTGGCATAGGTGTGAATTTTCGATGCCGAGGCTATGCTCGGAAACCCCGGGTTGCTCAGACTGCTTACAAATAATCCATTTAATAAACTATCGCCATAAATGTAATTATTGTGTATGACTAAACTCTTGCTTCCATCCCACTGAATACTTTGAGCATCGACAGGAATTGTTGGTGAACTAATATCAATCGCTTTCAAACGGCCTAATCCAACAACACTGGCATATAGGTGATTACCCTGCCCTGTCATAAAACCATAACTATGCGAGTATGAAACAGCGTTTTTCCACACGGGCGCTGACGGCGTTGAAATATCAAAAACGTGTAGCTCATATGGATTTCCTGTTGAGCCGGAAACCGTCGCATAAACATAAACCAAATCGCCTGACACATAAGGTTTGTTCGCATTCACAGAATTGGGAATCTGCAACACCGACAACTGAACTGGCGCAAGCGGATTACTCACATCAATAACGGCGACGTTACCAAATGGAATGGTGTGCAAAACCAGATTCCCATGAACCGTCAATTTAAGCGGCCCAGAGGAAGTACTACTTGTGCCTAAAGCACTTAATTCAGTCGGCGACAATGGATTACTAATGTCATAAATGCGCAAGGTACCATCGGATGTAATCGCATAGGCAGTATTGCCATTCATGACGGCATCATAAACATAGGTGGTGCTAATGTCTGAATTAATCATAGTAAACGGCATAATGACGGAGTTAGTTGCATTGCTCAAATTACTCAAATCAAAACGAGTCGCAATTTTGTTGCTACTCATCGTATATAGATTATTGAAAAATACTCGTGCTCGCGAGGTGTTATGGTTGGTGCTGGGGACTTGCGCAATTCGACTGGGCTGATCCGGATTGCTTAAGTCGTATCGGATTACGCCTTCATCTTGAAAAATTCCCAATAATTCATTATTAAATACTAAAACATCTCTCGCAAATGCTGAACCTGGTATTTCATAACTAAATGAAGGAATGTTTGGATTTGAAAGATCATAAACCAAGATACCACGCGAACTCCCGGCAACATATAATCGGTTATTATGATAAAGCAAACCGTATAGAAAACCGCTAATGTTAATTGTGCTGACAAGTTGCGGTGAAGCGGTACCCAATTCATAGATTCTGACACCACTACCCGATTCTAATAGAAATAAATAATTGCCATTAACATAAACCCGGTCGCATGAATTACTGCTAGTGATACTATCAATTAAATTTAAATTGTTCGTATCACTAATATCAATCAAATGAATTTTTCCGGCGATTGTATTGCCATTTTGATTTGAACCGGATTGTGTACACACATAAGCAATACCATTGCTCACATCCAAATCTACCGCAGAAGTGTCTAATGCAAAACTCGGATAAATCTGCTGAGCGTTTGGATCAGTGACGTCAAGCACCTGCAGACCCGCATTGCCCGCTGCAATATATGCATGCGCATTCACCAGCTTAATTGAGCGAAAATCTCCGGAAGGCGTGTTCTGACTGATTTTAACAGGCGTGGCAGGATTGCTCAGATCATAAGTCGCTAATCCTTGCGAGGTCACCAAAAATGCATGATTATTATCGACGGCAATATCACGTGCTGTACCCACAGTCACAAACTGAGACGTCCTCAAATTGGAACTAATTACGCTTGGTTTTTTGTCACCGCTAATTTGCAAAACCTGGCCAGTATAATCACGGACATTGATGTAAACAGTACCACTTTGCACAACACTGGTAGTGGTTGATAACTGAAACTGAAATTCATAAAGACCCGCTTGACTTAGACGTAGCCATTGGCTGGCCATATCACTTTGCAAATTGGAAATGAGCGGGCCACTAGTTTGCTCCCATAAATAACTAAATCCCGCGGAACCCGCAACAGGTGTAAAATTTAAGTTGAATAATTCACCTTGGTGAAATTGATGATTCGCATGATACGCTAGACTGCCATACGATGGATCAATTGTCGCTACCGGCGCGATATTCAAAGAAACACTAGCCTGACTGGTTAGCTCTCCATCAGACACTTGAAAACGTAGAATGTCGCTACCATAGTATGACGCATCAAGCACAAGACTAAGATTGGGAGCGGTACCACTGAGTGTGGCATGACTGGGGATAGTTAAAATGGTATAAACAAGTTCTCCCGGCAACGTATCGATATCACTTGCACTTAATGTAAGATCAAGTCTAGTACCTGCGTCCAAATCATGCACGACATTATTTGCTATGGGCCTATCGTTAACCGGGAGAACATTGATTGAAACCGTGCGAGGAACACTACTGGCATTGTCTTCATCTGTCGCAACAAAACTGAAACTATCGCTGCCATAATAATTTTCATTCGCTTGGTAAACATAGCCCGTTTGCGTCGGTGTGATCACACCATTGTTTGGTAAATCAACAATGTCATATTGCAATATCAACGACTCAATATCGGAGCCACTCAATTGAAATTGAACCTGAGTATCTTCATCTACAACGACCTGATCATCGCCATTAACGGCTTGCGTAGACGGTATATCATTGACAGAGGAAATGACTATTTCCACCCGAACAGGTTCGCTATAGTTCGTGCCATCAAACGCACGATAAAAAAACTGATCACTTCCAAAATAATTCTGGGTAGGCGTATAGACAAAACCTTCTGAAACAGCGACAAACTGTCCGTGCTCTGGAGCAGTTGAAATTTCAAAACTCAAACTTTCATTTTCCACATCTTGCGCCGTCGGTGAAAACTCATAAGTGCTATCTTCCTCGATGTTAATTGTTGCAACAGGATCAGCAACTGGTGCATCATTCACTGCTAGGATGTGTATTTGAACATTCACTTCGTTAGAATAAAGTTCACCATCAAATGCACGAAAACTAAAACTATCATCACCAAAATAGTTTGACCTTGGCATATATTCAAAAACGCCATTGACTATCGTGAACTCGCCTTGTAACGGTGCCTTGACAATTTCCAACTGCACATTACTTGAGTCAACATCTTGAACATTTGCATCGAAAATTATTTTACTATCTTCATTCGTCTGCAAATCAGCGACTGGCAACACCACAGGGGCATCGTTTACCGGAACAATAGTTATGTTAACCTCAACAGGGTCACTATATAGTTCGCCATCAAATGCGCGAAATGCAAACTGATCAATGCCTGTTTGGTCTTGATTGCTAGTATAAACCCATTGCCCATTGTTAAGACTCAATTGACCTTTATTGGGATTGCTTGAAATCACAAAACTCAATTCTGCATTTTCAATATCAGAACCAGTTGGTGAGAAATCGATAGCATTATCTTCATTAACAAGAATTTCAGCATAGGCATTTGCGATTGGTGCATCATTAACAGCAAGAATATTTAGATTTACGCGTTGTGCTTCACTGTTAGCTTCTCCGTCACTCACACTAAAACTAAATTCATCTTGACCAAAATAATTCGTTTTGGCTTGATAATAATATCGATTGTTTTCATCGATGGTAATAAAACCATTGCTAGGTTGCTGTTCAATATTAACACTTAGATTATTACTCTCGACATCGCTACCATTAAGCGCTAATAAAATTTGCTCATCTTCGCGCACGGAAACTGTGGCAATAGCTAACGCTAACGGCGCATCGTTGATTGGGTTAATATGAATATCGATGCGCAAGGCTTCACTTTCACTAATGCCATCGCTTGTGACAATATAGATTGAATCGTCGCCATTAAGATTAGCATGGGGCACATACCTCAGTGTCAAACCTTCAAGTTCAGCTACACCCAATTGCGCAGGGGTTTCGATACGCAACATAATGTCATCCTCATCAGAATCAATATCACTAACATCGAGCGTTAGCTCTAATGTGGCGTCTTCGTTAACTGCCAGAACCCCTGAAAGATTTAACTGAGGAGCGTCATTAATTGATTCAATTTGAACTTTTATTGTCTCCCGTCTGAGGCTTCCATTTTCTTCATAAGAAAACGAAAAACTATCTTCACCGTGGAAGTCTGGATTTGGCGTATAGGTAAATACGGGAAATTCACCTTGCAAAATACCATGTTCAGGCTCTGCATCAAGTACAAACTGTTTGGTTTCCTTTTTTTCAAATTCAAATTGGAAGGATTGATCCTCTTGGGTTTTTAGAATTTGTGCTTTTAATGGAATCGTGTTTGGCTCTGGTGTTTCTGTGTTTGATTCTTCTAATCCACCAGCACAAGCACTTAGCAATAATGTTAAGACGATGAGAGTGATGCTTGTGAAAGCGGTTTTATTATTTGTGCAATCCATAGATCATTTTCCTTGTCACAAAAATCGGAGTATGTTAGATCAATATCAATCTAATTTTGGATGATTATAACAAGCTTTGAGCTAGTTGGGTTAGATCGAATGGTTGTTTACTGTCGGTAGAATGTGACAACTAGAGGAATAATGAGAAAGATCAAAGCACAAAGAAAAGTTAATCTACTCTGTGTGCACTTTCCGTTTAAAGGCAGTGTGAATCGCTAGAGTCGTACCCTAATACAGGTATTTCTTGAATGATGCGCTTGGTTGTTTAAACCAATTCCTGTCCATGAAGTAATATCCTGACAAAACCGCCGGAAACGCCCCGTTTCAATAATTTCAAAAAAAGGTATTAGTTTCCATCGCTACACTTTTTCGGTAGCATATAATCGGACTTTTTAATTGTGCTGTGAGGCTTGTTTTTTCTTGTCAGGCTTGTAGCGACCAACATGGTGATTTACTCTACACCCTCTTACCTCTTATAACATCCCATTGACCCAAAATGCCTCTTTCACTTAAGCCTAATGTATTTTCTCAAGTTTTTCTGCTAACACATCAACCTTAGCAGTTTGCGCAGATTCAACTGGCATAGTGGTTTTTCCAACCATAACGTCGACAGTTTTTTTCAAGCGTTTAAAAACTGATTCTTGTCGATAACTTATGCCATGTTGTTCACACAGCGCTTGGACTTTAGGTTGCAACTTTTGATATTGGCTCAACGGCATCGCTGGCCATAAGTGATGCTCAATTTGATAGTTGAGCCAACCATGCATAAAATCATTAACGTTTGATCCCGTGCGATAATTCACCGAACCGACTATTTGTCGATAATAGAATTCACTTTTACTCTGTGTTGCATCATCAAATCGTGGAATATCATCGCCTGTATGATTTGGTGTAATCACCAAGAATGAATGCAGATTGGTAAATATTTCAGCAATCACCGACGTAATTAAAACACTCACTGCCGCAGACGTACCAACCGGTAGAAATAAAGTCGGTATGAAAATAAATCGAAACACAAAATAAGGCAGAAAACATTGCAGCCAATATTTTTGGCCTTCGCGATGAAACGGACTCCAGCAGCGTGGGCTTTTAGAGGTTATCGCTTGATAGTTTGTATCCTTGCGTTTTTTTGCATCCAGCGTTCTTAGTTCTCTTAGCGTGCTTTGTGAATAATAAATGGGTTTCCAAATACAAGCAAAAAATGCCACCAAGGAATAACGCATCCACATCGGCAAACTTGACTCACGCAACCAACGCATATTTTTTTCCAATTGACTGGGATCGACATTTTCGCCCAAGCGGTAATGATGCAATCGATTGTGCTCCTGATTCCATCCCACCACTAAAAACCAGTCGGGCCAGTCAATCATGCGTCGCCACGCTTTTGCGAATCCTCTGCTGGTATAACGATGCGGCACACCATCAATTGAGTCATAACCACCATGAAGAATTGGATGCGCCATATTGGCCCAACGATTAAGATTGCCAACACTGATTAGAAACGCTGACAATGGATTGGGGACAATCCATGCCGTGCCATATCCGAGCAAGCTACACAAACGCCCCCAGCGCTCCATTTTTTTCAAATGATTAAAGTCGTCAATACTTAAATCGTGAAGGGCTTCTTTTTGTAATAATGCAAGCGCTTGAGCGAATTGCTCTTTTTGTTGCCTCGACACCACGGGTGGAAACAAAACCGGACTATTCACAACATGAAATTCCTGAACGAAACAGTCTGCATTCTAAGAAAGCGAGACATAAAAAGCAAGACAAATGGGGAGACAGTGTAGTGTAATCGATCAGCGGACACTATTTTGATTGAAGCGATAATTGAAATGCAAAGAACACCAACAATGATCTCATTAAACTATATTTCCTTAGTCACTTTCATTGGCCTAAGGGAATGATTAACCACAGCAGCAATATAATCAGCACACCTTTCCCGTTACTATTAAAGCCTTAAGTTTAAAGCTGAACATCAAGTATAAGCCGTTAAAACTCATTATTGTCGTTTTAAAACCAAGAAATAAAACTTGTTTGAAAATTTTTTGGGGAACATAAGAAGTGTTTAGTTTAATATTTATTAGCGAAAGCCAAAAAAACATGGCTCATTAAAAAATGAGCCATGCCAAAGATCTGCTCTTGATTCTTTAAAGTGTTTTCAAAAACTCCACAAGTGCCCAACGCTCATCGTCTTTCAACAACGGACCGATAACTCCTTGACCACCTTTATTATCACTAAACTCATGACCTGAGTTAAAATTACCTTTGCGCGCTTCCGGTCCCGAGACAATCACCTTGCTTAAGCCTTTGGTGTTTTCCAATCCATCGGATGGCGTTGAGATGAAACCGACTTTTTTCGGATCAAATTCTTGAAATCCTAAATAAAGCGTTGCGGCACGTTGTCCTGCGGGTAATAACATTTCATATAAATTCGCAACAGATCCATTATGTAAAAAAGGACCTGTAGCCCAAATGCCATTTAAAGGTCTTGCCTTATATGCTTTTGGTGCTTGCAAACAATTGGGGCGACCACCATTCATAAGGGCCTGCTCTTTAGGATCGATTTTCTCCTGGATGTAATAATGTTTCACAACTTGTTCGACAGCCAGTCCTAAGGCAAAAGCAAATGGAGTGTTTTTGCTACTAGTGACTTGAATTGGTTTTCCATTCGGTTCTCCACAAACAGTGCCACTCATATCCATGCCGCTAATATCGACAGTACGATTTACTAATATTTCTGATTGCGCCGTATCGGTCCCTATGACGGATGTTGGAATAATATTTAGGGCTAAGTAATTTTCGCCATTCGGTGTAATTTTTTTCCAATACTTGTCAGACCAGAATTCTTGACTGTTAGTCGTAGGAAGATGGCAAGATTGACAATGTTTCTCATATAATACTTTTCCCTTGCTAGCTTTTGACTGATCAATTTTACCTAAAATCTTCTCTGGCCACTTCGGCGCTTTCAGTCCATTAAATGCTTTTGCTTTTTGTGGATGCGTACCGGCTAACAAACTTTCCATAGCAAACAAATTTTTAACTTTTACCGAAGATGCAAACTGATCAGCACCGGGTTTTAAATTGAGTGCGGCCGCCACGCCCATGGATTCACCGGCATTACGAATCATCGGTTGCATGATCGAACCATCATACTGAACCCAATCAAACCAACTAGTTGTCCAGATATGGGGATAGTTTACCGGGGCAGTAGTAGCAACAATATTGACCGGATTGTATGCGCCAAAAACGGTATTACCAATTCGGTTAAGCGCATCTAAACGAGTGAAACCTTCGTCGACACTCGCCTTTTTAGTTCGGGCAACAATTATTGCTTGTTCTGCCAGACCCTTAATAATGGCTTTGTAGGTGTTCTCAAATCGTGTTTCCAAATCAGAAACAGGAGTAGTCGGATTTTCATCGCGCATTCTTTTAATAACCGCATTTTTAAACCGCTCTCGCCGGATGAGATCAACATCAGTTTCCACAAGTGAGATACCCAATGCGCCAATCATGGTGGTTATCTCTGTAACCGCAGGTCCGCCATCCACTCGAATACTGGTACCTTTATATGTCAAATGACCCGTATGGCATCCCGCGCAGGTCATTCCGATCGCATTGTATGTGCCACCATTCACCGCATCCGTCATACCGGCAGTCCTAACAAAACCAACCGCCAGCGCATCCGGGTTGCTTGTCGTTTTTACACTTGGGATGTAACCAAATTTTTGCAAATATTCGGTCGAACTGAATTTATTTTTTTCTGCTCCCTTATACCAATGTTCGATATTAATCGGTTGCTCTATTTCAACAAACCACTCATAGGGAACGGGCAGCGTGGCTGTTCCCTGTGACTCATGATGAAACCATTGGCGTTGATCATCGCTCCAGCCTTGATCAAGCCACACCGCGTTTGTAATATCGGGTTCATCGGGCGTGCTAATGCAAGCACTTAAAAGGCAGACACCAGCTGCAAAACTAATAATCTTAACATTCATAATTTACCATCCCTGTAATTGTCTATCGAAATCCATTCTCTGAATAAACTAACTCCATTTGACACTTAACTAAGGCCAAACGCATTAAACCCTGTTTTAGATAAAAGCTAAAGCAGTTCTGTGACTATGCCTTAAAATTTTTTAAATAGATTGTTTATTAATAAGGTTTTGGCAACAATCTCATGTGGGAAACTGCACCAGTGATCATTTATAAATCAGCAAAAAATTCGCGACACATATTGTAAGAAATGAGATCAATAAAATAGATGCAATAATTAGGTCAGGCTGTAAGAAGATGCATCAAATGCAAGCCATCCTGGCTTAGCATTCGTGAAAAAATAATATACATTCAACTTGAATGTATAGCCTTTAAGCAAATATGCCATGGCTAAAGACGATTGTTATGTTACTATGAATAATGTTTTTAAAATAAATCTCACCCATGCATCAAAAACTTCGACTCATTGCACTACAACACCAAGGCTTAAACACAAGCCGTGCATTTGGCCTAGGTAGTCAAGCTGTTCAACAAGCCATTGAACATCTAGGTTATATACAAATTGACACACTGGCGATTATTGAACGTGCTCACCATCATACCTTGTGGACGCGCATTCCCGATTATCAACCTAACTATTTGCAACAACTAGTTCGCGAACGATGCGTATTTGAATATTGGTTTCACGCGGCTTCATTTTTGCCCATGCGCGATTATCGTTTTGTTTTGCCGCAAATGGAGGCGATTAAACGTGGTGAATCACCCTATGCGAGCCAAGTCGAGGCTAAATATATTAATCATGTGCTGGATCGAATTCGTATTGATGGCCCATTAAAGGCAAGAGATTTTGAAACCAGTAAAAAAGGAAGTTCAAACTGGTGGAATTGGAAACCAACAAAACGGGCTTTAGAGAAACTCTTCATGCAAGGTGATTTAATGGTTGCCGATCGTGACGGCATGGAAAAAGTATATGACTTGAGAGAACGAGTATTACCGGATGGCACGGACACCACTGAACCATCGTTGCAAGAATTTTCTGAATATCTCATTAACCAGTCGATCCGAGCGAATGGATTGACCACGCTAAAACAACTCACTCACTTACGATCGGGCGAGGTCTTACGAAAAACGCTACAGGCAATGTTAAATCATAAAGTAGAACAGAACTCATTGATCGAATACCGAGTAGAGCAGATGCCACCGATTTACACAACACAAGAAATTCTTGATTTAAAAATTCGCCGACCGACCTCAAACGTTCGCCTGCTATCGCCTTTTGATAACGCCATTATTCATCGCGACCGCATGCAAGCGCTATTTGAATTTGATTATCGCCTGGAATGTTACACAGCGAAAGAAAAACGCCAATATGGTTATTTCTGCTTACCTATTCTCTATAAAGATCGCTTGGTCGGTCGTGTCGACTGCAAAGCACATCGTAAAGACGGCGAATTTGAACTCATACATTTACATATTGAATCTAAACAAATCGACCTGGATAGTTTTATGCCATCATTTACTAAAACCGTTTTACGTTTTGCAATATTCAATAGGTGCCCATTCATACGACTATCGCAGGTTAGTCCAAAAAAATTGAGTCGCGTGTTTCGACAAGCATTCAATGCAGTTGAAACCGTGTCATAACTGATCGTGCAACCTATACATTAACTCTACTAATTATGCATTCCTACTTCATTTCATCACTGCCATTAATTACATTGGAAACCCAGTGGCACTTTGCTTATAATGAAGCAATTAATTCAACCGACAATCACTAAAGAAAAACAGTGACACAAATCTCTGAACTGGAGAAATCATGAGTGAGACGGAAAAAGACCAAGCATTTTATGACATGGCCGATGAGTTTATTGCCCTGGCAAATCAATTTGCAAAACAAGTCGATAAAGGCAAAGTCAGTGCTGCATTTTTATATGCTGCGGCACGCTTCAATACATTTGTCGTCGCCGCTAGCGCAAACAATGCAAGCGAACTGAGCGAATATGCACTCAAGGCTCAACCCTATTTTGAAGGCGAATATAGAAAAATGCTGCGCGAGCATTTTGCCGACTACACAGAGAATTTTTCTGCTTATATGGCGACAGAAAGCCCAAATAAGAATCTAAACTAGCCTAGTTTCAACATCACTGATGTGACTTGAGAACCCAGCGCAATGTTCTAGACTTTTATCAATTGAGACTAACAAGTGAGGCGGTAATGAGCAATAAAGCAAAATGTGACACTATTGTAGATTCCTCTTTAGGGCAGGAGTTAGAGCGGGATGAATGCCAAGTGCTCAGCACCGTCATGGGGGTGCGCGAGCTCAGTGATGGCGAAGTGCTAGTGGAAGAAGGAGATGATGACAACACCTTGTTTATCCTAACCTCGGGTAAGCTTGCCGTAAGCAGTATACGCGACGGTGAGCCAGTACAGGTGTATTCCATGCAAGTAGGCGAATGCGCAGGTACTCGTGCTTTTGTTGATTTAGCCAAGCGCCAAGCAACACTGACGTCCGTGGGCAATAGCACGGTTTACACGCTAAAACCAAATGATTTTGAAGGCTTGTTAAGCACTCATCCAATCATCGTATACAAAGTCATGCGTGCACTATTTCGTTTAACCCATATGAACCTAATGCGCATGAATGTTGAAACCCAAGAGCTTTCAAACTACATCAACAAAACCGGTGGCCGCTATTAATCGTGCTTGCCCGACCTTTGCAGCTAGCAGTATCTGGCTGCAAAGGTCGCCGACTCAAGGGAAATTTGATCAGACCTCGTAATAAATACTCCACCTCATAATCAATATTCTTAGAAAAATAATTCCAAATAGAATCTTGCATGATCCACAATCAGCGCATTGATATTAATCACCCTGCTTCAGACCAGCCATTCAAGATTCCAATTAATCTGGCCCTACCACTACTAAAAAACAGGCTCAAAAATTATTCAATCTGAGATGACAATCTCTGCTTGACACTATCTGGACTATTATGTGACTATTTGGTCACATATGAAAGCAATTGATTCTTCCTTGGTTTGGAAGGCATTAAATGATGCGACACGCCGGGATATCTTAGACTTGTTGCGTCAACAAGCACGCACCACGGGTGAACTCAGCGCCTGTTTTGCGTCCATGACCCGTTTCGCGGTAATGAAACACCTTAATGTGCTTTCGGATGCGGGTTTAATTATTACTAAAAAAAGCGGTCGAGAGCGTTGGCATTATCTAAACGCCGTACCCTTACAATTAATTTATGAACGATGGATGAGACCTTACGAATCCATGTGGGCGACATCGTTGATTGGCATTGCTCAAAGTCTTGATGAGGAAACACAAGTGGTAAAACAAAAACAACTACAGTCCGTACGGGTGGAGCAAGAAATTAAAATATCAGCGAGCCCTGACAAAGTCTTTCATGCGCTCGTGCACAACACCGCCGCTTGGTGGGGTATGCCCTATTTGCGTAACCCGCAATCCAGCCAGTTAATCATTGAACCACGCCTCGGTGGGCTTATGTACGAGTCTTGGGGAACGGAAAATGAAGGTGTGGAATGTGCGCGTGTTACGACCTATAAAGAAAATGAAGTACTGGAACTTAATGGCCGTTTTGGTCTCGATGGTACGGTCGTGAGTGTTGCTCACTTTGAATTACGAGT
>Ga0224506_10002113_pt1 | contig 13770 bp, 20 predicted proteins | sample SF_Jan12_sed_USG_2_FD_169108 | JGI IMG/M metagenome (GOLD analysis project Ga0224506, IMG submission 169108) | Sediment microbial communities from San Francisco Bay, California, United States - SF_Jan12_sed_USGS_8_1 | ecosystem: Environmental > Aquatic > Marine > Sediment | place: USA... | reverse complement strand
ACCACCCGGCGAACCAAGCACGTGACTTGAGAGTGTCTCCCGCACCCGCCGCAGGTAGGATTCATCCCGGCAATTCGGTGTCAGCTGTATACAGGCCTCGCCCTTGTCGGACAGGGCATGCAGTGTCATGCGTGACTCGTCGATGCGCACGGCTTTAAGATTGCCGGCGAGCAATACGTTTACCCGCAAGGCATCTTCAGGCGATAAGTCCATGGCAACGTATTACCCGGCTGGCGCCAGGCGACGACTCACATTTCAAACCCGGCCAGTGCGTACAGGCGTTTTGCCTCCGCAGGATCCTTCTCGACGCCGTTGCCTTCCTCGTACATCATTGCCAGCGTCGTCAACGACCCGGCCAGGCCCTGCTCAGCGGCTTTTTGAAACCACTCCACTGCCTTGGCACCGTCTTTCTCGACGCACTCACCTTCCATGTACATAAACCCCAGACCATGCTGCGCAATGTCATAACCCTGCTCTGCCGCTGCCTGCATCATTTTGAAAGCACGCACCTCGTTTTTAACCACGCCGAGCCCGTTCTGGCACATTATGGCGACGCGGTGCTGTGCATCAGCATCACCGGCATCCGCCAGTGGCGAGAGATACTGCATCGCCAGCGAAAAATTCTTGCTCTCAAAAGCCGCAACGCCACTGGAGTATTCCTGGCTGTTCAACACTTCATCTGACATGACATACCTCGGTTAACTGATTACTGACGTTTATGCTAGCCATTCAGGCCGCGTTAACGAATACCTCTAAAGAGAGAATTTCTTCGCGTTTCAGAAAGATACGACAATTAAACCGTGCCGCCATTACTCCCCCTATCGGGATATACGGGCCAATTTTGGCCTCCTGTATACTCCTCCCACAAGTATTAACCCCAATTGAAACAATGAACTAGATGCCAGCCAGCAGGCTTGCAGGGGCCTGCACCGACCTGTAACGCTACACGGCCAGCATGTGTAGCAGCGGGGCAACAGTACATTCAGATTTGTTTGTGAGCGGCAATACAGCGCAACGATGACGACCGCAGGCGTTATTTATTCTGTTAAACACCGAGTAATTACGAGGATATTACGATGAACCAGGAATACTACGAAGCAGTAACCAAGATGGAAGAAATGGGCGTCGACGCGGAATACATCCAGGGCTGGCAGGGCGGCTATCTACTGAACCCGGAGCGTGAGGAACAGCGCGTTAATGATGCCTACTCTGCCGGTTACGAAGATGGCAAGGCGCATAACAAGGACAACTTCTCCAACTGGACGAAGTGAATCCAGGCAAACCTTTATAGAAAAGGCGGGTTAAAACCCGCCTTTTTTATGTCTGCAATACCGGTGATGCCACCGCGCCGATAGCTGCAACCAGGTACCAGGCGTAATAGTTCAGAGCAGACCTGACAGACAGTTTCAGATGGATATCCGGATTAGCTCAACCCGGTAATTCAGCTAACCGCCATATAAAAAGTCTTGAAGACAAAATACGACCCAAACCGTAATTTAGCAAAGGCAGGGTGCGACGTGCGCACCGGGGGATACTTACAGTAGTGACTGGTGCGCACGGCGCACCCTGCCAGGCCGCAGCTAGGCGAACAGGTCGCGCAATGCCTTGTTTAGCGGCGGCAGCGTCTCCGGCACCTCGACGTCTATCACCTGGTCGGTAATCCACTGATTGTCCCGCTCCCCCATTACGGCCCTGACATGCTCGCCGAAATAACGCTTGAATGCATAACCGGGCGCGCCATCGACCATCGTAAAGTCGGCATAGTCCGCCGCACGCTCATTCAGCAGGTCAATCAGCGGCTGGCGGTATTCGCCCTTCCCAAGCGCATCGGTACGGTTCTCCTGCATGCGATCCGCCAGGTGCTGGGCCAGTGAAGTAATAAACGCACGTCTCTCCTCCAGCTCCAGGACATCCGCCTTCAGGCGATCTGCCAGGTGCACCAGGAAGGCGAGAAATTCTTCCATTACATCCAGACGCTGCGCATTGGTATCCGTCTGGAAACCTTCATTCTCAAGATTGAGCACACCCTGCTGCGCGATGCGCCAGATAATGAAGGCGGCGGCACCGCCGATTTCGTGCAGCGTATGTTCCCGGTCGGCATTCCACTTGCTTTTAACTCTCAACATGCACCCCTTATAACCCTATGACAGTCATGTATATGGTGACTCGTAATGGCACATGCTAGCATAGAAATACCCGCCAAATTACGGGAAAACATTGTGACTACAGGCATGCGTACGACCCGCTGCCCGGCACCGGCCGGGAACCCGGCGATCATTCCTGCACTTGATGCCGTCCGCAGCAATTGCCACATATCCGATGCGCGGCATGCGGGCGATTACACCCTGTGTGTTTACCTGTTAAAAATGCGTGAATACTTCCGCTGGGAGCAGGACATCCCGTACAACGCCCCGCTTGCGCATGATGAACTTACCGACTGGCTTACGCGGCGCGAGGCGCTCTGGGACAGTCTTGACGACTGTGCATTCGAAAACATCCCGGTCAACGGCAACTTCCGGGACCCGTTCGATGATGCCGCGATCAACGCCGACCTGAACAGGATCGGCTACGTCTACAGCAGCGGTTACGGCCGAAATCTGAAGCCGGTGTTTTTCCTCGGCGAACTGGATCGACAAGAACAACAGGACGGTTACACCCTGCTGGTCTCCGGACGTGAGCTGGCGCGCGATCTTGCGGCGCCACCGGCAATGAGTCGTAATCGCACCATTTTCGTTCGCCGTGAATCACTGCGCCGCATGATCTGGGAAAAGGTCGAGGAGTGGCGCTGGAACAGGCCGGACAATGCCATGAAGGTCGCCCTCGGGTTTTACGACTTCGAACATGCAATCGAACAGTCACTTGATGACATGACAGACATGGCACTTGAAGGCGTGATACTGCATGAAATCGGTGAAGTCAGGGCCGGTGACCTGCTCGGGGCGGCCTGGCAGGATATGCTGGCGACTATCGGCCACAGCAAGGCCGAGATCATGGCTCGCGCGGTACGCGACCACCTCGCCGACGCGCTGTCCACGCTACCCTGCCTGCTGGCAGACCCGCAGCCGGCGCCGCTACACTTTTACATGGCAAACGTGTCGAACATGCGTAAGGAACTGTTTCCCGGACTGGTTGCCGCCTACCAGGCCTGGTCAGATAACGGCGACAGTAGCCGGCTGGAGCGCCTTGCCGGACGTTCCTTGCCACACTGGCAGACGCTTGCCACCGATTTGCTGGAGATTTTCGAGACAAACAAGGCTGATTGCCGGCAGGCAATTGTAAGCTGTATCGAATCACGTGTATTCAACGGATAAAATGTAATGACGCCTGTAACAGAACCAAATGCCGTACCCTTGCAAACCATCCGCGAGATCAAACCACACACATTTATTTTCGAGAAACAGCGCGCCCTTGGTATTGATATATGCCAGGAAATGATCAGGCGTTTCGAAGCCAGCCAGGAAGAACAGTATCCGGGGCGTATCGGCCAGACTGTACAGGAAGACCAGAGCATCAAACGTTCTACCGACCTGGTGGTCAGCGGCAAGGAACACTGGAAGGACCTTGACAGTGAGTTGTTTCGTTCGCTGGGAGTCGCAATACGCGAGTTTCGCGAAACGTACCCGTATTTCAAGGGGCCGTTCAAGGACAGCGGTTATGCTATCCAGCGGACCGACCCGGGCGAGTTTTATCACTGGCATATAGACGGCGGCAGCCATGAATTCAGCCAGCGCCAGCTGGTGGCCGTGTGGTACCTGAACGATGTCGAGGGGCCGGGTGGCGAAACCGAATTCTCGTTTCAGGACGTAAAAATAACACCACAGGCAGGCAAACTTTTATTGTTTCCACCCTTCTGGACACACGAACACCGCGGCGTCACATTGCAGGCAGGCGTCAAGTATATTGCAACCACCTGGGTAGTGTTCGCCTGACGCCGGCCGCCTTGGATATTATCGAACCGGAATCAGCGGAAGATTTCCGCAAGTATTACTCCCTGCGATGGAAAATCCTGCGCGCGCCGTGGAAGCAACCACCCGGCAGTGAACGTGATCCGCTTGATGACAACAGCACACACCTGATGATCGTAAACCGGCAACGCGCGGTCGTCGGCGTCGGACGCCTGCACTTTAACGGCATTCGTGAAGCACAAATCCGCTACATGGCGATCGTCACCGCAAAACAGCGCCAGGGTCTCGGCAGCCGGCTGTTACAGGCGCTGGAGCAGCGCGCACGGCAGCTCGGCGCTGCACGCATCGTGCTTGACGCACGCGAGACCGCGTTACGCTTCTATCACAAGCATGGCTACCGGACAGTTGAACCCGGACACACGCTGTTTAACAGCGTGGCCCACGTCAAGATGGAAAAGGACCTTTGAGAACGCGCATTCAGTCGTAATAACCGGCCTCGCGGGCAAACTGCATCAGCGCATCCACATCCGGGTAGTGACTGCCGAACTGCTCGCGGTATACCTGCCATTCGGCAAACCCGGCCGCCTGCTCCGGGTGTGTTCCCTGGCAACCGAGCACCGTCACAACGGCATCACCGACTTTCCATGGCCCGCTGCCACGCACCTCGCCCGTGACGAGCCGGATACCCTCGGTCAGCGGCATACGGTCCCAGAAGGGTCTGAAATAAACCAGCCCGGCCGGATGATGCAGGCACTCGACCAGGACATCCAGGCTCTTATCCGGATAACGGATAATCAGTGGTGCAGTAATACTGAACAGATCAGCCATAAACGCTGACTAGCCGATAACCAGTTCGGTCTCCAGCATTTCACCATTGGTATCGATGCGAATACCGGTCACACCCGGGACGCGCGCCAGCACGTACGCGCACAGCATGACCATCAACTGCTTGTTGTCGTGGTCCATCGCGGTCAGCATCTTGTCGCCGACGATCTGGCAGCGCTGCTCGAGGTTTGGCGAGTCGACCCAGTCACGGCTCATTTGCCAGCCCTTGTCCATATCACTGTCAATCTTGCTGAAAAACGCCTCGCCTTCGGCCACAATGGCATCCGGTACGGTGACGGGATAGACCTGGTCTTCGACAACAACATTTAAAATCATACGATGGACCTTGTTCGGGGTAAGCTGTACATGTGCACATATTACTTCATTTAAACCCGCAAATGCAGGATACAGACCGATGCTGACACACATAACCGGCATTCTGAATGAACCGCAACTCGGCGCCGTGCGCCGGCTGCTGGATGCCGGTCATTTCGCCGACGGCAGCGAATCGGCCGGCATGGCCGCACAACGCGTCAAGCACAACCAGGAGCTGGCACTCGACGACGCCCGTCACACCGAGCTGAACAACCTGGTCATGGGTTGCCTGGTCAGGAACCCGCTCTACCGCAGTGCCGCCATGCCCCTTAAGATCGCCACCCCCTACTACGCACGCTACACACAGGGCATGTCGTACGGCGATCATGTCGACGACCCGGTCATGGGTGACGGCCCGCTTTACCGTTCCGACGTATCGGTGACGATCTTCCTCAATAATCCTGCTGAATATGACGGCGGTGAACTGATCATCAACACCACGTTCGGTCAGCAATCAGTCAAGCTTGCCGCCGGCGATGCCGTTCTCTACCCGTCATCAAGCATCCACCGGGTGGCGGAAGTGACCCGCGGTGAACGACTGGTCGCGGTGAGCTGGATACAAAGCATGGTGCGCAACCCGGAACAACGCGCCCTGCTGCATGAACTCAACCAGGCGCGTGAAACCCTGTTACGCGAACAGCCGGACAGCGAGGAAACCCGCCGCGTCAACCAGTCCTATATCAACCTGGTGAGGATGTGGTCGGAGGTTTGATTAGAATAATCTCGCGCAAAGACGCCAGGGCGCAAAGAAAAGAAAAATATTAGCCACAGAGAGCACGGAGGGCACAGAGATTAGTAATGCTTTTAAATGTAGTAGTTCAGGCCAGATATGACAGACAGATTCAAACGAACCCAACCGTAATTCAGTAAATGTAGGGTGCGCCGTGCGCACCGGAGGATTCTTGCAGCAGCGGCTGGTGCGCATGGCGCACCCTACGATGTTTCTTTAAATAACAGGAGTTGGCCGAACCCAGGCCTGCAGTAGAGCACCGGGTTGGATCTGATCTGACGCTGAATGTTTGGCCAGGCCGGAGCGAATACAGTTTAAAAGCATTGCTAATCTCTGTGCCCTCCGTGCTCTCTGTGGCTAATATTTTTCTTTTCTTTGCGCCCTGGCGTCTTCGCGCGAGACATCTTTTAATCTACCCAAATAAATCAATCCCCAGCCGGCCCGACATTAAACGCGACCGACAAACGCATCTCGTCACTGTTGTTGACGGTCACTTCGTGCGGCACATCCGGCGCAAACATCACCAGCTTGCCGGCGCAGGGCTGTATGACGGTTGCAGCATCACCATCGTGCAGCACCAGCGCACCGGAATCGGCCGGCACCCGGATGTAATACACGGCAGATAACAACTCGTCGTTCTCATCGTGATGATGCAGCGAAGTACTGTGCCCGGACGCCATGGCGTTAAACCAGAAACCCGCCTTTAGAGCAGCCGGCTCGACAGCAAGCAGTTCAGCGGCACGCGCCGTGACGATTGTCAGCAATTCATTGATTTCGGGAATATCATCGCGGTCGATATAGGTATTCTCAAAACGACCGCCAAAATGATGCGACTGCCTGACCCGGCCTTCCCTGGATAAGGCCATAAACCTGGAAAACAGGCTGGCATTCAGGTTAGCAGGGTTTTCTAAAGTAAATTCTTGATAAAGCATCGGCTTTTCGCACAGGTGTCTGGTGCCGGTATTTTACTGCAATCGCCACCTGGCCGCGCCAGACCCGCTATATCCGGGCGGCAAAATTCTGGTGCAGTTTTCGAAGCTCTTCCGATAATGGTCGTGTTGCAATACAATTCGTCCCCGAAAATTACTTTCTAGATCTGAATCAGGAGCATGAACATGGCACTGGAAGTAAACGGCAAGAGCATCGAGACCGATGAAAACGGCAACCTTACAGACCCGGCTGCCTGGAATGAAGATGTCGCGAAAGCGCTGGCCGCATTGGATGGCATTGAACTGACCCAGGAACACTTTGATGTGCTGAACTACCTGCGCAAGGAATTCCTTGAAAATAACGAACAACCCATGGAACGCGTAATCAACAAGGGCATGTCCAAGATCTGGGGCAGGAAAGTCATCAGTAAAGACCTGTACGCCCTGTTCCCCCACGCGCCCAGCAAACAGGGCAACAGGATTGCCGGACTGCCGTACGTGCTTCGCAAAGGCGGTTACTGACAGACGCCAGCGTCGAACACCCGGTATTGCGTGCAATACCCGGGTTACACGCAACAAAAAAGCCGCATCCTTTCGGAATGCGGCTTTTTTTATTCAGGTAGCACAGAGTCTAGCGGTGCGAACCCTTCTCGGCGTGCGCTATATCAACCAGCTTGTTGGCAAGGGCCATGTATTCCTGGCGAAAACCCTTCAACGGGTGGCCATCGGCGGCTGCGAAGTAATCCTGCATTTCGACGCCGTTTTCATGTTCATATTTGATAAACATCTTCTGCATATCCATCAATTTCTTGATGATTTCCTGCTTTTCACCCATGACAAGGCCTCCGGAATGTAGGTAAATCTTTCTGTTAATTCATTAATTGCCGAAACTATAGCCACTGCCCCGGCAGGCGAACATATCCCATATGGGCAGTCAGGCCGGTCCCGTCAGCTGCCGGCTACACGCATTATTCATCGTCGTCCTTGACCGGCTTGATCCCCTTGTGTGGCACAAACAGGCCGCAACCGAATGTGCGGCCGGACCCCAGCCCGACCTGTTGGAGGTGTACTGACTGGTCAGGCGACAGGTCCGCCACCATCAGGCTGCGGGTATGCACCGGCCCGTCGGGAAACTGCATGGTGTGCGTGATACCGCCCAGCATCTTGCGACAGGGAATATCCTGGGCCGCCAGTTGTTCCGCGGCCTGCTGCAGAAAATCATTTTCGTCCAGCGATGCATCGGTAATGACATAACGCGAAAACAGCGTCGACAGGCTGCTCAGCTTGAATACGGTCGACTCCCCCACCTCGATAGCATGACCCGCCACGTCCAGGGTTTTGCCGGTGAGTTCACGCGCATCATCGAGCCGCTGGCTCGGCACCCGTAAGCGCATGCGGCTGCGCCGTGACAGGTGCAGTATTTCACTGCCCGGATCCTCCGGCCGGTACCAGCCGTTGCCGGAGGCTGCACCATGAATCAGGTGCACACCGGCGTGCGATTCTTCCTCCAGCCAGGGCAATACCGACAGCAGCGCACTGGACAGCGCATGCGCATGATCGAGCGGCAACATCGGGCATTTGAACCTGAACGCAAGATCAACGACATCGTCCGGTACCACGAACCCCGTCGGTTTCTCTTTTTCGTCATTCCAGTACATCGTTATTGCTTACCTGTCTGATTATCGAGCGCTGCCGAGAACACGGCTTCCAGCCGGTCTTCCCAGTCATCCGGGGTATCGGGATACGGCGGCCGCACATCCATGCGAAAAAACATTTCGCCGGCACGCGCACGCTCGCTGACGACACCCTTGAGCGCCTCGAACGAATCGATGTCATACCCTTGCAGGAGCACTTCACTCAACCAGAGCATTTTCCACCTCACCCGTGCCTGCTGTCATTTCTGTTCCCTTTATGCGGTCATGGTAGCGCGCCCGGTACAACAGGCGCGCGGCATCCCGGTTGTCGGTAAATGCCTCGCGTGCATGTAATACATTATTACAGATAATACCTTCGCCGGCCTGCAGACGATGCCTGACAATCCATGGGGAATCGCCTGCCAGCAACTCGCGAACAAACCCGACAGCCTTGTGTAAATCCACATCATCTTTCCAGGCAATGCTGCGCGTCCGGGTCGTATATCTCATATGCAGGCAACCGGTCGCTTTTTCAACTGAAAATACCGGGCCGGTATGGGCTGGCCGTATTTCCTTACCCGCTTCCACGTTTGCCGGGATAGTCATGGCATCCGGCTGCATGAGCGCTTTCACCCAATCCGGATTTTCATCACGCAGCAGTAAATAGACGATTTCAGGGTCCATCAGGCAATTTACGCCGCCGCTGTCTGCCGGCTGTACGCAGTGCATGACGATGCCGCGCACCTGTTCGTCTGCCGTATTGTAATAGCCATCCGTATGCCAGTTGATCGCGCGGTTGGTATACGGAATGTAGTGTGTCGATTCGCCGGCCGGGACCACGCGTATCGAGGTAATGCTGTCTTCGTCGGCACGCAGATTCATGTCCAGCCGTTCCAGGCCAAAGCGTTGGCCGAGCGCCCGGATGGACTGCTTGTCGACCGTGCATGAGCCGGTTGTCCGGTAGATCGCCATATTCGTGCTTCGGCAAGCGGACAGAATTGCCGTGTATTCCTGTTCATCGAGGTGCGCGGGATCTCCAACCTGGATCACCCGCGTCACCCCGCCACCGTCCATAACTGCCAGCTTTGTTTCACGCCAGCGCCGGTAGTCCGATTCGCAGGACACATCAAAAGGATTGAATGCTATGGGGTTGGATTGCATGCGTCTTAGTACACCCGGCGCCCACCGGGGCTAACCTGATTGCAGGGTGAGTTATAGTACGTGCCGCAGACGGGTTTAAACAACGAGGCCCGTTATGCGCGTGTCGGCACGGCGCAATACGCAAATGAGTAGCATTCTCATTAACTGCCTGTTTATTCAATAAACGAATGCACCTGCTTTCTTCAAATAGCGATTAAGTACACGTTACTATAAGAAAAAATACTGCTGATATCAGTAAAACCGGGGAATGCGACTAACTATTGGAATTTAAATAATAAATCTGCCAATACCCCTTTCGGGATAGTGGGCAATTACCGCGACACCCCATGGGTAGGATATGCTCACCTGCCGGGCGACCTATAATGCGCCTAATCAGAGTCAGTCCATCAATTACGAGACGATAACTCACTGATTTACACGGCGACACGATTCAAGCAATCGGGTTGCCTCGCGCGAACGAAATCAGAACTTTTGGTGAAAGCAAAAACAATCTCAGGAGATTAGTGCCATGGCCAAGAATCAATACCCAACACCGATGCTGGACGATCTGGAAAACGGCCCGTGGCCGAGTTTCATCTCCGGCATAAAGCGCCTGCGTGACGAGCATCCCGACGAACGCATCAACAACATGACCAACGGTCTGCTGGGACAGCTGGAGCATTCCTACGAAACCCGCAAAGGCTACTGGAAAGGCGGCACTGTCAGTGTGTACGGCTATGGCGGTGGCATCATCCCGCGCTTCTCGGAAGTCGGTGACGCCTTCCCCGAGTCCAGGGAATTCCACACCCTGCGCGTGCAGCCGCCGGCCGGTAACTTCTACACCACCGACATGCTGCGCCAGCTGGGTGATAGCTGGGAGAAATGGGGTTCCGGCCTGGTGACCTTCCACGGTCAGACCGGCAACATCATGTTCATCGGTGCTACCACCGAAAACACGCAGCATTTCTTCGACGAAATCAACGAATACGGCTGGGACCTTGGTGGCGCCGGCCCGTGCGTGCGTACCGCCATGTCCTGTGTCGGTGGCGCCCGCTGCGAAATGTCCAACTGCAACGAGCACGGCATTCACCGCTGGATGGTGAATAATTTCACCGACGACGTGCATCGCCCGGCCCTGCCCTACAAGTTCAAGTTCAAGGTCTCCGGTTGCCCGAACGATTGCCAGAACGCCATTGAGCGTGCTGACTTCGCCATCATCGGCACCTGGCGTGACGAGATGAAGGTCGATCAGGACGGGGTCAAGTACTACCTCGACAAGAAGGGGCGCCAGTACCTGATGGACAACGTCATCAGCCGTTGCCCGACCCAGGCCATCAAACTGAACGATGACGACACCATTACCGTCGACAATCACAACTGCGTACGTTGCATGCACTGCCTGAACGTGATGCCGAAAGCACTGCATCCCGGTGACGACAAGGGTGTCACCATCCTCATCGGCGGCAAGCGCACGCTGAAGATCGGCGACCTGATGGGTACTGTCGTGGTGCCGTTCAAGAAGCTGGAAACCGAGGAAGACTACGAAAGCCTGCAGGAGATGGCCGAAGAGATCATCGACTTCTGGGCCGAGAACGGACTTGAGCACGAGCGCTGCGGTGAAATGATCGAGCGTATCGGCCTGGTGAACTTCCTCGAAGGCATCGGTGTTGAAGTCGACCCGAACATGGTCGGCAGCCCGCGCCAGAGTTCCTACGTCCGCATGGATGGCTGGGATGAAGAGGCCGAGAAGTGGTTTGCCCGCAAGGCAGAGGCTGCTTCCGCTTAATCCGGCGTTCTATTAACGACAAAGCCCCGGTGCGGCGCGCCGGGGCCTGTTCCAAATTCAGAAGATTTTTCAGGAGAGTCACATGGCAGAAGCAATGCGTTCGCCTATCGAATCAGGATGCCCTGACGCGTTCCAGTACATGCATCCGGTGATGCGTAAGAACTACGGTCAGTGGGCCTACCACGAAGACCCGCAGCCCGGCGTACTGTTACACGTCTCGAAAAACGGTGACAAGATCTGGACCGTGCGTGCCGGTACCCAGCGTATTCTTGACCTGTTCACCTTGCGCAAACTGTGCGACATCGGTGACAAGTATGGTGAGGGTTACATTCACTTCACCATTCGCAGCAACATCGAATACCAGGTGGCCGATGAGGCCAAGGTAGAGCCGCTGATCAAGGCACTGACCGACGCAGGTTTCATTGTTGGTGGTACCCGCAACTCGGTTGCCATGCTGTCGCATACCCAGGGCTGGCTGCATTGCGACATCCCGGGCACCGACGCCTCCGGTGTCGTCAAGTCCATGATGGACGAGCTGATCGACGAGTTCAAAGGCTGGAACATGCCGAACCGCGTGCACATGACGACCTCCTGCTGCCAGATTAACTGTGGCGGCCAGGGCGATATCGCCATCAACGTGCAGCACACCAAGCCGCCGAAGATCAACCATGACCTGGTTTCGAACGTCTGCGAACGTCCGTCAGTTGTCGCGCGCTGCCCGGTTGCGGCCATTCGCCCGGCGCTGGTGAACGGCAAGCCGTCACTCGAAGTCGACGAGAAGAAATGCATCTGCTGCGGCGCCTGCTTCCCGCCCTGCCCGCCGATGCAGATCAATGACGCCGAGCATTCCAAGCTGGCTATCTGGGTGGGTGGTAACCACTCCAACGCCCGCGGCAAGCCGACCTTCCAGAAGCTGGTTGCCTCCGGCATTCCGAACAACCCGCCGCGCTGGCCGGAAGCCACTGCCGTGGTCAAGAAAATTCTCAAGACCTACAAGGAAGACGCGAAGGACTGGGAACGTATCAACGACTGGATCGAGCGTATCGGCTGGCCGCGTTTCTTCGAAAAGACCGGATTGCCGTTCACCAAGTATCACATTGATAACTGGCGCGGTGCGCGTGCAAGCCTGAACGCTTCCACCCACATTCGTTTCTGAGGATCTGGCTGATGAAGTTCACCATTCAGGTTAATGAGGGGCCCTACCAGCACCAGTCTGCTGACACGGCCTATCACTTTGCCAAGGCGGCACTCGATAAAGGGCACGAGATCTTTCGTATCTTTTTCTATCATGACGGCGTTAATAACGGCACCCGTCTGACGACACCGCCGCAGGATGATCGCAATATCGTCAATCGCTGGAGCGAGCTTGCCAGGGAACATGATATCGACATGGTCCTGTGTGTCGCTGCAGCCCAGCGTCGCGGCATCGTCGATGACGGCGAAGCCGAACGCAATGGCAAAGATGCTACCAACATCGCACCTGGCTTCAGGATTTCCGGTCTCGGCCAACTGATCGAAGGTGGTATCGAGAGTGATCGCACCATCGTGTTTGGCGACTGACGGAGAGTTTTGATGTCGAAGACAAAGAAAATGATGTACATAAACCGCAAGGCGCCCTACGGCACGATCTATGCCTGGGAGTCCCTCGAAGTGGTGCTGATCGGTGCCGCTTTCGAGCAGGATGTCAGCCTGGCATTCATGGATGACGGTGTATACCAGCTCACCAAGGGGCAGGACACCAGCGGCATTGGCATGAAGAATTTCTCACCGACCTATGCAGCACTGGGTGATTTCGAGGTCAACAAGATCTACGTCGACAAGGAATCGCTCGAAGAGCGCGGCCTGACGCTGGATGACCTGCAACACCTCGTGTGGGAAGACGAGGACGAGGACTGGGCGGAAAAAGATTCCATTCACCTTGTCAGCCGCGCCGAACTGTCCGATGTCCTGGCTGACCAGGATGTCCTGTTTAACTTCTGACTCCGGAACAGGAAATATGTCAATGTTACATCTGGTAAACAAATCGCCCTACGATGGCAGCAATCTGAACACTGCAACCTCGATCATGAAAAGCGGCGACACCCTGCTGTTGATCGAAGACGGCGTCTACGGTGCAGTCAAGGCCGGCAAGGCCGCGTCATTGCTTGAAGGACACACAGTTTCAGTCCTGGGTCCCGACCTGGCTGCCCGTGGCATTACAAAAGACAAGCTGGCCGATGGCATTAATGTCGTCGATTACGCGGGTTTCGTGGATATGGTTGAAGCCAACGACAAGGTTCAGTCCTGGCTCTGAAAACTTTTATTTAACTGGCGTCGCCAATGAGGAGACAATCACCATGAGTAGTATCGAGGCAAACGGAAAGACTTACGAAACTGACGAAGAAGGTTATCTGGCCGACCTGAACACCTGGGACAAAGATGTTGCAGCTGTCATGGCCAAGATCGA
>Ga0224506_10002112_pt1 | contig 13771 bp, 6 predicted proteins | sample SF_Jan12_sed_USG_2_FD_169108 | JGI IMG/M metagenome (GOLD analysis project Ga0224506, IMG submission 169108) | Sediment microbial communities from San Francisco Bay, California, United States - SF_Jan12_sed_USGS_8_1 | ecosystem: Environmental > Aquatic > Marine > Sediment | place: USA... | reverse complement strand
TAAATTTGCGTCTTATCTCCGCATCCAATTTCTTTTTTTCTATATTGAATATTTCTGAGAGACCATCGGAATCAGTTCCATTCTGTTCACAAAGTCTATTACGAATGATCGGTGTGATAACTTCGGCGGCAATAAATAAATGTTCTATCGAAATTATTTCTTTTCCGTATTCCCAATTATTTAAAGCCATATGATACTGGCCAACTGCTCTTCCAAGTCTTTCCGTATCGTGAGCTTTAAAAAGACAGGAGTGAAATTGGGCAATTACGTCGCTATTGGCGACCCTTGCTGACTCAAGCTGTCCGTAACTGTCAAAATATTGAACTTGGAAAAAATCACGCTCTTCAACACCATCTGAAGCATCAAACGCCAGCCATACTCCCGGCATTTCGATGTAGGCGTTAACAGAGAATGAGACGCTCGGAACCAAGTCGGACGCGGCCGCCTTAAAGCTATGAATTGCAGCGTCAAGCGATGGAGCTTCTCCAAGAACCTCTATAAGGAGATGCCTGGGAACCTCAACACTTAGTCCTCGGTTTTCGTATTTCGTATAGAAAGTAATGTCTACCCTGCCAAACGGAGTTGGGTAATTTCTAATTAAAACAGGAAATCCACTCTCGAAAATGGCAGCTGACTGTGATCGCAGAACTACAACATAACGAGACAATTCCTCTTTTATATTTTCAGTTCTCATATTAACCCAAGAAAATGGTCAGCTTATCGTGTTCGAAAAACAATTAACCCGTATTTTATGGATTGCCGTTACGCTGACAACCCATGTCTCAATAGCAGAATACAAGAGCGTATTGTTATGTACCTTTTGTGGAATAGACAATCTCGCCACACCCCATTCCTTCAACAATATTTGCGTACTCTTCCTCTGAAAGATTACCATCTAAGAAAGGATAATCTTTAGAGGCATTGGAAGGCGTTATGTCCACGATTTTCCCATTCGGTTTTCTAATAGCGGAATGCGCAACAAATTTAACAAAATCTAATCCGGGAAGATCGAAATACAACCATCCTCTCACCGGAATGTAATCGTTGTCCTGCAAATGTAATTCAGACACATTGTGATGGCACATATTTGGTGCTGCCACGAGTCCACCGATATTGATAGTTTCTCGAACCAATATCTTGGCATCATTAACTCGAGAAAATAGAGATCCTGCGTATTTTTCTATATCCATATTTCACGATTAAATTCTGTACACATAACAGTGATTATACAGCCACACCATCCGTGGCTAATACAGCCTTTTGGCTGTATAACTCCGAGCTTGTCATTATACGCCGTATATCAAGATTATCCATTATTGCTAGGATGGTTTCTAAATATTTATTTATCAATACGTTATGCTCACAAGAAAACACTGTTTTTTATGTGCGGAGTTATACAGCCGCTGCTTATGTAATAAACCCGCCAGTGAGTTTGGATCTGTGGCACCCAACTTTGGCTGTGAATTACACCTGTGCCTTTTTCAATATCGTGACCATAACATAGTCATTGTTCAGCAGCCTTTCCATTAAAAAAGGCACAACGCTTTTGATAACAAGCAACTCTTTTTCATTTTTTAATAGCCCATCAATCTAGTGCTTGCAGGCGCGACATAAATGCGAGCGGACGCTGTGTTTTTTTATTTGAATTTAGACATGTGAAATAGCAGATCTGAACTTAGATAGGCTGTGTGTTCCTGATAATTCACAAGCGCAAAGGAAGGACGATCATATTGTTTATTTCATTCAGAAGTCGATTTGATGCAGACCAATATGCAGTACAAATATTGTTGGGGTTTCTGTTTTTCTTGATCACTACCATGGCAAACACTAAATCTTAAAAATTCTCTCAACTCGTTTTTTCAAAATTATAAATTCGAGTTTTGTTTGTCTTATTGATCAATGAAACGTAGCCAATTTATTTGGAAACAATTCTCTAGACAGCATTACAACAAAATAAATAAAAAGCGGGGATGAACCCATCCCCGCTTTTTTAATTCCAAGCCGCATTGTTTTTATAGCAATAGGCTTGCTAGGCTATTAAAAACAACAATCAGCCGATTGCTTTGTAAATAACTTTATGGCAATTGCAATTGCTGTGGTGTTGCGCTCAATGATCTCATCACTCCTGTAGTCGCTTGTAAGATCGAGCGATTTTTGATAAATGACCCAGGTTTTGACGTTGAGACCTTTGTAAGCGCTTGCGCCACGCTCGCATCATTGGTTTCATACTTCATAAGTGTAATCCCAGTTAGTGCCCCATTGGTAAATACACCGGCGGATACCAACGCGCCATGCCCTTGGTAACTGCCTACGTTAGGTGTATGCAGACATATTTCATCACTCTCGCAAAGACCATTATTATTTCCAACCGAATCAGTAATAATTTCTACTGAATTGCGCAACGCTATATTTTCACAATGGTCAGTCTCAAATAAAGACCCAGGCATTGCACTATCGCAATCTGACTGTTGAGTGGGTGCAGGATCAATATGCCAAATATGTTTGAAGGTGTTTGCTGCCTCGCCGCTTAGACGAGCAGTCAGAACATTTTGAATGACCGTGTCTGGATGCTGAATTGTCCAATCCCAAATTCGGCAATTGTTGGCATCACACTTACCCTGTTGATCATTGAAAGGAAATGTACCACCATCTTTACCCCAGGTACGAAATTGGTTTTCAAACGAGAACCAGTCGGATATATCTGAGTACATGGCTGTTCCATCACTGTTCGTGACTGAAGTAGTATTTTGTGTATCATCTTCAAATATCTTTCCAATGAAACTCGACGCCAAACTGATATCAGGTGTATACAGCGCATCTGAGTTCCCGACATTTGCGCAACTTGAATTTACACCCGGTGTAGTCGTTGCATCAACATGACAATCGATCACATTATTTCCAAGCTTCAATTGACCGGAAACATAGTTATTTTCCGCTGACCAAAACGAGATGCCATAATAACCATGACTACCCGCATAGTTTATCAATGTATTATTATTTGAACTTGAAAACATGACACCACCGAATTCAGGATCTGCCAGCCCATTACCCACAGCTGCGATATTTGCTAGCGAATTGTTTTCTGCAATATATAAATAAACTCCACTGTAGTAATTGTTCGCAACCGTAATATTTGACAAAAAATTACCATCAGCAGAACCTGTTGCACCGGAAAAAACAACACCGCCATTTGATTCGCTTATACCGTTGTTTGTAGCGAGTATCCCTGTCAAATAATTATTCGATGATGAATCAATATGAACACCGGATACTCCACTGTTATGTGCTTTAATATTAATTAATCTATTACCTGTTGATCCCGCTAAATAGACAGAGTATCCATTGTTGGCAGTGTTTATATTCTTCAATAAATTATTATTTGACAGATTATAGAAATAGATTCCACATAGATTACCATTGGCATGAATGTTTGATAGCTGATTAAACTCCGCATCACGCATATAGAGACCACAGATATCATTATTTGAAACCGTAATCTCTGACAAAACGTTATGATTTGAATTTGAATCTAATCTAAGGCCATGGATACCATTGTTTTCAGATATTATATTTGACAATCGATTGAATGAGGATTCGAGTAAATGTACACCACGCTGAAATGTACCTGTGTTAGCATTTTCGGTGTGAATATTACGCAACACAGAGAAACCAACGCCTTGCCACACAATTCCTCGATCATCACCGGTAATGTCAATCGCACCTTCCATCCAAAGATAGTTCTGACTATTGGCCGAAATAATGTCTACACCTGTTGATGGTCCGGACAAGACAATACCAGGTTGTATTACAAACGCTATGCCATCCCCGTTGATTGTATAGCTTTGGTTAACACTTTCTGTCGCAAGATAAATACTATTTTGCGTGGCGAGCTCGCCACCATCATTGTCGACAATAATACTGTTGTCCCACCAGGCTGCTGAGATACTTGTGAAACGTTCTTCACCGTTTTCCAGAACAACTACAGTATTTTCTTTCCAAACATTTGTCTCAAAATCGATCAAGTCTGAAAGATTTTTATTCGTTTTGAGTCCCACACTAAGAATTCGAATAGGTGTTGTTGAGTCATCACAAACCCAATCAAAAACCCCAAGCACATCTTGTGCTGTCAAATTTTCACAAGTGCTATCACCAGGTATAACCATGCTCCTGATTTCGCCACCATGTAAACAGGAAGTATTCATCCCCGCGCATTGAGTATTAGTGGCATTAAATTGTGTTGTGCCATCATTATCAACATAGTCATTCCAATTTGCCGCTTGAGAATATAAGGCTTGGACAGGCTGAGGAAAGACCTCTGTGCTAAATGTCCAGTGATAATGATCGCTGATTGAATTACCCGCACTATCTTGTACGCCAGTACTGATTGTTGCGGTATAGGTGGTATTTTCTGCCAGATCATTATCTGGTGTGAAAGTCGCAATGGTATTATTCTCACTCAATGTTATTGTTCCCGGCACAGCGCTACCATTGCTAAGCGAAAAATTATTAATTGTAATCGTTGAATTTTTCATCGATTCACTAAACGTGACGCTCACCTGTGTTTTCAAATCGATATCTGTAGTCAAGTTCTCTGGAGATACTGAAACGACTTCAGGTACTGTAGTATCAGTATTTTGTTTGTCTTTTGGTGTCTGGTCGCCACTTCCACAAGCTGAAAGTATATAAAGAAATAAAAAAATAATTGCGACTTTATACAGTTGAAGGGTGTACATAAACAAGTCCTTTGTTAAGTTGTTATCGTTTAGGATAATATTTTCTTAAAATATTAAGCAGAAGAATAATAAATTAATACCACTTTTCTCTTCCAAACGTCAGTATCAAACATAAAAACTTGTGTGTCAAAATAAGGTTTTCATAGTTAATATTTTTCACCAAAACAGTCGGCACTTTGAGACAGTTAATACTGTTCAAGAACGAACCAATGAACAATGCGATTAATAATTTGGACTGTATGAGCTTGATATTGTTGGTTGTATTAAGAATTAAATAAAAATATTGCCGAAGTAAACAGATAAGTTTTGAGCAACAATACGATTACTTTTTCATTTAGAGTTCTTAATAAGGTAGTGAGAATCATCGTCCTCATTTGTGATTTAACGTACTAGGTATCGTTATATAATCCATCAAGAATTTATAAGCCGATGGAAGCAGCCCCTCGCTCTACTAAAAAATAATGTTGATATCTAAATTTATTTTATTTTTTGAGCGTATGTGATTAATCAATAGGACTACATTAAACAAAAATATATACACTGCACCTAGCTAAGTGTAATTGCTGCTCAAAAGGGCATAAAAGCGGCTCCTGCGAAAATTGTTTGTTACAGATTTTAAACTCAACAATTTCCAATAAAAAAGCCACCCGAAGGTGGCTTTTGATAAATGAAACATAACGAAGTGTTAAAACTAGAAATCTACGACTTCTTAAAAGTAATAAACAAGGCGGAGGTCCATATCTTTGCATCATCCACCTGACGTGCAATTACATAAACCGGACGATGACCGTGAGGGCCATTTTTCGCAGCGACTTCAAAATTACCGGTCACTTCACGCGGTGCGGCCGAATCACTCATGCGCTCCATCGCGAGAAACATGTCCACACCTGGAAGGTCTTTCTTGAGTCTTGCAGCCTCAAGTAACTCAGCACCGGTGAATTCCCATTCAAAGGTAGGACAGTGTACAAATGGATTGCCTTTTAGTGGATCACCAACTTTTACGTAACCGTCGATGCTACCCTCAATTTTTATTTTTGCGGTTGCCAGGTGTGAGACGTCCATTTCAATGGCATCGACATCACCATAAGTATCGCTTTTAAAACCTATCGTGGTAGTATTTTCGCGCCAACACGTTTCTTCTTTGTGCTCAAAACCCAAACCTTCGAATTCATTAATCACTGCATTGGTGATCGTAACCTTACCTTTCCACACCGCCCAGCGATAACGATCCTTGATACGCGCCCCACCCCAGCGGAAACGAATTTTTCGATCCGAATAACCCATTTCTTGCTGCAGATCCCGGCGCCAAAATTCACCTTCGTGATCGTAAGCCACGATCTCATCCCAGCCCACATCACCGAGAAACCGATAATTAATCTGTGCCGCACCTTCGTGATCAAACTCATCACCCATTATGTGTTTACCGCATGAGACTAAACCAAACGTGCGTTCACCGGTTGAAGCGAAAGTGTGACGATTTCTTAATGCGACACCAATTGCTTTGCGTGATAACTCGGGAGAAATCACACCAGAAATACCGCCTTTGGTACCGAAAACCGCAGTACCCGGCACGCCTCCACCACAACGACCGCGATGTTCATCACCAGCCATGCTTGCGCCAATTTTGTAGCCACGCTCCATGGCATCTTGATACAACCATCCAAAGTGACCCCAGGACGAGCCAATCTCAATTAATTTTTCCAATTCTGGATGATGCCAATCCAAAATGGCGCGACGACCGCCCACATGTGGCGTTAACAAATGCCCTTCTGGATCGTGAATATAAGCCGCCCACAACTCCTCAAGAGGCCAAGCACCAGGAACCGCCTCGGTTGTTCCTGAATCTTCATTCCAATCAACCGATCGCACATGAGTACCATCTTTCAAAAACGGAAATTCTGGTTCACCATCGTGAAGGAAAATAACATTGTGATCCCCTCCTGCGCAGGAGCTACCACACCACTCAGTGCCGGGATAGGCGACAAATTCGCCGTCTTTTGAAATTTCACGTATCAACTCAACTGTCTTGTTCCAGCGTTCATGGGTGATGTTAAAATCGTTATGTGCAAAGGCCAACACGTCTAACCCAGTCACATCACGGCCATAAGTTAAGTTATAGCTTGTCGAGTTAGTACCAATTGTATCGTCGGAATGCACGTGTAAGTCAGTGTAAAAGATGCGTGGAAAATCCAATTCCTTATCTATCGTTACATAAAAGGTGTGAGCACGTACCGCAGGATGTTGTGGCATGGTAGCGCTAATTGCTAACTCACCGGCTTGATTGGTTGGGACGTCATCAAGTAACTCTACAGACCAACCCTGCTCAGGTAAGGTAATATCTTTTTCATAAAAGGGTTTGCCGTCGAGTGTTGCTCGAATTTGCACTTTCTCTGCTCTATTCCAACAGGTATTACCCCATTCATCTTCTGCTCGTATTCTTAATGGAATTTTTTCGCCTTTTTTAACCAAACGCGAACCGGCCCATTGCAGTATGGCTGGACGGCCAGGTTTGATATTAATCGTCAAATCCGGATCAACTGCAGCAAAACGTGAGGTACCCAGTGGATCAGCATAACAACGGAACTTGAAAAATTCTTCTGTAAAGGTTTGCACACGCGTACCAGGACCACCAAAACGACGGTCGCCTAAACGAATCACGATTTGGTCACCGGGTTTCAAGTAGCCATCGTAAGTATCAACAATCACAGCCTTCTGAAAAGGACGCTCATGGCCTTTTTGATCAAAACGTACCGAGAGTTTTTGCACAGATGCTGGGCTTTGGCCTTCTAGCGTTGGGGAGGCATGGTATTCCGCAGAAATATAATTAGCTGCTGTTGGATCCGTAGTTTGAAATAACTCCCAGTCTGAGTAAAAGCGAAAAGTTGCTTTAAACCATGAACCATCGGCCATACCGGATTGACCCAGCGTATAGGTAATAATGACTTCTTGCCATGAACCGGCTTCCATTTCTTCAATGTTACAACTCACTGAACCGAGAAACGGCATGTCTTTGGTTTTTTGATATAAGCCAATCGGAGCCGTATATGAATCACCTAGTTTTGCTTTTAGCTCGGCGTCCGTCATTTTTTTCATCGATATAACCTCTTTGTCTAATTAAAAATTCTTTTATTACAGTAGTGTGGAAAAACTTATGCACTAAGTTTTTCGCCGAAGCCATGTCTCAATTTCTACACCAGTCTGTTACAGAATATTTCACAAGTATTTGTAATTTACTCTTGAGTCGCTGCTTCCATTTGTTTTTGGCGTCCATCTTTAAAGCTTTTCCAAAATGTGCGTACAACCACGAATAAGGCAAGCGCCATCAAACCCATAGCTACGGGACGTTGAAAAAACATAAAGGTTTCATGTTCGGAAATAATGACTACTTGTTGCAATGCACGCTCCCATTCAGGTGCCAAAATAAAACCAATAAGGAATGCAACATAGGAATAATCGAATTTACGCATGAAATAACCGATAAAGCCGAATATCAGCATAACCGCCACATCGAACATGTCAGATTTACCCAAGTAAGATCCCATAATGCAGGTAAACACAACGATGGGATAAAGAATCATTGCAGGAATATTAACAGCCTTGCAGAAAAAACGAAGTCCAAACCGACCTATAACCAACAAAAACACACTGGCGATGACCAAGCTGCCATAGATGCCATACATGAGTTGCGCGTTTTCTTGAAACATAAGTGGACCGGGTTGCATACCATGTATCATGAAGGCACCCATTAACATGGCAACCGCTAAATTACCGGGTATGCCTAATACAAAAAGCGGAATCATGCTCGCAGCTACTACCGCACTATTCGCTGATTCAGAGGCACCAATACCTTCCAAGGTTCCCTTGCCGAATTCCTCTTTCTTTTTTGAACGCTTCATTGCTTGATCATAAGACATGAAGGACGCTACTGGTGCGCCAAGTCCTGGCATGGCACCAACACCAATACCGATTAAACTTCCACGCAATAGCGTTTTAGTATTGGCAAAAAATTCCTTTAAAGAGACCATACGATCCTGGAGTTTTGATGAAAACTTGTGAACAATATGTTCACCACCGCCTTTGACGGTAAATTTTTCCAATTGCAAAAGAATTTCAGAAAATGCCAATAGTCCTATGGCCACGGGTATGAGTGATAAGCCACTGCCTAACTGATAAATATCAAAAGTAAGCCGAGGTAGCGCAGTTACCGGTTCGGTGCCAATCAAACCAACAAAAATTCCAAGACCAGCGGCCATCAAGCCTCGACCAATAGAATTAGTTCCAATGCCAGCAATGACAGTTAATGCGAGTGAAATCAGGGCAAAAATTTCTGCCGGCCCCATAAACAGGGCGACTGCAGCCAAAGGCGCGGCTATGGCAATCAGTACTATGGTTGAGATAAAATCGCCAGCAACTGAACTATAGAGTGCCATGCGTAAGGCTTTTTCACCCTTTCCTTGCTGGGTCAACGGATAACCATCCCATGAAGTAGCTGCTGCCTCTGGTGTTCCAGGTGTTCGCAACAATACGGCTGATACCGCACCACCAAAAAATGCACCCTTATTCAATCCAACCAAAAAACCAATGGCGGTCAATGGTGACATGTAATAAGTAACCGGAATAAATAGTGCGATAGCCATTGGACCATTGATACCAGGAATCGCCCCAATCAACACGCCGATGGCAACACCAACAAATACAAATAGCAAACTAATGGGAGAAAGAGCATCCAGTAGACCTGCAACTATCATTTCCATGTTTTCATCCTATCTATAATTATGATTATTTTAGTTGTGCTCTAATTAAATCATCTTCTGAGTGATCACAATATTCACCCAACAGACATGCTTAAAACCAAACTCAAAATTCCAAGTCATGATGAGTCCTGTGCTTTTATCTTTTGTTTATGCCGTACAGTCAGCTCGTTAGCAATCTCAATCAACGCGCACCTAGAAAATCTGTGGTCCAGGCACGGGCACACCGAAACCATAGCGCATAACAATATAAAGAACCGCTGTTAAGCTGACAGAAACCACAATCGATTGACCCCATTTGCGACTACCGATGACGTATTGGAAGATCATCAGAAAAACAAAAGAGACAAAGATGTAAGCAATATATTCGATTGCGACAACAAGCAGTACACAGGGAATCATGATACTAACAAGATGATAAAGTTTGACTCGTCCTACCTGAGTAAAACCGCCTTCTTCATTCAATTCTTCTGGAAATTTACTTTCCTCTATTGGTAGAGGTCTGTTCATGAACACGGCCACGCAACAGCGAAACATTGAAAGACACGCCATGAACAGCATAACGCTAATAGATACTATGGGTACCAATGCGGGTGAAGCCCCGTAACCGGGATAAGCAGGTGTATATGTGGGTATGCCCCACGTCAACATTAGAATACAAAAACCGATGATTACCAGATAAGCAATTATGTCCCTGTTAATTCTTGTCACTTCGTCCTTACTCCCACAACCTTACAACGGGTGCAATGCAGCCGGACCGAGGGTCCGGCTTACGTTATATCATGCTAAACCTAATTACTCGCATGCATTGAGAAGTCGGCGTACAATTTTCTAGCAGTACTATCAGCAACCTCTTCACCCCACTTAACTGGGCGCATCAACAAGTTATCAGTGATAAACGTTTGCGTTTCCTGATCACTAGCAAGTTGGTTTGCAGCGGCAAGAAGCTTGGCTTTTACTGACTTGTCCAAGCCCTTAGGCACAACCAATGCACATATCATTTCGATTTGCTCGTCGAAACCTTGTTCACGCAAAGTAGGCACTTCAGGAATAGGTGGTAGACGCTCACCCAATGCTGAGGCAATTAATTTAATCTTTCCTGCTTCTACATTTTTATAAAGAATGGCACCGACATAACCTACAGACGCATGTCCACCAGTTACCGCTCTAATTACGGATGGACCACCTTTAGATGGTGTCAATGACAACTTCACACCTTCTTTTTTTGCCATACGCTTAAGTGCATCTCGGTCATCTGCGCCATGGAACATAGCAATCATGGCTTTGTCGTTCTTTTTGTGCCACTCAAACGCTTCTTTTAAAGTATTCCATGGCTTATCCGGCGTTGAAATAAAACCACTTGAATTCAATGCAACCAGTGATAGAAAATCAAAGTCATCATGCTTGTATTGTAATCTGTCGTGGTGTGGTGCATAGGTATAGGCAGTTAAGGAAGTGATACCAACGGTATAGCCATCGGGCTTTGACTTGGCAAGCTCAGTGGCCATTACAGTACCATGTCCACCTTTTACATTTTTCACGTTAATAGGTTGACCTAGAATTTTACTCATACGCTGTCCCAAGCCGCGAGCTAATCGGTCGATTTGTGCACCCGGTTGAACCATGGTCATGAATGTAATCGGACGGTTCGGATATTCAGCTGCGTTAATATTGGTAAATGTTGCCACCATCAAAATGCTGAGTGTAACTGTTAGTATATTTCTCATTTTCACATTTCCCTTTGTTAGACATTTGCAAATCCAGCCCTTAAATTGTGGAATGGCCTGCTTTGCATAATTTAAAACGATAATAACGAACATGGGCTCTATTTATTGTCGCCCACATGACATTTTTAGCCAAGCATTTGATACTTAAAATTAGTATTTACTAAAACACTAATGTTAAGTTTCATAGTATTTAGCGTTCTGTGAGAATACAGGCGTTATTGTGATATTTGTTATTGATTATTGCAATAGACTAGTGACTCAATTCTATTTACAAAGTCAAGCTCGATTAGACTAAACAAACATTAGGTTGCACGGGTAATAACTCAGGTGTCCCGTTAGTCAGTCACTGCTGACAATGTAAAAAAGGAGCATTTCGTGTAGCAAGCATCTGTCACTCGCCGATGATAATAAGCAATACACCTTTGTGAGCCATTTCATATTTGAAGTTTTGCTAAACATTAAACGCGGCTATATATTCAATTATGAAAATATTTCTAAAAAGCGTACAAGACAATTAAGAACTTTTTGAATTTGAAAGATTGTATCAATGCTAACAAAGTATCAATCAGACAAGTTTTCATTGCGTGGAATTTGATGTTCATTAATACCGAGCACCACTGCTTCACACAATAACAAGAGTTCATCGACAAATGTGTCGAGTTTATGAAATTGCCCAGCTTTCACCATAAATTCCATTTCTTTTGCCAGATCGGAGATTTGTGGATAACCAAAACCCCCACCCGTCCCTTTTAGAACATGTAGTTCTTTCTTTAAATTATTCCACTGATGATTATCGCAGGCTTCTTTAATTCGCCGACAATCGTTTGGCAAGGCCGCTACGTATTTTACAATTAAATCCAGAAAGTCCGGCTCATCCTCAAGAAGATTAGAAATAACCGGTTCTACCTCATGCGTTGTCGTTTCAGTTTTCTGTAAATAACTGCCTACAACTCTAGCAAAATAATTTCGGTCAATCGGCTTGGTGATTACATCATCACAACCTAATGCTTTGTAATGCTCAACATCGGAAAGCATTGCATTTGCGGTCATAGCAATAATGGGCTTTGTATAATGTTGTTGTCGTAGGCTTTTAATCGCATCTTCACCACCCATAATCGGCATTTCGATATCCATAAGGATTAAGTCATAACTTTTTTCCATGGCGGCATCCACGGCTGACCTCCCATTGTCAACCAAATTAACAGAAGCTCCAAGCTTACGCGCATACATACTTACCAATCCTTGCAGTGCTGGTGTATCTTCAGCAATCAAGATTTGACCACTATAATTTTTCTTAAAACTGATGGTGGCAATGTGACTAATTTGTTTGTCTAAAATTGAATCAGGTGTATGGCATAATTCCCCTGCCTCGATTCCCAAGGGCAATAGCAACGTAAAACAACTGCCTCGACCGGCTTCACTTTCCAGGGTTAAACTCCCTCCTAACTTTTCCGCCAACTGACGCGATAAGGTTAAACCCAAACCGGTGCCACCATATTTTCGAGTCGTACTGTTATCCGCTTGGGTAAAAGCATCAAATACCTTGTCGACTTGCTCGGACGTCATACCAATGCCGCTATCGATACAGTCAAATTTCAGTTGTCGTGTTTGTTCTACAAAACTGACCTTAATTTTAATAAAACCTTCATGGGTAAATTTAATCGCATTACTGCACAAGTTTAATAAAATTTGTTTCAAGCGAATCGGGTCCGTCAAAAGCGACATAGGCATCGCCGTTTCGAAGCAAATAGCAAACTCAAGGTTTTTTTCATGCGCTTGAGCAGCAAACAATGATTGCAAATCCGCTAACACTTCAAAAGGATTAACTTCAATTTGTTCCACTGCCAATTTATTAGCTTCGATTTTTGATAAATCTAGAATATCGTTGATAAGCTCTCTTAGGTGTTGCCCGCTATTGATGATTGTGGTAACAGCTGTGATTTTTTCGTCGCGGCTTAAGTCTGTTTCTAACAAAGTTTCAGCATAGCCAATAATGGCAGTTAATGGCGTTCTGATTTCATGACTCATATTCGCCAGGAACTTGCTTTTGGTTTGATTAGCGCTTTCGGCCTCCTCTCTTGCCAATTTCAAATTCTCAATGAGCTCTGCCAATTGCCGCGCAATAAAATCAAAATTTTGAGAAATGTCTGAGAGTTCTTTGAATCGAGTTTCGCCAATTGCAATGTATTGCCCTTCGAGTAAAGACGCAGCGGATCGCTTTAATCGCATCATCGGTTTCAGAGCAAAATTAATCACAATGACAGCAACCATTAATCCAACCGCGCCCAATATCATCGCGATCATGAAGCTAATATTACCCACCCGATTTAATGCATTCTCAAAATCAGCACGATTAATTGCAACTCGTGCCAATACCAGCGCATTGCCAACAACGTCCTGAAGCTCCTCATCACCATGCAAGGAATGATTATTAAACCTATGATTCAAAGGATGATTATGTTTGATAACAACATATTGGTCGAGGGATTGTTGATCCGGCCATGATGATGACTGAAAACTGATTTCTCCATTGGCTTGCACAATCTTGATAGGCGCACCA
>Ga0224506_10002111_pt1 | contig 13779 bp, 13 predicted proteins | sample SF_Jan12_sed_USG_2_FD_169108 | JGI IMG/M metagenome (GOLD analysis project Ga0224506, IMG submission 169108) | Sediment microbial communities from San Francisco Bay, California, United States - SF_Jan12_sed_USGS_8_1 | ecosystem: Environmental > Aquatic > Marine > Sediment | place: USA... | reverse complement strand
CCTAGCCAAACCTGCATAGACTTCAGATAATGTCTGATAATTTCGTAATTTATCAATATAAGATGATCCACGAGATATTTCATTTAAATGTACAACTGGACCTAAAAATAGATCAAATTCTATTAATCCGATAAATTGAATTTTCATATCCCTAAGATTTGGTAATGCAATACCTGGAATTTTTAGGTGTTTTGCCTTACCATCATCATCCCAATCTTCAGCCAAATACTATCTAAGGAATATGCCATTTTGATGTTAATTTACTTTGTTGTCTAATATTATATTTTATTCAGAATTTTAATTTTTTTTATTTAAATTGAAATTTATCAATACAATAAGGAAAATTTAATAGAATAATTGACAAAGAAGATTTTAATAGTATCAATTGATATATTATGGTATAGTAGTAAATACTTGAGGGATACTCATCGACAACACAGATCACAAAATAATCATAGAAAAATATCAACATATATTCAATCAAATATATGGAGAAATTACTACAAAATTTGATAGAGCATTTTCTGCAAATACAAAAAAAGAGACTAGTTATGAAGATAGTACAATTAATAAAGCAATCGAAATAATTCATGCATATTGGAATATACCAGAAAATATAATCAAGGAAGATTATATAATTGAACAAGAGAGATTAAATGAAAACAATATAGGCATTCCAGATATTCCTACATATCAAATGAGATTTGCAATAGAAGAAGGCAGTTGGATTACCTTTCTTAGGATTCAATATTATGATTATATTAAAGACCATATGACCCGTTTAATAACCTTAGAGGATATCATATGGAATTCAGGAAAGGCAAATTTAGATGATTATGCATATTATCTCTATGAACTAGTACATATTAGCGATCTTTATGTAAAAACTTTAATTAAATTTTGGAAGGAAAATCACGATTACGCTAAAAATGATGATATTATCCCTAGATTTGTAGGTGCGATACTCAACACATTTCCAAAAAGAGGTCAAGATCTGTTTAACGGTGCAAAGAGACTATTAAAATCAAAATTAACTCAGCTTGAAAAAGTTTTAGAATTGTCAAGTGATTCCCAAATACATGAATCTGCTAAAATAAATTTTAATAAATTAAATTCAGAACTCAATAAAGAAACACTCAGTATAGACACAAATTCCACATTAATGACTTTAATATTACTGCAAAAAGAACTTTCAAAGAATATTCATGGAACCAGTAATCGTGAACATGATGAAATAGACCCTGAGGAGTTCATAGATCAAATTGGTTGGAACAGGTTCAATTTTGCTGATTTAAATGATATATCGAAATTCAAAGAATTTGTAATACTGTCATTATATGATAGACCTGAAGAAGACACTTTTGAAGCAGCAATTGGAGTACTTTCTGTGGTTTTAAAAGGTGGAAATTATAATCAAAAAGTTACTAAAAGAGTATTGGATAAATTCAACAACACCATCCATAATATAATAAGTTCACAAGGGGATAATATTGATTATGAAATTACCCAAATTAAAGCAATTGAAACAGAATTGCCTCTGCTTCTAATTAAACTAAAACTTGGACAAATTGAAGTAGATACTTCAAAAGAAGGTATCAATAAAGAAATTGATTATTTATGGGATGTATTTGTAGACAATATCAATCGAGTAAAGAGATTTGAAACCAATGAAGAAAAGTTAATTAATATTCAAAAATTGGTTAAATCTATATACTTTAAGCTAATAGATCACCGAATGACCCCAGTAGAAATAATTAATATAATTATTATGCAAATTAATACAAAATTACAAAACAAGAGTGAGTATGACTCTACCTGGATAGAAACTAAGAATCAAGAAATTAAAAATATGGGAAATGGATCGAATAAAAACAAGTTAATTGATATCTTCATTATAGAAGAGATTTCCTTCTATATATTAAATACAATGTAACTAAGTAGTACTAACAACTTTCGAGCTGGAAATAGGTTTTCTGGTTACTAAACTTAACAAAACAAGTAAATAAATCAGAAACAACATAAAATACAATCTAGAAAAGACCAGACTAAAATCATTTACATATCCAAATCCACCGTAAATTGCCATTTCAATGAAAAATTTTAAGAAAGCAGTAAACATAACAAATCGTGTGTTTTCTTCGGCTCTAATAATAATTATTGAAACACCAACATTGAATAGTAAAATAAATGTAAATAGTAACAAGAAATTACTCATATAATTATCAGTATTCTCAAAAAACCAGAGAAATTTACCAAAAAACTCAACTATAGACCACCCTAAACCAAATACAACCATTCCATTTATTGTTCTCAACGTATATTTTTCATTTTTAGTGGCGAGAAATCTAGTTGCCTCACTAAATAGTGAAATCAATATCAATATCCAAAAGAGAGGAGTCCTTTTGTTTACTATCGCGTTATTATAAGTGTCAATAGTTGAAATATCGTGAAATATTAACAAAGGTAGTATAGTAAGAACTAAATAAATTGATGAACCTAATGTACCTAACAATATATTAGCCAAAGGTGTACTAAAAGATCGTTTTAGAACTTTAAAATTTATATGGCAAATGAATAATGTAATAAATAAAAATAAAATTGATGACTGATAGAAAAGGAGAGCCATAATCGTCTATCAATGCAACTAAATTTAATTATTGGCAAAGTTATTCAATCAATTATAAAAAATATCTAATTATTTGAGAATTATAAATGAATAAAAAATTACTTAATATACCTACAATATCTTAATTAGTATAATAAACACATAATATGAATAATTCTTTTTATAAGTAAATAATACAACCGATATTTATTAGGAATTAATTCAAAATGAACATCTTAACATTCCTTGGAACAGGTAATGCATTTGCTGAAAAGGCTAGAAGAAGATCTGTTTATTTGGTTGAAGCGAGTTTAAATTATCTAATTGATTGTGGACCAGACACAATGATAGCTCTCCAAGAAAAAAATCTCACTTTACTTGATATAGATGTAATAATAATCTCTCATCTTCATCCAGATCATTATCTTGCATTACCTCAATTTGCTCTAGAAGATTACTATGTATTAAAAAGATTGAATCCGGTTGATGTTTATGGACCAATTGGACTGTATGATAAATTGTTGGAAGTTACAAGAATTCTTTATAATGAAGAAGTTTCAAATCATATCAATAAACTTTATCGAATTCATGAATTTGGAGAAAATGAAACATTCGAAATACCAAAAGGTAAAATAACAACCTTACCGGCAATACATTCAGGAAATGGTCGAATGCAGAAAATATTTATTGAAAATTTTTCTATTGGTTACACTGGAGATACAGCATTTCATAAGGAATCTTTCAAATCGCTTCTTGAATGTGATATAGTCATCACTGAAGCGTCTTCAAGCGGTTTTGAAATACCAGATCACACTACACTTCAAGATTTATTAAATGCAGATATACCCAAAAATAAAGAAGTCTACCTCACACATTATGGTTATTCAGTAGAAAGAGATAAAGATTTAATTAAAGCACCATTATATCTAGCCTATGATGGACTAGATATTGAGTTGTAAATTAACAGTATTTGTTATTAATATTTATAACCAAAATATAATGCTATTAATAAATTTAAGAACATTTAATTTACAATTAAATTATTAAAAATTCAAAAGACTACTTTGATAATAGATTTTCAAGACATTACCCCTTAAAATCGATCGGAAAATTAAATCAAAACAAATTAAAATTACGAAAAGTATTAATTGCAGGAATGGGAGGGTTAGGCACAATGTCAGCAGACCTCTTAAGCGCAATAGGAATAGGTTATTTAAGAATAGTCGATTTTGATGTTGTAGAAGTTTCCAACCTACCCCGGCAACGTCTATATTCAGATACTGATATTGGAAAAGCGAAAGTTGATGTGGCCAAAGATAAATTAATCAACAGAAATCCCTTAATTACAATTGATGCTCATGCGACTAAATTAGATGCATTGAGTGTAAATCAATTATTGGAAGATATAGATTTAGTAATAGACGGATTAGATAGATTCTCAACAAGAAAAATCTTATTTCAAGCAGCGTTTACTCATAGAATTCCATACATATTTGCAGGCTCAATTGGAGAAAATGCAAATATCATGACATTCACTCATAAAAATGATAAACCGTGTTTAGAATGTATATTAGGAGGAGTAAAGGATGATAATCAACAAACTTGTGAAATCATCGGAGTACATCCCGCGATATTACAAATAGCAACAGGAATACAAGTTACTGAAGGTGTCAAAATACTATTAAATCAAAAATCAGAATTGGAAGATAAAATGTTGTATATTGATTTAAACACCCTTGAATTTGAACAAATAAAATTTGCTAAACGTAAAGATTGTAAAATATGCGGAACTTTATCCAATAATGACCTTGATAAAGGAAAAGAAGGAGAAATTACAAGAGGAAAAAAAGAAATAGGTAGTTACGGTCATGCACTAGTTACATCTCTATGTGGAAGAGATACACAAATTATTGCACCAAATTGGGAATTTATATGGGATTTTACCTCTGTCAAACAAAAATTGCAGCAAAAATGGCATATTGCAGTTTCAGGTGAAAGTTATGTTACCATCAATATAGAAAGCGTTGGTGTTAGTTTAATGAAATCAGGAGTAGCAACGATTCGTGGGGCGAAAACATCAGATAGAGCTGTTGAAATTTATACTAAGATGTACAACTATATAGTTGAAAACAATACCTAATCCAAATGGACTTAGAAAATAAGTTATAATATTATTATTTCTTCTTTTACCAATATCATTTGAATAGCAAAGGCAAGGAGTGTACTGGTTATAATAAAACCAAATGCAGTAGTTTTTGCGATACGTTTTTTTGATGAAGTTAAATACATAAAATACCAAATTACACTACCAATTGCAAGTATTATAAAAAACCAATATAAAAATGTTAACCATTTACCTGATATTAAAGGATCAAATTCAGCCACAAATACGAATTAATTTTTCAAGTTATTAAGAATTTGTTAACTAACACTTAATATATAGAGGAAAATACACTAGCATTTTCTATAATTATTATATAATCGATGAAGGTAGTTATTAAATAATATTATCTGAAATGATTATAACCCCAAAACGCTTGAAACATTAGAAGATTCTGAATCAATTATTAAGGAATTCTAATCCTTTTGAATGCCATTTCCAGCTTAATATTTTATTTATTCATTTGAAACACTTTCAATATACCTTTTTAAACTTCTAATTGAATAATATTTAGGATAATTATCCTCAATCTTTATAACTTTGTATAACTCAATCACACGGGCAATCTGATATTGAGAAATTAAAACTGCCTCAGGAATTTTAATATTAATATACAAAACCATAAGTGCTGACACCATCACAATATACTTTGAAAACATCATAAAGCCACTCAAAGGTAAAGTTAGAATCCAAGCAACTGCAAGAAGGAATGAAGCGATTATCCATATTTTCCTTGCAGTTTCCACACGAGATGTTTTCTTTACAGGTACAATTTTAATATGACTGTATGTCAATAAGAGAGAAACACCAATAAATAGAAAATCACTTAGAATATGATATGCAGATGAATAAATAATGCTACCATTAACAATTATTCCTGCACCAGATGGATAATATGAAGAAAAACTACGATTCATTTCAAACCAAAGTACACGTGATCTACTTGGTTGGATCATTTCTTCCCAAAAACCAATTAAAATTATATTTAGACCAAACCACATGTACCCACTGAATCGAAGTAGAATTGGTGGTGACGACCAATGTATTCGCATTGTGTAAATGAATAATAGTAAAAAACCGATATTATAAGCCCACCAATGTAATTTATAAAAAATTAAAATTCCGTAGAAAGATGCGAGAGAACCAAAAATAAGCCCTAAACTTGCGATAATGAAAAACATAGAAAATAATTGAAAGTCTTGAATATTTGATATTCTGTAATAATTCATTAGCACGATAGATGGTATAAAAACCAAAATTCCTAATATTATATTAATCCAAAATACAATATCCACTATCATTTAATACACACATCGCTCTAATTCAACAATATTTCACTCAGATTAAAAACCTAGGTTGAGATATTAGGTAATATTGTAATAGAATTATAGTTATAATTCAAACCTTTGAATTAACTACCAAATAGCTATTAATTTCAATTAAAATTTCATAAAGTAGAGAATTGAATTATTTTATCAAATTATAGAAGATACAGGAAAAAAAAAAATTGAAAAATTTTTATTAACAGTAAAAATATGGTTTATAACACTATTTTACTATCTAGATATCACCTAATATTTCTTTGGTTGTAAGTACTTTTGCATATGTACCTGATAACGCACTCATAAAAGAGCCATGCACATTGTCACTAGGTATAGTTGCTTCACCAAAAGATAAATTTCGTGTAGCACATGCATCCTGAACGACTGTACAAGTGAATCCAAAATCAAAAGCAGCTCTGACAGTACCATCAACACACATATGAGACATCATACCTGCAAATATAACATCTTTTATTCCCAAATTATCTAAATGAGATTTTAGTTCTGTTTCCCTAAAAGAATTTGGGAAGTGCTTTGTAATTACAATTTCATTATCCAATGGTAACACATTCTTATTAAAATTTATGCCATCTGTATCAGGAATGAAAAAAGAAGCACTCTTGCTTTTGGAAATATGCCTAACATGGATTATTGGAATTTTATTTATTCTACATGTCTCTATTAATTTTTTTGCGTTTAGACTTGCCTCAACAGCACCAATTAGTTCCATTTTACCACCAGGAAAATAATCTTCCTGAATATCTATTAATACTAAAGCCTTGTTCATAAATACCTAATTCATCAATCTATTCTCTCTTAAATAAAATTATTATAATATATTAAAATATAACTTAATTGAAAAACAAATTTTAATGTTCAAAAATACATCCTTATATTCAATCAAATACTAATATAAATAACCAATGGCAAAGAAAAAGAAACCTATTGTTTGTAAAAAATGTAGTTTAGAAATTGAAGTAGGCACACCAGTAGATTTAGACAATAGAACCAAAGAATGGCCTTTTGTTGCTCCAATGCCAGATTCCAATGGAAATGTAACGATAACACAAATGGCAATTTGGAAGTGTCCAAAATGTGGTGCAACTATCCGAGGTTCTGTTGGTAAAACAAAAGGAGAATTCCAAGGAAAATCTAAGAAATTACAAATTGAAGAAAAGCTAACTGAAAAGGTAAAATTCGACATTGAAGTTCTTGCAGGAAGCATGGGAGTTGAAAAGGATAACCTAGAAAAAATTCTTACCATGATGATAAAAAAAGGAACTGCGAAAGGCAAAATAGAAGGAGATATGTTCATACCAGCATAATTTTGGAATGATACTATTTAATTTTTCAATTTTCATCAATATAAACAAAATGGTTATTTAATATCTAAACTATATTGAAAACGTGAATATATCCTTAGAAGTCCGAAGGAAATTAAAATTACTCCTCGCAGATCTTAATGAAAAATTAGCAAAAGAAGACCTTTCAAGACATGGTATCGATTTTTCAGCAGATAATATCAGTGAAGTAATAGATAAAATCACTTGGACATCCCAGCTTTTCAAAAAAGTTTGGACAATTTCAGAATTAAGCTATTTTTTTAACAACTGGTTTAAGGTATATCAATTAGAACCAAAAGCAATTAATGTAACTAGGATAAAGTCCTTATTAAAAGCAAATGAAATATTACCAAACAATTCAATTGTACTCACTCTAAATGAAGATCCGGAATTAATTTTAATAGTTAAAACAACACAAAATTATAGAAGTAATATGGATAAATTTACCGCAAATCCACATGCTAGAGATAGCTTTTATTGGTTTCCAAATGAAGGAATATTATTATCAAAACTAAATGAAGATCAAGTAGCAAATAACTTTAAGGATTTATTAGTAAAAACACTATTTGGAGAAATAACTGAATTTAGAGTTAAATCATTAATTATCACAAAATTCTTTAATTTAGAACGATACATAGAACATCTAGCAGTGTATGCAGAGCACCAAGTATCTGGATTTCATGGAATGAAGCATATTATCTTCCAAGGTGATGATGTAAAAGTGGGACTAAATGGATTGCGAAAACGACAAGATATTAGAGTTCATATGCATGAAATTGGTCCAAATATTGAGCTTGATAATAGAAACTTAAGTCTAAAAATTGGTCCGGTAATACGTTTAAAAAATGTAAATGGAATAAAAGACCTTCACTATCTTATATATCAAGATCAATATCCTGATGAAAAAGTTTTGAAAGATTTACTTATTACACAAAAAGAGTCTGGAAATCTAGATTTTGATATTGAAAAATATGCTACTGAGCATAATTATAAAATTGAAAATGTAATATTAATGTTGAATAAAATGACAGACATGATTATGATAAGAGGGGATATTGAGGGAAATTTCTTCAAGATTAAATAATAATAAGATTATTTGATCGTTTTTCACCAATAATCGTATAATCATTTTTGGACTTTGCTCAGGTTTTTTATTATATTCAATTAAAATTTAATTATATAACATGGTGAAATGATTGGGTCGTAGTTATAATGAATCCATAATAAAATCTCTACTAAATGGTCAAAATGAAACAATTACTGGAGACATGGGTATCATGTTTCTAAAAGCATCATTAGAATCAGGTATATCCTATGCAGCTGGTTATCCGGGTGCACCTACATCCAATGTAATGGATCTACTGAGTGATTCCCAAACCATGGTGTTGAATAAATATGGGATCTATTTTGAACCTAGTCTAAACGAAGCTGCAGCAGCTACAAAACTATATTTATCAATTAATGATAAAATTAGAGGCTTTGCTAATTGGAAAGTTGTTGGAACTAATGTTGCATCAGATGTTATGTCTCACGTTGCTTCATCAGGGGTAAAAGGAGGAGCATTGATTCTAATTGGTGAAGACGAAGAGTGTATCTCAACTACTGTTAAAATGAAAAGTCAGCTATATGGAGAGGGTTTCTTTTTACCTGTAATTGACCCAATTGGAGAGGCTGAAAACTTCATCAAGTTGACAAGACTTGGATACGAGTTATCAGAATATTGTTCAGCTCCAGTTATGTTCCTTTTTAGATCTCATACAGGAAATATGTGGGGTACCGCAAGAACATTAGATAATTCTGAACCAAAGATTTCAATCAAAAACAAATCAAAAATGTTCAATCCAGATTTATCTAGAATTCCAATACCACCAGATACCCAAAGACATGCGATTGAGAAATATGAATATCGTTTACCAAGAGCAGTTGAGTTTATCAAAGAAAATAAAATGAATAGAACTTACATTGGCTCTGAATTCAATAATATTGGAATTATCACCCATGGAGGTATATTCAATCAAGTATTTACAACCTTAATAGAACTTGGGTTAGCTTCAGTAACCGGTAAATCAAAGATAGACATGTATGTATTAAATGTTACATACCCACTAGTTCCTGACGAAATTATAGAATTTACCAATAATAAAGAAAAATTATTTATCATAGAACAAGGTACACCTAATTATATCGAAAGGGAAGTTAAAAATCTACTTTATAATACAAATAATAGAATTGAAATATTCGGAAAGAAATCAGTAATCTCTGGAAAAGGATATATTCCAGACACAGAAATACTAATTACAGATACATTGATTAATCCCATTTCACAATTTTTCATAGAACAGGTAAATTTGAATGGTCACAGGAAATCTTTGGATCAATATATACAATATCATGAGCAACAAACAAAAATTGCTGTTGAAGAAATAATGTCAAATCTCATACCCAGGTCACCTAGCTTTTGTACAGGATGCCCAGAAAGGCCAGTCTTTGCTGCAATTAAAAAATCAGAAGAAGAACAAAATGAACGATATATACGATTAATTGATATTGGGTGTTACACCATGGCAAAACTACCTCCTTTTGAAATGAGTGATTCTTGTACTGGAATGGGAAGTAGCTTGAATGTAGCGATGGGTATGACAAATTTGTATGAAAAACAAATTGTTGCAGTATTCGGTGATGGAACATTATTTCATTCAGGTATGGTAAACATTGATAATGTCATCCATAATAACCTCAATAAGCTATATGATCAACATGGAGTACAAAAGGGTGAGGCAAATGTTTTACTATTTATTTTACTAAATTATCATACAGCAATGACGGGAGATCAAGAAAATCCAGCAACATTATTCGATTTCCATGCTAAAAAAGATCAACGAATTGGAAAAAACATGCGTGGTGAACCAGTACAAAGAGTAAATTTAGAACGCATCTTCAAAAATCATGGAGTAGCATGGATAAAAACAATTGATTCATATGATATAGATTTGATGAAGAAATCAATCAAAGAAGCATTTTCTATCCCTGGATTGAAAATTATTGTATCTGATGGAGAATGTATGCTAGAAAAACAACGCCATCAAAGAAAGTATAAGGCAAATCTCTTATCTCAAAACAAGAGATGGGTAGATAAATCAGTACAGGTAGATCCGAAATTATGTTCTGGATGTTGGCCTTGTACAAGATATATAGGTTGTCCCTCTGAAAATGCAATACCATCAATAAATCCATTAAAAAAAGGTACAATAAGACAAATGGATACTACTTGTGTTGGTTGTGGAGTCTGTAGTGAAATTACACAAAAATTCGGATTATGCCCCTCCACTTATAATTATTACACTATATTTAATCCTAATTTTGTAGAAAAAATTTCTAATAAACTTTCAAGAGCGGTAATTAAATTATTTCAAAGAATTTAATTCAGTATTTTTTTCAATTGAGTTAATATGATCTAATGCTTCAGACAGCTCATTGACCATTCTAAAATTCTTCTTGTATAATATTTTTAATGTCATATTGGTACTTGTATTGATTAATTTATTTCTTCCACTTATAACATAAACATACTTTATATTGTCTACTTTTTTAATAAATTGTTTCAAATATTCTTTTGTTTCTGCATTAGATCTCGTTTTTACATCTTTAGTATCAACAATGAAGTAGCATTTCTCATTTTTAGATAATTGTTCATAGGCATTATCGCAGAATGTTGTTATAGATTCGTAATCTGGAAATTTTACAACTTTCCAATAATACGTTAATGCATTAACCTTTAGCATTTTGAGAGTGTTGTTCAAACATTCATAATTTATTGCATTTGTCTCTAATAAATATTCTCGTAGGATAAAACCACTATTACTTCAGCAACTTCTTTACAAAACCAGCTAATTTCTTAGCATTCGTGTCTGTTTGAAAATGTAATCGAACAGGTTCTAATAATTCATTAATATATACAGAAACTGCCTTTTTTAAATCCATAGGATGTAGTATTCCATTTCCGAAATCATTTTCTAATTCTAGATAAGTTTCATAAACCAAATTTCCTCCAAATTTTTCCGGTCTCTCAATAATTACCGATGAAAATTTTTCAAAAATAATATACTTACAGTATTCTAAGATTGGATTTTGATCTATTATTTTTTCAGGGCACCATGCCTTTTTGATCTTTCTTCTTACATCATCAGCACTATCTAACATAAATATAGCACTATCAGGATTTGACTTGGACATTTTCATTGCTATTGCTCTTTCTACAGTATCCATTTCCTCAGAAGGAGGTTCTTTTAATCCTGCAAGCATGTGGTGGTGAACAGAAATTGGTTTTGATCTATTAGCCACTGTTGCTACCTCTCTAGCAAGCATATTTACCTTCCTCTGATCCATCCCTAATTGACAAATATCGATCTTCATGTAAAATATATCTGCAGCTTGCATCATTGGATATAATATCTGAGATGATTTTAGTTCATAAGCCTCAGTTCTCCCCATTATTTGAGTTGTCCGAAGTGCTCTTTTCAATGTAGTCTTCAAGCTTAATTGTAATACTAATTCCCAATATTTATCATCTTTGACTAAATCAGAAGCCCATCTAAACTCAACATTGTTTAAATCCATGTCACATGCCTTCCATACCTCAATGAAAAACTCACCGACCTTCTTAATTGTCTCTAAATCTCCCCCGAATTTTTCATTGGCCGCTGCATGCCAATCCGCGACATAAAATATAAATTTAACTCCTGCTTTTGTCATCTTATTTACGTTAATAGATCTTAGCAATCCTTGAGCAATATGAATACTACCAGATGGCTCAAAACCATCATATGCATATATTGGTTGATCATTCTTTAATCGTTCCTCAAATAATGGACTAAGTTCATCCAATCCAATGATCTCCTCTCCTACTTCTTTTATTAGGTTAATACGCTGTTCAATTGATAATGTCATTATCTAATTTATGTGTAATTTGACTAAATTAAAAAGTATGCTTTTTTCACAAGTAAATAGGAAAAACAATATTTCAGATTTTAGTACTACAATTTGATCTATAAAGGTTTGATCTTTGGTTTTAAACTGTCAAAATCCGTGAATGGCATAACAATATCTATTTTGATTAAATTATCATTTAATTTTGACTTATCAGAGCATAAAGTCTTGAATAACTCCAAATCATCTAAATAATCCAAGTCCATAATAAACTCGGGATAAGCAAAAACAATAGCCCATTTTAAACCCATTAATTGCCAAATTTTCCTTGTAATATCTCTCATTGAAGTTTTCTTAAATGCAAATTTAAAGGTATTCCAGGGACCCATTAATCGAGCCATACCAACAAATTTCTTTCTTCGTTCCATTAAAGTACGTAAATAGCTTTCACGGCCAATTATTGCCTCTGGACGAAAGATATGGACATCACCACCAAAAAATACCCCATCGGTTAATGACAATGGTTTTTTATGAACATCAGGATACTTATCATATAGTGCCTTTCGAGAAATCATAGTATAATATACATCTGCATCTAAAGACCAATCAATACTTTCAATTGTATTATCAATCATTTCCGACGTAATGAGAGGGATGTCACTTGTTATATTACAAATAAATTCAGGTGGATTTTCCTTTTTTAAGAGGTAATATATTGTACTTGATAGTGTATCAAAGGTATTATCACCACCACCTGGTAGATACTCCACATGTTTGGTAAATTTAAAATCTATTTCTGATTCAGTTAGACCAGTGATATAAATATTATTAACAAATTTAGCATTTTCAACTGCCTCTAGAACGTGATATAACATTGGTTTTCCTGCCAAATCTATAAACGCTTTATTATCTACTCCTGATGCTTCCAACAACGGAATATAATGAGCAGGAGTCACTTTTCCTTTATCTGCAGGTATAATTACATCGATTTTCTTTGTCACTATTTTACTATCTATTAAGTTTCTTAATAGCTTTATGAATTATAATAATTTATATGATGTAAAAATTAAATTATTGTAGAATTTTTCTTGAAATAATTTACACTCTTGGTTTACATTATTGGGTCAATGATCACAAATTTAATCCAACTCATAATTCTCATTAAAATATATTTTATAATGTAAATTAATAATATAATTTGAAAATGTCAAAAATATTAAGAATTCATCCATAATAATGTTTGTAAATTAATTAATTTTTAATAAAGTATATAATACTATGAAATATGACATCAACCGTTGATAAATCAGAGTTACCACCTGATAAAACAGACGTTAATAGACAACTCACTGCATTGTACATCTCAACTTTCTTGTTACGTATTGGATTTTCATCTTCATTAATCCTATTTGATTGGGTTTT
>Ga0224506_10002109_pt1 | contig 13784 bp, 12 predicted proteins | sample SF_Jan12_sed_USG_2_FD_169108 | JGI IMG/M metagenome (GOLD analysis project Ga0224506, IMG submission 169108) | Sediment microbial communities from San Francisco Bay, California, United States - SF_Jan12_sed_USGS_8_1 | ecosystem: Environmental > Aquatic > Marine > Sediment | place: USA... | reverse complement strand
CGTATAGTGCGTAAAAGTTTACATAAACAATAAAATCGTAATTGGTGAGTAGGCGATGATATATACGAGGCACTACCTTTGGCTCGTCGATGAAGTTATAAATCATTGATAAAAAGTGAAGATGGAAACTGCTGTTGAAAAGTGATCGGTAAATTTCTTAAGAGTAAAAACAGATGCTGGTATGGCAATACTGGTAATGTGTGTTGTGTTTAAAAAAAATAAATGATTATGAAATTTTTGGCTTATTTGAAATTCAGATGGAAGATGGCGTTGATGTTGGCCGTCCCTTTATTAGGTGTGGTTTTTTATGCTTCCACAAGTATAAATAATAGTATAAAAACAACCACTGAAAGCGACCAGTTAAGTGAGTTGATCGGACTGGCCGGCAAGGTAAGTGCAGTAGTACATGAGCTTCAGAAGGAAAGGGGACTAACGGCGGGTTTTCTGGGAAGTGCAGGTGTGCAATTCAGTACAGAGATTATTGCGCAAAGGAAATTAACGGATGGAAAAATAAGTGACCTAAACCTCTTTTTAGCGGATTTTGAGCAAGCGCAGTTTAGCGGGGAATTTCGCAGTTTACTCAGTGAAGCGATAAGTAACCTAAAAGCCCTAGAGGAAAAGCGCAATGCCATAAGCCGTCTTGGTATTCATACCAATGAAGCCATCGGATATTATACCGCCACCAACGGACAATTTCTTAATACGGTAGGCTTTATATCAAAAGTAGTTACTGACAACGACATCAGCACAGATGTTTCGGCCTATGTCAACTTTTTACTCAGTAAGGAGCGTGCAGGTATTGAACGTGCGGTACTCACCAATACTTTTGCAGCGAACAAATTTGGCCCGGGCATGTACAATAAGTTCCTGAGTCTGGTTGCGCAACAAGATACCTACAACAATGTCTTTAAGATGTATGCCGCACCGGATCAGATTACTATACTGGATAACATTATGAAGGCTAAAGAAGTGCAGGAAACAGAACGTATGCGAGCCGTGGCCATGGAAAAGAGTGTGGAAGGCAATTTTGGAGTAGATGCAAATTACTGGTTCAGTAGCCAGACGAGTAAAATCAATTACCTGAAGGAGTTGGAAGATGAGCTGGCAGGTCATATGGCTTACCAGGCAGAGAATTTGAAAAGCGCTGCACAATTGAGGTTATATCGGGATATTTCCATTGCTGCTTTTGCCACGGTGCTGGCCCTTATCCTAAGCTATGTCATTGCTTCAAATATTAGCAGTCGGATTGCTGTAATGAACCACAACATCCGGAGAATTGCTGAAGGAGACCTCACCATCAGCCTTGAGGCCTATGGTACCGATGAGATAGCTGATGTAGAAATCAACCTGAAAGCCACCATTAATAAGTTACGCGACATCATCCACAATGTTGTAGACGTGGCCGGAACGGTATCTTCAGCGAGTATAGAGATCAATAAAGCCACTGAAACACTATCTGAGGGAACAACGGAACAAGCCAGCTCACTGGAGGAGGTGTCGGCATCGATGGAGCAGATTCTGGCCAATGTAGAGATGAATGCAGAACACTCCAGTGAAACAGCTAAAATTGCAGAATCAGCAGCCCTTGAAATTGAAGCTTCCAATCGTGAAGTTGCAAGTGCGGGTCTGTCCATGAAGGAGATTGCCGATAAGATATCAATTATTGGTGAAATATCCCGGCAGACCAACCTGCTGGCTCTGAATGCGGCAGTCGAGGCCGCACGTGCAGGTGAACATGGCAAAGGGTTTGCGGTTGTGGCTGCTGAGGTGAGAAAGCTTGCTGAGCGGAGCCAACAAGCCGCAACGGAGATCGATGAATTATCTGTTAAAAGTGTAAATATTGCCAATAGCTCAGGAAAATCAATGAGCCTGGTGGTGCCCAGTATCCAGAAAACATCACAACTGATACGTGACATCACCCATGCCAGTATGGAGCAGAAGTCAGGTACTGCACAAGTCAATCAGGCCATCATGGAGCAAAACCAAATAGTGCAGCGGAACTCCTCGCTGGCCGAAGAATTGAATGCCAGTGCATCAGAACTGGAACACCAGAGTGAAGCTTTGCGTGACCTGATGACCTTCTTTAAACTTTGAAATGCTTTATCAGGTGAGTAGTGGCCCGGGGAGTCGCTTCCCGGGCCATATTTACCGGTAACTAATATATATTTATAACAGCTTTTTTAGAGGATACGATAATGACAACAAAAACACTAAATAAAATACTGATCATTGATGATAATGAAATCGACCAGTACATCACCAAATCCGTAATAGAGCTGGCTGGTATTGGAGATGTTACGGATGTTGAAAGCAATGTTAGTGAGGCGCTTTACTATTTGCAGCAATGTATTGATCAGGGTAATCCATTGCCTGATCTTCTCCTTATCGATATTCATATGCCGATCCTAAATGGCTGGGATTTCCTGACCGAATACAGGAAGTTTACTTTTGATTCCGGCAAGGAACCGGTGTTGATTATGTTTTCTTCCTCCATCAATAAAAATGATCGAAAACATGTGGTTGAGTTTACGGAAATAGCCGAATTTATTGAAAAGCCCATTACCGTAGAAAAATTTCAAATGATTGTGGAAAAACATTTTAATGCAAGTTATAGCCCAATAACATTTGTGTCATAAAGGAAGTAATCTGAGTTGTTTTGGCAGCGTAAACTGTAGTGGTTTCGCTGCTTTTTTTTTGGTCGATTTGTAATGGCATTGTACTTTATGGAGGAAAAGGCTTTGTGTTAAAAAATAATTATCAGGAATATGTTGCGACAGGTAAATAATATTTGTTACCTTCTCTGTGTTTTTTCAAAATCAGTGTGAGTTTCACAGCAAATTGACAAATAAAAGTATTGCCATGAGTAAAGAGCGGAAGTTTTATCAGCCGGGGATATCAAAAACACCATCCCTGTTTTCGATTACCAAATCATTTAACCGGTATACCCTTTCCTGGTTGGCTTCATCCTCGATGATTACTTTTTTGTATGGTTATTTCATCGAAGGGGAACATTTAAATGCACCGGGATCTTTTAAATGGGCCACCCATTTGGTCGGAGAATTTTTTGTAATAGCAGTTATTATGGGTGTTATTGTCTTGTATGTTCATGATAAACAACAAACAGACAATCCCATACAACGCCTTTTTCCCGTCCTTATTTGGGGCCGTAAGCTACTCGTTAAAATGGGGCCTTTGCTAAGACAATATTTGTTTTTAAATGATCAGGAGGAAACACCTTACAACCGCATTACGCGAACCTGGATATATGAGTCTTCCAAGGGCGTACGTAATACCATTGGGTTTGGCAGTCAGCTTGATATGGACAAGGTCGGGACAACGCTGGTCATGCCGGCAACTTTTACCAACCTCAATTCAAAAACAGGAGATGAGACCGGAAAGGTTTATAAAAAAGTGATTGGGGCTTATACGGGTGTTGAACCGGTGATCCTTACCAATTTTGTTCATATTAGCGCCATGTCTTACGGGGCATTGTCTTACCGGGCACATGCGGCATTGAACCAGGGAGCCCAAATGGCCGGTATCATGCACAACACCGGGGAGGGTTCAATGGCACCCTGCCATGAGTATGGTGGTGGGGATCTGGTATTTCAGATTGGTACGGCCAAATATGGGATAAGGGATAAATCTGGAGAAATGGATGACGCACTTTTAAAGAAGGTGGCGGAGCACCCACAAGTGAAATTGATTGAGATTAAACTGGCTCAGGGCGCCAAGCCTGGAAAAGGAGGGATGCTGCTAAAAGAAAAAATAACGAGAGAAATAGCGGAAATACGCAAGATACCTATGGGGGAAGATGCTTATGCCCCTGCCCGACACCGGGAATTTACGGATGTGGATGGGCTGTTTGATTTTATTGATAGGGTGAGGGGTGTTTCCGGCAAACCGGTAGGGATAAAAATGGTGATTGGGCATACTTCAGAGATTGAAGATATAGCAGCCTCAATGTCTAAAAATCCCGGCCGAGGGCCTGATTATATTGTCATTGACGGAGGCGATGGGGGTACAGGTGCTGCACCACTGGTACTTAGTTCTTATGTCGGCCTGCCCATGAAGCAGGGCTTGGCAGTAGCCGACTGGGCTTTGAAGAAAAATGGGGTCAGGGACAAGGTTGTACTCTTTGCCAGTGGAAGAATAGCTACCCCCATAGATATCGCTGTAGCCATGGCCCTGGGGGCAGATGCGGTGTATATTGCCCGGGGATTTATGCTGGCCCTGGGATGCATACAGGCCCTGGAATGTCATACCAACCATTGTCCTACGGGTATTGCTACGCAAAACAAACGGCTGGAAAGAGCCCTTGATATACAAGCAGCCGCTAAACGCGTGGCCACCTTTGCCAAAGTGCTTTATAAGGAAACCACCATGTTGGCTGAATCCTGTGGTTATGACAGCCCCGACAAAATCACACCCGATGATATCATGGTTGTTACTTCTCCGGGTCACCTGGACTATTTATCAGAATTACATGGAGTTTCAGCCTATGAGGCAAGCATTGAAAGGGCACAAGCCAGGGCCAACGGGATGAGCGTAGGAGAGATGAAGATGAAATAAAAAAGCATAACATGTCCCCCGGGAACGACATGTTATGCCGGGTTATTATACCGCAGCTGAAAGTATTTCTTTTAATCTTTTGGCTACGATGTTTTCCTGTCCGGGCTTCATCATCCAGGTAGTGATGCCTATGTGTTCGTCATTTCCCACCGTTTCTATGCTGGGGTGCCCCATCCGCAATTCTTTACGGGCATCATCCGGGCTGATTTTTACCTTTGAGTTGTCCCAGGATATGCGCAGAGAAGGAACGTGGTTGGCTTGTTCAGGAACATGTACTTCTGCTTTAACACCATCCACTGCCGCGGCGCTGCTCCTGATCAGTTCTATTTGGGCCTCCCACAAATTCCATTCTTTTTTGTGGTCTTTTTTCAGGTATGATTCCAATGCCACATACATGCCCAACACTTCTTCCTTGTTTACCTTCATTCCGCGGGCAATGGTAGAACCCCTGGGGGGGCAATGCAACCGGGCGGCCTTGATGTAGTCTTTTTTGCCGAGCAACAGGCCGGCGCTTTGAGGCCCCCGTAGTCCTTTTCCCCCTGAAAAGCATACCAAATCGAATCCCATTTTGGTAAACCGGAACAGGTTTTCCACCGGGGGTACGTCGGCAGCACAGTCAATAAACGTGGGAATGTTGTGTTTTTTACCCAGCGCCACAAACTCTTCCCACTTGATCTGTCCCTGCTCTACATTGGCATTGAGAAACCACAGCATGGCGGTTTGTTTATTGATGGCTTTCTCCAACTCTTTGGCCGTCTCCACCATGACGAGCTTAGCGCCTACATTTCGTAATGCGTGGGTGTAACCGATGTTATGGGCTTTTTGTACGATAACTTCATCCTTCATCCCGGTGAGGTCAGGCATTTGTGCTACTTTTTCCGTATCCATTCCCGCAATTACGCCTGCAAGACCGATGGTCATGGCCCCAAATGCACCGGAACTGACGGTGGCATATTCACAATCCAGCATCTCAGCGATTCGCTCGCCTACCTTGTCCTGTAGCTCATCGAGGTTGACATAATCGGAAGTGCCATACACAATGGTGCTGATGACCTCTTCAGGCATGAGTGATCCGGTCATGGCCGTGTATGTGCCGGCGGCATTGATAAAAGTACGTACACCCAGTTCCTTGAATAAATCGCGGGCGGGCGCACTTAATACAGCTGATGAAACCTGGCCGGAAGCTACCGCAGTGCCAAACATTCCGCCAACAAGGGGCAGGGCAGAGAGCCTTTTTAATAATTCCCTTCGTGTAGCCATTTCACTAGTCTTTATAGGCAATGCAATCGATCTCCACCAACGATTTACCCGGTACACCGCCATAGACGGCAACGGTAGTGCGGACAGGAGGATTTTTCCCAAAGCGACCCCTGTACACGGCATTCATTCCCTTGTAATCTTCCAGGTCATGAAGGTAAACATTTACCTTGAGGACCTTGTCCATGGACGACCCGGCCTTAATCAGCTCTTTTTCCAGTTCCCCCAATACTTTATCGGTATGGACGGCAATATCGCCCTCTTCGTGATAACCTTTGCCGGCAATGAATACCAGGTTGCCATGGCTGGTATGTCCTGAAAACAGGGGTACGTCCTGATCCATAACTACTTCACCGTGGGTCACTTCCGCTTTTTCAGGATTTGCAGCGACTGCGGCCTTTGTGCCAATGATTCCGCCAAATAAAGCGGCTGCCATGGCTCCTGTTTTTTTCAGCAGGCCCCGGCGATTTGATTTTTGATTTTCCATAAGGTCAGTGTTTAGTGCTCAATATTTTGTTACGCTGTTTTCAAAAAAACAACATCCAATTATCCAAAATTCAGACATAATAGTCAATCATTTGTCCAAATAAGTTTGTGCTGGTTGACTTACCGTCAGGGTTATTCCATTGGTTGCCTCCTCTGGGATTAGTCCTCGACTATGAATACATTCAAAAGACACGACCGCTCATTGCGGAAATGATACAGCATGACAACGGAGAAATTCCGGCAGGCAGTAAATAGACAGGCAGGCAACGGGTAGTCTGATTTATTATTTCCAATTCTTTCAAATCAGGACTTTTTATTCGTTTATTGCGGACTTTTCCAGTATTCGGAGCATAGAGACAAATTTTGAATTAATTAACAATCCGCATTTACACCATGACCAACCTGCATTTTACAGAGATAGAATTGTTGCACCTAATTACTCATCGTATTGGCAATAAATCGAGGGATGAACAGGTAGGGCTATCCGTGGCAGAGTCTGTTATAGATGAGGAGACGACAGACATGCTGTTGAACAGGTTTTTAGGACCTGTCAATAAGGAAGAGGTATACTCTTTTATGCACCCTGTAAATCTGGAGATGAACGAGGTGTACGTGGTGGCGAAAGAACTGTTTGCAGATCCGGGTGCTTTCATCACCTCATCTCATAACCTGGCTACTTTACTTTATGAGCAATCACTGCATCCCAAAATTATGGAAGGGAAATTGAATGTGGTTTACTTTTCCAATGTGATGGTGGGGGAGGAGATGGTGGATGCGATTGGCCTTTTTAAATCAGAACAGGATGTGCCCTTTATCAAGATGCTACAGGGGCCTTCCGGTTTTAACATTAAACATGAATATGGCTTTGAATTAAAAGGTCTGGATAAAGGGTGCCTGATTTTAAACACCGAAGATGAAGACGGATACAGGTTGTTGTTGACAGACAACAAATCGGCAGATGCCCGCTACTGGATGGACGAATTTTTGAAAGTGCAGGTTGTCAGTAACGAGTTTCAACAAACCCGGCAGTTTTTGAATATTACGAAAGATTATATTACAAAAGAGCTCACCAAGGAGTTTGAGGTGACCAAAACAGACCAGATTGATTTGCTCAATCGCTCGGTAGAATACTTTAAGTCAAAGGAAAAATTCGATAAAGAAGAGTTTGAAGATGAAGTGCTACAGGACGGAAAAATGATACAGTCTTTTCATAACTACAATGAGGCATACGCGCAGGACAACGACTATGAAATCATAGAACATTTTGAAATATCTCCGGTGGCCGTTAAAAAACAGGCGAGAATTTTTAAGAGTGTTATCAAGCTTGATAAAAATTTTCATATCTACATTCATGGCAACAAAGACCTCATTGAGCAGGGGGTTGATGAGCAAGGACGCAAATATTATAAAATTTACTACGACAAGGAGAAGTAGTTTTAGTAGTCGCTTAAATCCGCAGGCGACTTTAATAAACAATTAATAAGGTTTAAATATAACCGAATACCCCGTTTTAAATCTAAAGGTTATTCACTTATTCAAGTGCACCAAAAAAGTGGTTTTTTGGTTCTTCTACAGACCTGGAAAATTTAGTGTCCGCGCATTCATCCACCTAGCTTTCCAGTACATTAACCGGCACGGCGCCTTGGTAAGCACTACTTCATGGGTTTCTTCAGCTTGGTTTTAATCCTGACAGGAGGTTCAGCGTGTCACACGTTATCATTTTCTTCCGTATACTTTAGCCAGTTCATAGCCACACGTATATCAGCATACGAATATTCATCGCCCAACAAACCTTTAATGGCCCCGAAGCCAGGCGTTTCCAGGGTCTTACTCGCCTGGATGATTTTATCGATTTTATCCTGCTCGATGAGTTTACCCGGCTCCAATGCGCCTGTACCAACATAATAGGCCAGATGGCTTGCAATGGTGCCGGGGGTCATTTCTCTTTTTTCAGCGATCTCCTGAATATCCAAACCGTCTTTATACAGGGTAAAGGAAATCTCACGCGATGGTGTTTTGTCTTTAATATTTTTCTTCCCTTTACCTTCTTTTTTTACCTTACTGTAAATTTCTTCCTCTACGACCTGACGCGTAAATTCCCGGTTTTCCAGGGATGATTTTAGCAATAAATGAGCTTTTGACATCTGTTGATACTGCATGTGGGTGGCTTTCTTCAACGCTTCCAGCTCCTTGATGTACTTGACCATTCCCTTTTTTACCTTTACTTCATCGATGTGTGCCTGAATGGCTTCCGTATGTTTGTCCAACTGACCTTTAAAATAATCTCTGGCTTTACAAATCCGCTCAAATAAGATGTTGAGGTAATTATCTTCTCCCTTGAATACAATTTGATCGATCTGGTTTCTGAATGTTTTACCAACCCCTTCAATGGGACGGAGGTCGTCCAACAGGCCTTTGGCCCAGCTTTGGTATTGCTGTTTTGGGGAGGATTTTTCATCTTTCTGATAACTTATGCTATGTTGATAATAGTCACCCAACAGATCCGTAAATTGAAAGGCCGATTTGGCTACCGCACCATAATATTCACGTGATGATTGGCCAAGTTCAGTTTGCAATTTGTCAGGCTCTTTTTTTGTGGCTGTAAATTCAGTGAGCGATGGATCTGTGCGAAAATCTCTTAGGGGGATGGGGGATGACAAGACCAGCCCTTCCAGGGAAGTGAGCCTTGAGAGGGCCACATAAACCTGCCCGGGAGCAAAGGCCCGTGATAAATCCAGGATGGCCTTTTGAAAGGTCAGACCCTGGCTTTTATGTACCGTGATAGCCCAGGCCAACTTTAGTGGAAATTGAATGAAGGAACCCAACGTCTTTTCTTCGATCGCATTGGTTTCCTTGTTTAAACTGTAGCGGATGTTTTCCCAGGTGTAGGGCTCTACTTCCACATCAGGGCTTCCATCGGTGAATGAAACGTGAATTTCTTCGGAGGTCAAATACGATACCTTTCCTATTTTACCATTGAAGAATAATTGCTGACCCGAGGGGTCATTTTTCAAAAACATCACCTGAGCACCTTTTTTCAGGGTAAGTTGCTCATCTACCGGGTTGAGGTGAGTCGGGAAATCACCTTCAGTAGTAGCCCGGTATGAAAAGGCCTTTTGATCGATATTACTCAGTTCGCGGCTGTTCAGGCTGTCCGCTGAATTGTTGTGTGTGGTGAGTTGGATATAACCCTCTTCAGGTTTCGGATGAAAATCGGGTTTGTAATGTTCATTGATGGTTTTTAGGTCGGCCTGATCTACCTGATTGGTTCGGAATTTATTGAGTAAATGGATAAACCGGTCATCTGACTGCCGGTATATCTTTTCAAATTCGATATATACGGGGGGGGATTGTTGCAGGGCGCGAGCTTCAAAAAAGTAAATGCCGGAATAATAGGGCGATAGGTAGTGCCACTCGTAGTCTTTTACAACCGGAGGTAATTGGAGTAAATCGCCTATAAATAATATCTGTACACCACCAAAGGGCTCATGGTTTCGTTTCCGCACATTTTTCAACACCAGGTCGATACAATCCAACAAATCAGCACGGAGCATACTTACCTCGTCAATGATGAGGAGTTCCAACTCACGGAGAAGCTTGCGTTTACTTGAATTAAGCTTAATCTGGGACAGGACAGACATGGGAGTGTTGACCTTGCCCTGTGACTGGTGATCAGACAGGGGGGTGTTCTCCGGGATGTAGGCACCAAAGGGCAACTGAAAAAGGGAGTGAAGGGTCACACCTCCGGCATTAATTGCCGCAATGCCCGTGGGAGCGGCGATCACTGCATTTTTATGCGTAACATGGATGATTTCTCTTAAAAAAGTCGTCTTACCCGTACCTGCTTTTCCCGTGAGAAAAACATGGCGGTTGGTCATGTTGATGTACCGCGATGCCAGTTGCGCTATTTCTAATGGGCTAGACAATTTTCAGGGCTGTAAATTTCAACGATACCATATTTATTAATTATTCAGATTTGTTTTATTATCAACGCGTATAAATATTAAGGTCATGTGTTTATGTTCCAAATTTCGTAAAAATACTTTAACTCTATAGTTTTACCCCAATAAAGTATACATCGTTGATAACTATTAATAAATAATATTAAATATACATAATTGTAATTATAATAAAATATAAATAAATTTAAAATAATAAAAATATGATAAATATATATTTTCAATATAGCAGATTATTTTTAATCACTACTGTCTAAAATATATTTTTTGATCGCAAAAGCGCTATTTGCTGTTATATAAATGCTTTATCGAGCATATAAAAATGAATCCCCCCATTCTAACCACATAAAAGTTGGACTTGTTGTTTATTTTTAAGTCCGTTTTTTTATAAAAGGGCCTGTTCAACCACTCCATTAAGACAATTTTCACGAAAAGGTTTATTCTGATAAAAGTGGCCATATTGAACAGATTCCAGTTAAAAATTCCAGAATCAGTATCGTTATCATTGCCGTTCATTTCTGAATTTGAACTGCATTCTCACTTGTACCACCAAATGACTTGACATGCAGGTTTTGCTTTAACTGTTTGAAGAAGACTTCTATATGCCAGCGCTCTTTATAGGTACGCTGAAGGCTTACCCTTTGGTATACTTATCTGCTCCATACTCCCAAACCAGCTTTTTAAATTTTTCACTCGGTAATAATGAGATTATTTGACTAAACAGGCTTATATTTACCATAGGTGAGGTGGTTGGTTTTGACGAACATTAAATTAATCCTTTCTGGATTAATTTCCACTCTCACCTGTTTTTTACCCATTTATTTTTGACGGATGTGCATCAGTTAATTATTCAAATATACCTAAAACTGGGTATTGACATCTTCAAGGAAATGTGTCAACTTTAAATATAATTAGTATAATATCACCTCTATATAAATATATAACTATTCATAATTTCCTTAATATTGTTTTAATGATGTATGATGCATAATAAAGTATAACTCAAAAAGCCACTCTTGTCTCTGGAAGGCAAGAGTGGCGAGAAAATTGTTTCACATATGGAAATATAACAAATTGTTATCCGTAAATAATATTAAGATGAAAATTATAAAAAATTATTTTATACTATTGTTATCGGTTTTACCAATTTTTTGGATTTTCATCTATGATTGGATAGATAAATTAGGTATTGATATGACATACCAAGTAGCAGTACTTTTTATAATTGCTGTATTTGCTCTTATAATTTATCTAAAAATCCTTTGGGCTAATGAAAATCTTGATAAAAACTCTAAAGTGACTTGGACATTTCTGTTTTTAATATTTTTTAATATTTCAAGTTTAATATATTGGATACGATATATATATCCAAATATTAGACCTAAAAAGATGATATTTGAATAAATAAGCTATATAATACATATGTTACAAACCCCGCGTCGCACATATTCATACAATTCCACATTCCCAGGCTTCGCCTTTATTGGTCTTTCGACTCTCCTATTAATTGTTTGGGTGAGTCGTACATACAAATAACAATATTTTTAGGGTCATATGGCCGTTTATAGACCTCCAATACCTTTTCCATATGAGCTACAAAATTACTATTGTGAGGTGGAGGAATTACCCAACCTTTATGTTTTTGGGATTTTAATTCGTTTTATAACAATCCCACGAATCAGCTCATGTGATATATAGTCCCTAATTTCAGTTCTACTATTTTGTCGGCTAACATGCGTAGTGACTGCTCGGAAAAGTCTTCCGCGGGGTCACTACAACTTGTGCTATTAAATGTGCCAAAATCTCAGTCTATTTTTTTTTTAGATAGTCGCGGTCTGGTAAATGTCCGTACAGGGCAATGTCAAAATTTTCCTCGACATATCGCTTTTTGACCCGGTCAATCTTTTTGGTGCTAATTTTTAAAACTTTAGACATGTCAGATTTATTTTATTCAATATATCGTTGATGCACCGGAGCAGGGTAACGTGTTCACTATTCACTTAAAAACTCCGCTCTTCTAATATTGTTAGGCAAAACCAGCATTGCTTTATATATTACGCGCTAATTTTGAAATTTAAAATATGTCGAAGGGAACGAAAACCATAATCATTTGTTTCGTGCTGTTATATGGAGCGATGGGAGCAATAGCACAAAAGCCCCAGCAACGCGATGCTGCCGAAATTTTACTTGGTTTACAAAAACTAAATTTTCTGGGTTCGGTCTTGTATGTGGCTGCGCATCCGGATGATGAAAACACGCGGATAATAAGCTATTTCTCGAATAAAGTATTGGCCAATACGGCTTATCTGTCCATGACTCGTGGTGATGGCGGTCAAAATCTGATTGGCTCAGAGATCCGTGAATATCTGGGCATAATCCGTACACAAGAATTACTCGCCGCCCGGCGCACTGATGGCGGCCGACAATTTTTTACGCGGGCTAATGATTTCGGGTACTCAAAATCTGCAGATGAAACACAGGAAATATGGGACAGAGAACAGGTGCTTTCAGACGTTGTGTGGACATTCAGGAATTTCCGTCCCGATGTGGTCATCACCCGGTTTCCCACAGATGGAAGGGGCGGGCATGGTCATCATACCACTTCGGCTCTTTTGGCCGCGGAAGCCTTTAACCTTGCGGGAGATAAAAAGGCCTTTTCCGATCAGCTTTCATTGACTCAGCCCTGGTCTCCAAAGCGATTATACCTCAATACCGGTAGGTGGTGGAACCAATCGGTCAACGCGGATACCGATGGGGTAATAACCCTGGATGTGGGTGAATACAGCCCCTTGTTAGGCCAGTCATACTCAGAAATAGCCGCTATAAGCCGTTCACAACATAAAAGTCAGGGATTTGGATCGACAGGGACACGAGGTGAGCAACTGGAATTTCTCGAGTACAGACGGGGTGACCGGGCAAATAAAGACATCTTTGAAGGGATTAATACCACCTGGACCAGGGTAGAGGGTGGTAAAAAAATACAGGGCATGATTGAAGAGGCTATAGGTTCTTTTATTCCGTCTAACCCGGGCTTGTCTGTATCAAAATTATTGGAGATTAGAAAAGCCATTCAAACGATAAAGGATCCCTACTGGAAAAGTCAAAAGACAAGGGAAACGGATCGCCTGATTGCAGATTGCCTTGGATTATATCTGGAAGTGAGTAGCAGTGACTATTCAGCGGCACCCGGTGAGCAGATTAATCTCAGTTTTGAAGCTGTCAACAGGTCGGGTATTGCCGTAGTGCTGAATAAAATAGGGAACAAAATGGGCTTGATGGATTCTGTAATGAATACCTCTCTTCCTCAAAAAAACAAGATAACTTTCAATAATTCGATTTTGCTACCTTCGGATATGACGATTGGACAACCATATTGGTTACAAAAGGAGGGCACCCTGGGGATGTACAGTGTTGAAGACCGTAGGCATATAGGTAAGCCGGAAAACGATCCGGCTATAACCGTTGATTTTACAGTTGAAATAGCCGGCGAGAAAATTGTCTTTACCCGTC
>Ga0224506_10002108_pt1 | contig 13787 bp, 14 predicted proteins | sample SF_Jan12_sed_USG_2_FD_169108 | JGI IMG/M metagenome (GOLD analysis project Ga0224506, IMG submission 169108) | Sediment microbial communities from San Francisco Bay, California, United States - SF_Jan12_sed_USGS_8_1 | ecosystem: Environmental > Aquatic > Marine > Sediment | place: USA... | reverse complement strand
TGTAGACAGCGCAGCAGCCAGACCTCCTGCGGCAACAAGAGCTATCACCCAGTTGGGAAGATTGGCAATCTCAGGATTAGCCAACACCATAATATCGCGATCGATAGTAAGCTCGTTTTTTTCAGCATCTCCAACATATTGAATTATGCCATCTTTATTTTTATCATCATGTTTAATTAAACCTGTTTTCTCCCAATTGCTAAACCACGATGGCATAGCACTATACTCCTTATTTGAAACAGTATTGATCAGATTAGTTCTTGCAAAAGCACCAATTGCAGGAGCAGTAGTATATAGTATAGCTATAAAAACCAAAGCCCATCCAGCAGAAATTCGTGCATCTTTCACTTTAGGTACAGTAAAAAATCTAACTATTACATGAGGTAGACCTGCTGTACCAACCATAAGTGCTAGAGTTATCGCAAAAACATCAATTGTAGATTTAGTGCCATTCGTGTATTCAGCAAAGCCCAGTTCTACATGAAGTTGATCTAATTTATCTAATAGATAAGTTCCATCTGCCAATGTACCTCCAAAACCAATCTGTGGAATAACATTGTCCGTTAGTTGGAATGAAATAAAAAATGCTGGCACCATGAAAGCAAAAATTAATATACAATACTGTGCTACTTGCGTGTAGGTAATCCCTTTCATACCACCCATTACTGCATAAAAAAACACTAATGCCATACCAATGTAAACACCAACATTGATGGGTACTTCAAGAAACCTTGAAAACACCACTCCTACACCTCTCATTTGTCCAGCTACATAGGTGAATGACACTATAATCGCACAAATAACCGCTACTGTTCGTGCTATATCCGAATAATATCTATCCCCTATAAAATCAGGTACAGTAAATTTCCCAAATTTGCGTAAATAAGGTGCTAACAAAAGTGCTAATAAAACATATCCTCCTGTCCAGCCCATTAAATATACCGCTCCGTCATATCCCATAAAGGAGATTAATCCCGCCATAGAAATAAATGATGCAGCAGACATCCAGTCAGCAGCAGTAGCCATACCATTAGCCAGTGGAGGAATTCCTCCTCCTGCTATATAAAAATCTTTAGTTGATCCAACTCTAGTCCAGATTGCTATTCCTATATACAGGGCAAATGTTGCGCCTACTATTATAAAAGTCCAAGTTTGTACATCCATTATTGTAAATTTCTAGCGTTATTTTTCATCAACATCAAATTCCTTATCCAACTTATTCATCCATCGGACATAAACAAAAATCAAGATGACAAACACATAAATTGATCCTTGTTGGGCAAACCAAAATCCTAACTTGAAGCCACCTATCCTAATATTATTCAGCGTATCAACGAAGAGTATACCTGCTCCATAGGAAACTGCAAACCATATTGATAGCAGAATCACAAGGTATTTAAGATTTCTCCTCCAATAAGTCTTTCTTTGTTCTTTATCCATAATTGTGTTATTCTACAATTTTTACATTTTGGCTTTGAATGTAATACATTATACCTATATCAAAAAAAAGTGAAACAAATATTATAGAATGTTTTCTGTGATGTTTTTCGAAATTTTTCTTCTCTACACGCATATTACTTTTTCAAAATGGAGAGTTATTACTGCTAATAATCAGCACAATAAAATATTATTGGAGAAGATGTGGGAATTAAAAAACCTCTACTACAGCAAAAATTATAAAATAAATCGCCTGTTGATCTCTAATTTTATAACCTCTTATTGACATGCAACAAAGATAATCTTTTTATAATCGAGTCAGAGACTCTTTATCATTCAATAATCCATAATAGTTACTGCTTATCGCATGCAAGCTATAAAGTACGGACAGTTAGGGCTTTGTATGGCTAAAAATTCCCTTTCATATTAGGGGATTCTATGGTCTGAATAAAACATAAAACAACCGGCAAAATGATAGTCTAAAACACTTTAAACAATCTCTTTCAAAAACAGATGATAAATTACATATAACTTTTGATAAGTCCAGAAGCGCATTTTTTTTATAGGAGAACTTAATCTTTATCCTTTAAATTCGTGGTAGAACCAAAATAATTATCAGTCTTTCTTTAAAGGTTCCATTAACCTAATAGCTTCAATCATCCACTGGTCGTTGGCTTTTTGAACTATTGCTGTAAATGAAACAGTCCTGGATTGTTCATCGTTATTTCCCATCCCCAAGAATACAATCCCAGTTATTATAGCAATATTAGTGGATAAAAATCTGACATGATCAAACTGTGATTTGTGCATAAGCCCTACTGGCAATTGTGAAAAAATTGATCTATAAGCTTCTTTGATTGCTTCTTTGCTTTTTAATATCGTACCACTCGAAAATTGAAAATCAGCATTTTTAGTAAATAATTCACTAAATTCTTCGGCATTTCGATTGTTCCAGGAATTGTCCAATATTGCAGCAAGACCTTTAAGTTCATTTACCTTCAATGAATCTAGATTCTGTGACCAGACTAGAAAGCTTGGTGACATTATTATTATAAACGCAACTAGAACAGGTTTTATTTTTTTATGAAACATACAAGAATCCTAATATTTATTCAATACCAATTTTTCTAATTGGTTATGGGTTTCCTAAATAATATTAAAGAAAGATAGGGAATTGAACATTTAAACACAAATAGTTCCCTTTACTTCTGGCTTAATAGACAAAATGTTTATTAAAATTAGCAACCATTTTGTCCATTATACCTTACTTCTTAATCTAGTGATTATGATTGGGGATAAATCGTGATTCGACTGGGCCTTCACAATATTGTTCTTCATCAAGACTTCTCTTCGTTCAACTTCTCGCCCACAAATACTTTAGTTTAAAAACAAAAATAGCGCAGCTAATAATACTGGGCTAATTGAATGTGACTCGGTTGGGACTCGAATCCAGGGTCTACCCTTTAAGTAGAGTACTATGCCTGCCCTCAACGGGTTTTATGGATATATCTTTTTTTAGATTCCAGTATTTCTGAATAAAAACATTCTACAGGATGATTTTCCTGTCTCCAAAATTGATAATTCTCGTTTCTTTTATTTCGTTCCCTTGCACTTTTAAAAATCCATAACATCCAATTTCTCCTACTTTCTTTCTTATTCCCTTCTATTGCTTTAATGATTCTTGATGAAGTAAACTTTTTAAAATCTCTCAAAATATCCGACAATTTATTATCTGGCTTTGCAGAAACTAATAGATGTAAATGATTACTCATAATTACCCAAGCATGAATATTTAACCCTTTTTTCTCCTGACAAAATTTCAAACTATCCACTACCATTTCTGCATAGTCCTGTCGGCTAAAAACATCTACCCACTCTACTACAGCAAAAGTTATAAAATGAATCGCTTGTTGATCTCTAATTTTATAACCTCTTATTGACATGCAACAAAGATAATCTTTTTATTATCGAGTCAGAGACTCTTTATCATTCAATAATCCATAATAGTTACTGCTTATCGCATGCACAAACGAGGACGAGTTGAAGCACGCATTGGTAGTCTGCCTACCGCAGGTAGACTTATCGAAGACTGAACCTATCTGTGAAAATTTACTACCTATAAAATTAAACCTATCTTTTTAATCGTAATTTCAGCTCTCGTTCTTCTTCATACTCCCGAAGTACTTTCTGATAGGCTTCTTTTATCTTATTCTCTTTTGTTAAAGCACGATCCATTATCTCCTGAAATTGAGGATCATCCCTTAATGGATTTAATAGTGGGTCTTTTTTTACTAGTGGTAAGAAAAAAAAACCATCTTTTTCACAGTAGTCAAGTAATTCCAATGCTTCTTTTTTATTGCCCAGAAAAGAATGAACAATGGCAAGATCGTAATAATTAGCTTTATTTGCCCAAACTCCATTTAAATTGGAGGTATTTATAATGGCACTATCCCGTTTCATGGATTCATTGAACAACTCCATGGCTACTTCTTTTTCTCCTTTTAGCCATTTTACATGCCCTAAACGAGCTCTGTAGGGCAAATATTGTGTTGTATCTTTGAAGTTTTTTTCTATTTCTAAAGATTTTAACCAATATTTTTCAGCATTATCCAAGTCACCTAGATAATAATAACTTCCCGCTAACATATCAGTATTCCAAGGATCATGACTATCGTTTTTTTGTATCTCTTGATAGTAGTCTAATGCATTTTCAGGTTGGTTCTTATGCCAAAGATAAAAACTACCTAAAGAAGCTAGTGCCCCTTCAAAAGTTGGAGCTAATTTTAGTCGTTGATTATACAACAGTTCTGCTTTATCTAATTCACCAGCATTAACATAAAACCATGCAAACCCTTGAAAATATTCAGCATCTCGCTGTGAGTATTGAATATCATTCGATCGAATGATCATCCTTACTGCTTTTTCATAATTACCTTCTTCAAAATATTGATCAGCAACGGCATTCATTACTTCGGGTTCTCCTGGTGCTAAATCATTAGCTTTTTCAATAGCTAATTTGGATTCATCAGGCTTGTCCAATAAATTTAAAATATTACTCCTCAATAAATAGGCAGATGCTAACTGGGGTTTTATATCAATGGCCTTGTTTGCCAACATCATTGCCGAATCAAGCCATTCTTTCTGTAAAACACCATGCCATCGCAATCCGTATAGGGAAATTTTACCTGCTTCTACATAGGCCTCAGCAAAATCAGGGTCTAACTTAACCGCCTCATTTAATAATTGTAATGCGCCACGCATTTTATTTTCTTCCGAATCCCAATAATAAGCCCCTAGGCTCTCTTTGGCATTCAGGTAGTAATCATAAGCGGTAATATCCAGCGTGTTTTCCTCGGCAGATAAATTTTGTTCTTCAACAGGTAATAATTCAATTTGCAGATGATTGGCTACTTCAAGGGCTATATCCTGATATAAGTTTTGGATATCCTCCATGTTTCGCTTAAAAGACTTCGACCACATTACTTCATCTTCAAGGGCATCAATAAGTTCTATCTGGATATTTATCTGGTCACCAATCCGAGACGTGCTACCATCTAAAACAACTTCAATGCCCAGTTCCGTACCAATCTGTGCAATAGACTGTCCACTTTCCTTTATACTTTTAGAGGTATGTTCGGGTTTTACCGATAGCCCTGATATTTTATACAAAGTAGACCGAATTTCTCCAGGTATACCATTACTGAGATAGTCGAATGCAGGGTCATTATTGAGGTTATTAAAGGGAAAAACTACAATGGAAGTGCCGAACACCCCTGTGTCTCTATAAGTGTTATCAGAAATCTTAAATATTGAGTTTATATAAAATAAAGAAAGAACAATTACTAGCACCAACGATGCCCATATCGCAATTTGTTTTTTACTTTTTCTATTTAATATTGTTTTAGACTTTGTTTTTTCCTTTGTATCTTCACTTACTGAATACTGATGTGGTACTTGATTTGTTCCTTCAGTTTTCATTCCCTCAATTAAATCACGTATCGCATTTGCCACTTTGTTAATTTGATCTCGGTAAACAGTATGATTTTGATTTTTTAAAGGATCATCTACTTTAGGTCGTAATGGTCTATTCACACCTGCTTCACTATAAACAAAGTCAATACTTCGGATCACACTTCCTGTTTCCTTTTCAAACAACTTTACATCATCTGCATCCAAATCGTGAATTCGTATAGGTAACACCCTACTGGTTACGTTACCGTTGGCAAGTTTTATTTTTAGTCCATGTTCATCATTTTTGGTGAATTTCAAAAAGGGTAAAAACTCTTTTTGCCATGCAAAGCTTTTAGGGTCGCAGTAGGTGCGAGAAACAATGGGTATAAAGATAAGACACTTTACTTTTTCCTTAAGCGAGTCATCTACATCGTGGGTGTCATGTAATCCATCATGTGGGTTTTCATCAAAGTAAACGGAAATATCTTCTTTAAAGGTAGCGTCCAATTCCTCCTTAAGTGCCTGCACAAACTGCGTCACCCATTGGTCAGAACGATTGTCTTTCTGCCGATAGGAGATGAATATGTCGTAGATATAGTTGGGAAGAATAGAAGACATAAATCAAATATAGTATTTTTTGTTTATTTGTTTGTCCACTCAGTTAGTAACTGAGTTATCACATTTGATTTTGAATCAGTCGTTTAGAATCCGCCAACAGAAGAAGTGAATTTTTTTACCAAATAAGCATCTACAATATTTAGTCTCAACATAATTTTCGTTGCTTATATGTCAATCAGCTGTTAAAACTATTTGTTTACTTGAAGAATCCATCCATTTTTGTGACTTTCATAACCTTATAGGATTAATACTATATCATGAAGCTGATTGACACACATGCCCATATCTATTTAGAAGAGTTTAAGGAAGATATTAATGAAGTAATTGACAGATCGAAGGAAGGCGGTATTGAGAAAATTTATCTACCTAATATCGATCATGCTTCTATAGATAAGATGATGGAGCTGGAACATAAATTTCCGGAATATTGCGAAGTGATGATGGGGCTACACCCTTGTTCTGTAAAACAAGATTTTGAAAAAGAACTTTATCTGGTAGAGGACTGGTTGAATAAAAGGAAATTTATAGGAATTGGTGAAATAGGAACAGACCTATATTGGGATAAAACCTACTGGAAACAGCAACAAGAAGCATTTAAAATTCAACTCGATTTCGCAAAGCAATATAAGATTCCAGCTATAATTCATTGTCGCGATTCTATAGATGAAACGATAAAAATAGTTACAGAAAGGAAAACTGAGGATTTAACAGGAATTTTTCATTGTTTTACAGGTACAGTAGAGCAAGCGCAACAAATCTTTGATTTGGGATTTTACATTGGAGTTGGCGGTGTTTCCACATTTAAAAATGGTGGTATGGATAAAACACTCCCAGAAATGGATATCAACAAAATAGTATTAGAAACGGATAGTCCTTATTTAGCACCTGTACCCTATAGAGGAAAACGTAACGAACCCAGTTATGTGAAGTTAGTGGCACAACGTGTGGCTGATATCATGAAACTGGATATTACAGAAGTGAGTAATATAACAACTATTAATGCATTAAAGATTTTCCAACAGGAATAAATTAAAATGGAATACAGAGAATTAAGAATAGATACTGCTTCACCAAACCCACCTTTAGCATCAATACTTTTGTTATATACTGGTGGCACTATGGGTATGGTAAAAGATGATAAAGGTATCTTAGTTCCTTTCAATTTTGAACATATTCTAGAATATATCCCTTCCCTCAAAACATTTGAACTAGAAATAAAAGTTATTGCCTTTGAAAAGCCTATAGATTCATCAAACGTAAGTCCAGATCATTGGTCAATAATGGGTCATATTATAAAAGATCATGCTGAATTTGATGGATTTGTGATTTTGCATGGCACCGATACCATGGCATATACTGCATCGGCTTTAAGCTATATGTTAGTAGGATTAAATAAACCTGTAATCCTAACAGGAGCACAATTACCTATTACAGTTCCTAGAACCGATGCACGAGAAAACCTTATTACGGCTATTGAAATTGCTTCTGCAAAAGAAAATGGAAAACCTATTGTGTCAGAGGTGTGTATTTATTTTGACAGTGTACTTTTAAGAGGTAATAGAACTAGAAAAGTAGAAAGCATGCATTTCGATGCATTTGAGTCTGAAAATTATCCGCCTTTAGCTGAAGCTGGAATAGTTATCGACTATAATAAGAAAGTTATGCTACAAATGAACAAAGAAAAATCATTGACTTTTAATCATCTATTTGATGAAAGAGTGGTAATACTTAAGATATTTCCAGGGATTAATAAGCATATAGTACATAGAATTTTATCATGCAAAGAGGTGAAAGGAATTGTGTTGGAAACATATGGTTCGGGTAACGCACCTACTGCCAGCTGGTTTATTGAAGAAATAAAGCAAGCCATTGATAATGAGGTGCTAATTTTGAATGTTTCGCAATGTTTGGGAGGTGAAGTTATGCAAGGGCGATATGAAACAAGCAAACAATTAGAAGAAGTGGGGGTGTTAAGTGGGGGTGAAATCACTACTGAAGCAGCTATTACTAAACTAATGTTCTTGCTAAGTAATTGCAAGACCTATAGCGAATTAAAACAAAAAATAGTGTTGCCACTATGTGGAGAAATAAACTGAAAATAACATTTGTATACATAAATAATCAATAGATTAAAATTTATAATCTTCTTGCATAACGTGTTTTTTATTGATTTATTTGTGTTTTCAAAAAAAAATGAAAACGACCATTTAGGTAATAATAGAGAGGTGGCCGAGCGGTCGAAGGTGCTCGCTTGGAAAGCGAGTGTGCCCCACAAGGGTACCGGGGGTTCGAATCCCTTCCTCTCTGCTTGATGTATATGGAACGAATCAAAAATTATATTAACTATTAACCTTTAATTGAGACTTATTTTAAAAATTGAACTATGAAAAAGTTATTGACTTTATTCGCACTTGTAGGAATGTTAGCCATGGGTTATTCTACAAGCGTAATGGCACAACAAGAAGAAGAGGGTGCTGATTCTACTGAAATGTCATCTGACACAACAGTTGTTGAAGAGGACACCATAGTAGTTGCTGATGAACCTACAGAAGAAATCGCAGCTACAGAATCAACTATGGATGATGAAGGAGAAGAAGAGGAAGAAGAAAGTGCAACATTTCACCAAAAAGTAAAAGAAAAATTTATTGAAGGTGGATGGGAATTTATGGGCGCAGTACTATTATGTCTTATTATAGGTCTTGCAATATCTATAGAAAGAATCATCACTTTAAACCTTGCTACTACAAATACTGATAAATTATTAGCAAATGTAGAAGATGCATTAGCAAGCGGTGGTGTTGATGCAGCTAAAGAAGTTACTACTAACACAAAAGGGCCTGTAGCATCTATTTTTACTCAAGGATTATTAAGAATGTCAGAAGGAATCGAAATGGTAGAAAAATCTATTATTGCATATGGTTCTGTTGAAATGGGTAAACTAGAAAAAGGATTGGTATGGGTATCATTGTTTATTGCTTTGGCTCCAATGCTTGGTTTCATGGGTACTGTAATTGGTATGATTGGTGCATTTGATGCGATTGAAGCTGCTGGAGATATCTCTCCACAAATTGTTGCTAATGGTATTAAAGTAGCCCTATTGACTACTGTAGCTGGTCTTATTGTTGGTGTTATTTTACAAGTATTCTACAACTATTTAGTTTCTAAAGTAGATTCATTAGTGAATAACATGGAAGATGCATCAATTACCCTAGTAGATTTACTAGTAAAGCACAACTTGACTAAATAATTGTTAGGACTTTATAAATTATTTAAACTATGGAAGCATTTGTTTCACAAGGTGGTTTGATAATCTCTTACATACTGTTTGGAATAGCAGTAGTAGGGGTTGTAGTATTGCCACTTATAAAAGCCTTTGACAATCCTCAAAAAATTGTAAAAGGACTAATAGCATTAGGACTATTAGGCGTTGTGTTTCTTATCTCTTGGGGTATTTCCGGAGCAGAAACTACTGAAATGTACACTGAAAAAGGAGTAGGTGAAAGCCTTTCAAAAGTAATAGGTGGAGTACTTATTATGATGTACTTACTGGCAGGAATTGCCATTGTGGGTATAGTTTATTCTGAGTTTCATAAAGCTGTAAAATAATGGCTAAAAAGAAAAGAGCAAATCCTGAAATAAATTCTAGCTCAATGGCGGACATTGCGTTCCTGCTATTAATATTCTTTTTGGTTACTACTACAATAGCTAATGATAGAGGGATATTAATGCAGTTACCACCAAAGCCAGATGATATTGAGGATATTGATGTTAAAATCAAGGAACATAATCTATTTAAAGTGTATGTGAATTCTGCCGATCGATTATTGGTAGAAGGTGAGCCTTTAAAAGATATTGAATTGATTAGAGATATGGTAAAGGAACATGTACTAAATAATGGTGTTAATCCTGAGATGTCTGACAGTCCCAAGGATGCCATTGTTTCATTCAAAACAGATAGAGGTACGAGTTATGAAATGTACATTGGCGTCTTAAATGAACTTCAAGGTGCGTATTATGAAATGTACGGAGAGAGAGTGGGTAAAACTGCTACGGAATGGAGAACGTTAACAAACGAACTTGACGATCCTGAGAACAAGAAATTGTACGATAAGGGCAGAGGCAAGGATAAAGACGGAAAGGTTACTTTCCCAATGAATATATCAATTGCAGAACCATCTAAAATTGGAGGAAACTAATGCATAAGTTTAAGAAAAAAACGAAATCGGATCCTAGTATTCCAACGTCAGCATTACCTGATATCATTTTTATGTTGCTTTTCTTTTTCATGGTAACAACTGTATTAAGAGAAACAACTATTAATGTGGAACAGCATATTCCTAAGGCTACTGAATTGCGTAAGCTTCAAAGAAAATCATTAGTGAGCTATTTATACGTTGGTAAGCCAACCTTAAAAATGCAAAAGCAGTTTGGGAAAGAACCTCGTATTCAGGCAAACGATGTATATATTGCTGTTGAAGAAATAGTGGGTTGGGTATTGCAGGAAAAAGATAATTTGGATGAAGTAGAAAGAGATCAGATAACCATTGCGTTGAAAGTAAATGACGAGACGAAAATGGGACTTATTTCTGATATTCAGTTAGAGTTACGTGAGGCAAATGCCCGAAAACTCTTATATACTACTATTCAGGATATGGATCGTGATTAAAGATCAATATTTGTAATAATAATTTAAGGCTTCTTTTATAATGAAAGAAGCCTTTTTTTGTTTATGAATTTTACATTTTGGAGTAAATAGTTAGTTTTTACACTATCTTTCATCAATGGATTTAAACAATAAAAAAATAATAAATGCTTGGTGCATGTACGACTGGGCGAATTCCGTTTATTCTCTCGTTATCACAACGGCAGTTTTTCCTATTTATTTTGAGGCTGTAACTAAGAGTGCAGATGGGTCAAATATTGTTTCCTTCTTTGGTTGGGAATTGCCTAACACAGTATTGTATTCTTATGCACTATCATTTTCATTTTTATTTACTGCTTTTCTTTTACCACTGCTTACAGGTATGGCAGATTATGGAGGAAAGAAGAAACTATTTTTAAAAATATTTGCCTACATGGGCTCTATTGCCTGTGTAAGTCTATTCTTTTTTAATGGTCAGAATATTGAATTTGGAATATTGATGACGATTATTGCAAGTGTTGGATTTTCAGGCAGCTTAGTGTTTTATAATGCTTTTTTACCAGAAATTGTTACCCCAGATCGTTATGACAGAATAAGTGCTAGAGGTTATTCTTATGGTTACTTGGGTAGTGTACTTTTATTAATTCTTAATTTAATGATGATACAAATGCCTCATCTATTTGGATTACCAGAAGGTACACTCCCTGCACGTATTTCTTTCTTGTTAGTAGGATTTTGGTGGGCAGGTTTTGCTCAAATTCCTTTTCTAAGGCTACCAAATAACGTTAATAAAAGGAATAAAAATGAAAGCCTTTTGAAAAAGGGTTATGATGAGATTGTAAAAGTATATAAGAGTTTAGAAAATCTCCCAAATCTAAAAAAATACCTGATTTCATTTTTCTTCTATAATGCTGGAGTTCAGTCGGTAATGTATTTAGCAACGCTGTTCGGATCAGTAGAGTTGAATTTAGAAACTAGTTCATTAATTTTAATTATTATCATTATACAAATCGTAGGTATAGGAGGGTCCTATTTGTTTGCTAGAGTCTCAGAAGCTAAAGGCAATGTGTATTCTCTTACTATTATGATTATAATATGGATTGGCGTTTGTTTTGCAGCATACTTTGTGAAAACAGAATTTCAGTTTTATACATTAGCTTTTGTGGCTGGACTAATTATGGGGGGTATTCAAGCACTATCTAGAGCTACTTATACCAAGTTAATTCCAGAAAATTCAATAGATAACGCCTCGTACTTTAGTTTTTTTGACGTAACCTTTAATGTTTCAATAGTAATGGGAACCTTTGCTTATGGCTTAATAGATCATATTACTGGAAGCATGAGAAACAGTGCGCTTGCACTTACACTGTTTTTCATAATAGGGCTTGGCACTTTACTTTTTGTAAAAATACCTGTTACAAAAAAAGATAATTGATTTCTCATTGTTCAAAAAGTTTGATGCTTTGAAACTTCCTAAGTTAAATCTACCAGCTTACCAGTTTGACATTAAAAGCAATGAAGGAAGGTTACTTATTTATGATGTTTTTAGAAAAAAGTCTATTATCCTTACTCCAGAAGAATGGGTAAGGCAAAATTTCCTACAATATTTAACTCATGAATATCATTATCCTAAATCACTAATAAAAATTGAAAGTGGTCTGAAATTTAATAACCGATTAAAACGATCTGATATCATGGTCTATGATAGAGACGGCCTCCCATTTTTATTGGTAGAATGTAAATCCTATACCACTAAAATTTCACAATCTATTTTTGATCAAGTAGCTACATATAACCAGACATTAAAAGCAAAAAATATAGTAGTTACTAATGGAATGGAACACTTCTGTTGTGAAATAGATTTTGATTCAAACAAGTATAAATTTGTTGAAGAAATTCCAAAATTCGTATAACCTTCCTGTGTGTCTTAAAATATCATCCATCTATTTTGAGTTTCAAAATAGATGGATGATAAGCATTATGGAATAAGTGTTAAAATTAATTTAAGAAGGTATCTACTTCAGTGTGAGGTAAATTAAAAGCATCAGCCACTGCTTTATACACTACTTTTCCACCAATAATGTTCAAACCAAGTTTCAATTCATTACTATCCGAACATGCTTTTTTCCACCCTTTATTAGCCAATTGAATAGCATAAGGAAGTGTAGCATTTGTTAGTGCCAACGTAGACGTATATGGAACTGCACCCGGCATGTTTGCAACACAATAATGAACAATATCATCAATAATAAATATAGGATCCTCGTGCGTAGTAGGTTTACAAGTTTCGATACATCCCCCTTGATCAACTGCAACATCTACTAATACAGTACCAGGTCTCATGTCTTTTAACATATCTCTGGTAATCAAACTTGGAGCTTTTGCTCCATGAATAAGTACACCACCAACAATTAAATCATGAGTTTTAATTAATTTTCGAATATTGTATTCATTGGACATCATAGTGTTTACATTGGCAGGCATTATATCATCTAAATAACGTAATCTAGACAAGTCTAAATCCATAATTGTTACATCTGCACCCATTCCTGCTGCCATTTTAGCTGCATTAGTACCAACAACTCCACCTCCTAATATCAATACTTTGGCTGGTTGTACCCCAGGTACACCTCCTAATAAAATTCCACGCCCTTTCAATGGCTTCTCTAAATATTTTGCGCCTTCCTGAATAGACATTCGGCCTGCTACTTCTGACATAGGAACCAATAAAGGAAGACTTCTATCTTCTTTTTCTACTGTTTCATAAGCCAAACATATGGATTCGCTTTCAATCATTGCCTTAGTTAAAGGCTCGTAAGAGGCAAAATGAAAGTAGGTAAATACTAATTGATTCTTTTTAATTAATTGGTATTCTAGCTCAATTGGCTCTTTTACTTTCATCACCATTTCAGCAATTTCATATGTAGCTTCAATAGTAGGAAGTATTTTAGCTCCAGCTTCTTCATACTCCTGATCTAAAAAACCACTACCTTCCCCAGCTTTTGATTGAACATATACTGTATGACCTCTTTTAATTAATTCTTTTGCTCCTCCAGGGGTTAGAGCAACACGATTTTCATTGTTTTTTATTTCTTTTGGTACACCTATAATCATAATAATATAAGTTTAATTGCAGTTC
>Ga0224506_10002105_pt1 | contig 13809 bp, 9 predicted proteins | sample SF_Jan12_sed_USG_2_FD_169108 | JGI IMG/M metagenome (GOLD analysis project Ga0224506, IMG submission 169108) | Sediment microbial communities from San Francisco Bay, California, United States - SF_Jan12_sed_USGS_8_1 | ecosystem: Environmental > Aquatic > Marine > Sediment | place: USA... | reverse complement strand
TGAATGAACACAAGCCGGCTGCAGCCAGACCGTTGGAAGAGGTCAGGGATGAAATTGTTGTAACATTAAATAAACGTAAGGCACGCGAAGAAACTCTTGAGCAGGGCAAGCAGGCTCTGGAAAGCATAACCGCTGGAAAGTCTCTGGACGATATGGCTGCTCAATGGCAGGTTGATATTCTCGACCCGGGTCTAATTGGTCGGGACAGTGATAAAATCGCTGGCGATCTGGTGAAATTGGCATTTACTATGAAAAAGCCACAGGGTAGTCCGGTTTATGAGGGCTTTTCTCATGCCAATGGTAATTATTCTCTTATTGAACTGATTGCGGTTGAATCAGAAGAAAGCCAAACTCTCGATGAGCAACTTAAATCACTGACGTCGGCTAAATCTTCTCAGGAGTATCAGTCAGTATTGAAGTTCCTCGCCAGCCAGGCTGAAGTTGTCCGTACTCCATTGAGTGAACTGGAGTAGGACTTTTAATCTCATTTCTGGTTAGATCAGGAATCGAGTACACCCATACTGACAATATTGTAGCCAGAATCAACGTAGATATTTTCACCGGTTATACCTGAGGCCAGATCAGAGCACAGGAATGCGCCGGTATTTCCTACCTGTTCCGTCGTGACATTGCGCCTCAGTGGCGCGTTGTGCGCAACTTCGTCCAGAATTTTCTTGAAATTACCGATGCCTGCTGCGGCTAGTGTTTTTATTGGACCGGCGGATATCGAATTTACTCTAATGCCTTCCGGCCCCAAAGCTGCGGCCAGATAGCGCACATTGGCTTCCAGGGACGCTTTGGCAACACCCATAATATTGTAGTTAGGAAGGGCTCGTTCAGAACCGAGATAAGACATGGTTATTATCGCGCCATTGGTATTTTGCATCATCGGCCTGGCGGCCTTCGCCATTGCAGTTAAGCTATAAGAGCTAATATCATGTGCGAGACGAAACCCCTCTCGATCCAGGTTTTCCAGGTAGTCACCATCGAGCGCTTCGCGTGGCGCGAATGCTATCGAATGAACTAAAGCGTCTAATGAGTCCCAGTGTTGAGCAAGCGATTCGAACAAACCAGTAATATCTTCATCGATGGTGACATCGCAGGGAAGAACAATATCGGAATTAAATTCGGCGGCAAATTTTTCGACTCTGGGTTTTAACTTTTCGTTGGGATAACTAAAAGCGAGTTCAGCACCTTCACGAAACATGGCCTGGGCTATACCATAAGCGATTGATCGGTTGCTGGCTATGCCTGCAATAAGTGCTTTTTTACCGGCTAGAAATCCCATAATTATTCCTGAATTTGAAAGCACCATTTTCTCAATGTCGCTAACGTCTTGCAATCAATAATTCCAATCACAGATGCAATTGAAATGAGAGTTTATGTTTATTAGATAAAGTGCTATTCATAAAGCCTATATTAAATTATGGAATATACCATCTGGAAATATCATTTTTTAGCTGTATGTTTGCTGGGCTATATTTGTTGGACTTATGACATGGATTTAAGACAAATATGTACGTTTACAATCAAGTCGACCAACAGTTAGTCGACCAGCGCGTTGAACAATTTCGTGACCAGACCAGTCGCTATCTGGAAGGTAGACTCGATGAAGAGGTCTACAAGCAACTTCGTTTGAGAAATGGTCTATACGTTCAACGGCACGCACCAATGCTCAGGGTGGCTGTGCCATACGGGGTTCTCAATGCTCAGCAAATGCGTAGTCTAGCCAGTATTGCGCGAACTTACGACAGGGGCTACGTGCATGTAACAACTCGTCAAAATGTCCAGTTTAACTGGCCCAGGCTCAATGAGGTGCCTGAAATTCTGCGGGAGCTAGCAGCTGTTCAAATGCATGCCATTCAAACTAGTGGCAACTGTATTCGTAATGTCACCTCAGATCCATTGGCTGGTGTCGCACTCGATGAAATTGAAGACCCAAGAATCTGGTGTGAGTTAATCAGGCAGTGGTCAACGCTGCATCCTGAGTTTTCGTTTTTACCCCGCAAATTTAAATTTGCTGTAACGGGCTCTCGTGAAGATCGTGTTGCGTTGCAGGTGCACGATATTGGTCTACAGCTAATTCGTAACGAATTAGGCGAAACTGGTTTCAAGGTTACTGTTGGTGGCGGTCTCGGCCGAACCCCTGTGGTCGGTAAGATAGTAAACCCATTTCTGTCCAGGTATGATTTGATTAGCTACCTTGAGGCGATTCTGCGGGTTTATAACCTTTATGGGCGGCGCGATAAGCTGTATAAGGCTCGTATTAAGATACTGGTAAATGCGATTGGTATTGATCAATTTCGCGACCAGGTCGATTCTGAATGGCAACATATACGCGAGTCTGATCTTAAGTTGAATCCGTTGCTTATTCAGCAGGTTGCCGACTCGTTTCTGGCTCACGAGTATAAAACTTTATCGAAAGAAGATGAATCGCTAAAACGTCAGCTCGATACCAACCCAGTGTTCTCGACGTGGTATCGACAAAATACCCGAAACCACAAAATTGCGGGATATCGCATCGTTTATTTATCGTTAAAAGATCATAGCATGGCACCTGGTGATATTTCCGAGAGCCAGCTTGATGCGATAGCTGATTTGGCAGATCAATATAGTTTTAGCGAAATACGAATAACCTATACCCAAAATTTGATACTCGCTCAGGTCGAACAATCTGAGCTTTATCAGCTTTGGAAGGCTTTGCATAAACAGAAACTCGCTACGCCCAATATTGCGACGGTGAACGACATTATTTGCTGCCCCGGATTCGACTTTTGCGCACTGGCGAATGCAACCTCTATCGATGTCTCTGAAGATATTATGCGACGCTTCGATAAGCTGGATCATTTACACGGCATAGGAGATTTGCGCATTAATATTTCTGGCTGCATGAATGCCTGCGGACATCATCACGTTGGACATATAGGACTGCTCGGCGTTGATAAAAAAGGGGAGGACTGGTATCAGATTACACTCGGCGGCTCGGCGTCTAATCATACTGCGTTGGGTAAAGTGTTAGGGCCTGCCGTGGCTAAAGCCCATGTCGGACAAGCGGTTGAGGATATTATTCACGCTTATGTCCAATTACGGGAGCAAGGAGAGTCCTTTTTACAAACACTAAACCGTATAGGGCGGAATCCAATTAAGGAGAAGGTATATGCCGGTACTTATTAATAATCGACAACAGATTGAGGATAGCTGGATTCGGTTGATTGATGATCAGATAATCGAAGATCAGTCTCATATTATTGTTAGTCTGTATCGGTTAATTAGAGACTGGAGCCAGTTACAGTTGCTAGAGATTGCGATAGGCGTAGAGCTAGAGTCTGATGCGGTGGTGGAGGATATGTTATTTGCATTATCAGAAATTGATATGGTTGTATTGCACTTCGAAGTGTTTGCCGATGGCCGTGCCTTCAGTCAGGCAAAATTGCTCAGGGAGCGATACGGATTTAGCGGTGACATTCGAGCCCGGGGTGATGTGATACGCGATCAGCTGGCTTTTATGAGGCGATGTGGCTTTAGTCAGTTTGAAGTTGGTGATGACGAGAATATCGAGTTGGCCTTTTTGGCCTTCAATGAAATTTCATCGGCCTACCAATCAGACTTGAATCGTATTGCATAAGTAGGATAGCCGTTAGCTTATTCAGTAAAAAGCCGTTCCAGAGACTCGGGTACGAAAGGACGGCCACGCTGATTCAGCGAAGTTCCAGTAATCACTGCCTGAAGCATTAATTTATTATCGCTTAATCGATATATATCCTGAATAAATCGAAATCTGACAGGTGAAACTCGTTCGAGCTTACTTTTGACCAGGAAAGTGTCGTTGCTTTGCAGGGAGTCCCGGTAATCGAGTTCGGCGCGAACCACGACCAGATTGATACCTTTCGCCGTGATTTCGGCAAAATTAATTCCTTCAGCCTGTAAATATTCGTGGCGAGCATGCTCGAGGTAGTTTTGGTAAACCGCGTTGTTAACAACTCCCTGCAGGTCGCATTCATAATCCCTGACTTTAAATTCAAGGCTGTGAGGATATTCCATAAGAGTTTATTTTATAAAAAATCAGTGTACCAAATTAATAAAAATCATGTCCAGAGACCGACTAGATAATACTGGTCATAATAATTTGTTTTAAGCATCTAAGTTTTTATTCGATTGAAGGGAGTCAATTTAAGCTATCCTGATCTTGTCTAAATTAATTAGTAGAAGGATATGAATTTCTCAGACTTCGGTCGCCATTTTGCGGGGTATTCGGGTATTACGCACCTGATGGATGACCTTAATGATGGTTTACAGCAGGATAATGTAGTGATGATGGGTGGTGGTAACCCAGCAGCTATTCCTGAGGTCAGCCGGATTTTTGAATCGACGATTTCGAAGTTACAGGCTTCCGGTGAGTTATTGAATGCGCTGGCCAACTATGACGGGCCACAGGGAAAGAATAGTTTTATCGACACACTGGTTGATTTTTTCAAACAGCAATACGGCTGGTCGATTTCGCGTAAAAATATAGCCTTGACCCATGGCAGTCAAAGTTCATTTTTTATACTGTTTAATTCGTTTGCCGGTCTGGCGCGTGGACAGAAAAAGAAAATTCTTATTCCTTTGGTACCAGAATATATTGGTTATAGTGATGTCGGCATCGAACCCGGCCTAATCAGCAGTCAGGAGGCAAAAATTCAGCGGTTGGAGGCTGGATATTTTAAGTATCAGGTTGACTTCGATTATCTCGAAGTCGATCGTAGCACCGGACTGATTTGTGTCTCTAGACCCACCAATCCAAGTGGTAATGTCTTAACCGATGACGAGTGCCAGCAACTCGATAAAATAGCGCGGAAAAATGATATCCCTTTGTTGATCGATAACGCCTACGGTACACCCTTTCCAAATATTATTTTCAATGAGGTTAATCCTTTCTGGAACGATAACACGATTGTTTGTATGAGCCTGTCAAAACTTGGACTACCTGGTGCCAGAACCGGTATCGTCCTCGCTAACGAAGAGGTGATCAAACAGTTTACTAATATGACCGCGATTACCAGCCTGGCACCGGGTGGAATTGGGCCGGTCGTCGCCAATCAGCTGATTAAGGACAGTGCACTGTTGCCTCTATGTAACGAAATTATTTTACCTTTTTATCAAAAGCGCTCGCAATTAGCAGTGCGGTTACTGAAAGAAGCGATTGATGATCCTCGGGTTAATATTCACAAGCCGGAAGGCTCGCTATTTCTCTGGTTATGGTTTGAGGGATTACCCATAACCACAAGCGAATTGTATATGCGTCTAAAGCAAAAAGGACTGCTGGTAGTACCTGGAAAATATTTCTTCCCCGGACAGGTTGAGCCAACAAGACATGCAGAAAGTTGTATCAGAATGAACTACGTGCAGAGTGAATCCGATTTACAAAAGGGTATCGATATTTTAGCCAGAGAAGTACGAGCCTGTTGGGGTAGCTAAATTTTACTTGGAGGTATGCGTAAATACGCCATCCCAGTTATCACCGGGTGGGTTCTTGCGGTAATGGGCAACGCGATCAAGGTATACCTGGTATAAAAGTCTATTCGGGTTCGAGCGGTTCAAATTGAAAAAATCAAGTTCCGACTTGTCCCAGTTTTGAGCACGAAAACTCTTTAGTGCCTGTTTATAACTCCTCAGTTCCGAAGTTACCGTTTTGCTAATATCGTTTTTGTGGCCCACGGGTTCGAAAATTGCCACGGGTTTATTCTTGCCTTTAACGCGTACCAGGTCGAGTTCGCGAAACACGAATTCAGGAATACAGTTTTTTGTGCTTTCGCTAACAATGATGTTAACGCCATAGTTTTTGGTCAGACCTTCGAGCCGAGAGCCCAGATTAACTGCATCGCCCAGTACAGTATAGGCCATGCGAAACTCTGACCCCATATTACCAACACTCATATTACCAGTGCTTATGCCAACGCCGATATCAACCTCGGGCCAGCCACGAGATTTGAAATCTGCCTGCATCACTTTTAACTCTTGCATCATCTCCATCGCTGCATATAGAGAGTGACGCGCATGTTCTGCGTCGATTAATGGGGCACCCCAAAACGACATAATGGCGTCGCCCATATACTTATCGATAGTACCTCGATGTTTGTGAATAACTCGTGTCATTGGTGTTAACAGTGCGTTCATCAACTGAGTCAGTTGCTTCGGGTCCATGCCTTCCGAAATAGTGGTAAAACCCCTGACATCCGAAAACAGCACGGTCATCTCTCGATTTTCACCATCGAGTGAAAACTCGGTTGGGGAATCACTCATTTCATCGACCAGTTCAGGGGGAATATAGTGACCAAACAGATGAGCAAGCTGTCGCTTTCCGCGCGACTCGATGAAAAAACCGAATGTCATATGCCAGACGAAGATCAATAGTATAAGTAGCAAGGGGCTTGCCAGCGGTAGAATTAATTGATTGTCCCAGGCTAGCATAGTACCGCTGATGACTAACAGAGCCATGCCTGCCGTACCGGTGGCTGCCATCAAAGGCGATACCGCCGGAAGTAGAAGGGCCATAATCACTGCTGTCAGTATTAAAATGACAAACTCATAGCCTATGGTCCATGCAGGTCTATGTTTAATCGTTCTATCCAGTATGCCGGAAACAATATTGGCATGAACCTCAACCCCGGGATAAATATTCTGTACCGGAGTAGAGCGCAAATCTAGCAGGCCGGGCGCAGATGTTCCAATTAATACGATCTTGTTTTTAATTATCTCAGGATCGATTGCTTGATTAAGGACCTGATGCGCTGAAATATACGGGAAACTACCCTCCCGGCCTCGATAAGGAACGTAAACCGAGGCATTAGCATCCACCGGAATTTGATAGTCTCCCAGCGAAACGGCTTCGAGCGCAAAATAATTGGCGTCTTTGTTCTTGCTTCCAGTTTCCACGACCAGTTTTATGGGAGAGGGGTCGATATAGGCTCTGGCTGTGGCAAGTGCCAACGATGCGTAGAGAAAGCCTCCAAGTGATTGCAATAAAGGCACTCGACGGAATACCCCGTCGGCATCGACGTGAGGGTTGTCGAAAAAACCGCCGGCAGCTGCAGATTTTTGTAAGATTTCCAGGTTCCCGCCATATCCTTTGGCAACGTTTATCGGTAAACGTTCGCTCCAGATTTTATCCGCTGCCATTATAGGCGGGGGTAAAACACCCGTTTCCCCCTTTTCATTTTCGGCTACGTTTAGTTTAAAATAATAACCCATGACAACATTTTTATCTTTCAGACTATTTGCGAAAATAATATCGTGTTGAAGAGTAGGGCGTATCTTTTCTAGCGTTTGGCGAAACTCGGCGTTATCGCGTAGTTCGTTTTTAGCAAGATCGTCGAAAATACCAATGCCGGAACTTTGGTCCTTTTCGGCAAAGACAAAATCAAAACTAACCACTTTAGCCTGATAATAGTCGAAAAGGTTATCGATAATTACCGCTAGCTTGTCTCGCCCCCATGGCCAGCGACCGACTTCTGCGAGTGAGTTTTCGTCAATATTAACTATTACGATTCGATCATCCAACGTATCTGGTCGAGTAAAGTTTAGCCTTGCGTCATAGGTCCAGTTTTCCAGCTGGCTGATAAATGGATATCGATACACACCCGAGGTGTCTAGTAACAGGATGATTAAAATCAGGGCACTTAGCGCTAATCTAATGACGCGCTGAACTTGCATTACCTGATCTCAGAGACGGGGAATTTAGGATGATAGTTTTTCTATTTCCAGAATTGATGGTATTTATTTCAAATAAAATTCCATCTTTACGCCAGCGACTTCAATTATATCATGGCTCTTAAGTTCGTGGGCACTGGGGCCTATCGCACTACCACCGACTTTTGGCACATTGTTATCAGGACCACCGTCGACATGAATCAGGAAAAAACCCTGAGGTCGGCGGGTGATGGCAGCGACTTGGATTCCCGGTTGACCTATGGTGGTTAGTGCTTTAGTCAGAACAAGCTCTCTTCCGGCGTTGGCACCGCTTAATAGCTGTAGGCAGGCTGATCGATTTGCCTTGGGAGAAGGCGCGGTGCTGGCTGCTTCGGAAGCCATTGCCGCCGAAATTTTCTGCACAGACTTATCTATATCCTTGTTTTGGGTGGCCTGTTCGGGCATACCAGCTTCGCCTGGGCGAATAATCATGGTTTGCTCAAAATCCTGTTCGTTATCGACAGCTCCACTCTGATAGGTGATCTGGAATTTCCCGAGGGTTATATTGTCACCATTTTCGAGTGCATGTTTTTTAACCAGTTTCCCATTGACATAGGTTCCATTGGTACTACCAAGATCTTCCAGAAATGAATCGTCTAAAATGGTGATGACCTGTGCATGTCTTCCACTTACTGACAAATTATCGATGGGAATATCGTTATTAGGCTTACGACCTATCGTGATTGTTTCCTTGGTTAAAGGATACTCATTCGTTTCGCCTGAGCTTGATGTCGTGATCAGTTTTGCGACCATGTTTAAATCCAGCCTCTAATTTGTGTCTTTAATACTGGTGTGATCCGTTAATCGAACCAGGCCAGCATTTTGCTGAACCAGTCTTTTTTGGTTGAAAAATCATCCTTAATCCGGCATAGCATAACTGAGATATTGTCCTTACCGCCGTTCTGGTTTGCCTTAGTAATCAATCGCTTGCCTGCTTCTTCTAGATTATCACTAAATCTCTTAATAGTTAAGTATATATATTCGTCTTCAACTAAATCGGTTAATCCATCCGAGCATAGCAAATAAATGTCATTTTTCTTCACGATATCTTCCTGGATATCGGCTGTTACACCCGGATCTATTCCCAATGCTCTGGTCACAAGGTTCTTGTTTAGTGAGTGTTTGGCTTCTTCAGTTGTGTAGAAGCCTCTGTCTATCAATTCTTGAAGCAACGAGTGGTCCCTGGTGATCTGCTCCAGATTATCATCACGAACGCGGTAGCACCGAGAATCACCAATGTGCGCAAGGGATAGTGTATTGTTGTGAAAATGCAACACTACTACCGTGGTTCCCATGCCTCGATGATCAGGAAGTGCCTTTGCCGTTTTATAAACCGTTTTATTGGCCAGATCAATGGCTTCCAGAATACAGATGGATTCTAGCGAAAATCCACTTTCAGGATCTATATTTCCGGGTTCAATGGTAGGTAATTTCCGCTGAAGTGCGCTAATTATAGTATCGATAGTTAAACTGCTGGCAACATCGCCGCCGCGATGACCACCCATACCATCCGCCAGTACAACTAAACCAAGAGCACTATCGAAACCGATCGCGTCTTCATTTCTTTTGCGCACTAGCCCTGTATCAGTTAGCCCGAGGATAGTTATTTTTTCTTGCAAATTCATCTAGTACTGTCTACTTTAAACTGGCTAAAAAGGTCTTTAGATGATTTGCCATTTCAGTACCTGTTTGATATCTATTTTCAACGTTTTTTGCGAGCGCTCTATGGATTATAGTCGATAATTCACTGCTTATATCTGGGCGGACAGTCTTAATATCGGGTGCTTCTTCATTCGTTATTTTAAACATAAGACTGGTCATAGAATCGGCTCTAAAGGGTAACGAACCTGATAATAACTGAAACAACATAACTCCGAGAGAAAATATATCAGAACGGCCATCAACTTTCTTACCTGCAAGTTGCTCTGGAGACATATAAGATGGAGTACCCAATACCATGCCTGTTTTGGTTTTACTCGAATCAGTAATCCGGGCGATACCAAAGTCGGTAATTTTGAGGGAATCTGATTCGGGTTCGTACATGATATTTGCCGGTTTTATATCTCGATGGACAACATTTTGCTGGTGTGCGAATGCCAGACCTTCTGCTGCCCTCTGTACGATGCTGATGACGGTTTTAATATCAAGAAGATTATCCTGTTTTATGTAATTCGTGAGATCGTGCCCCTTTAGAAACTCCATTGCGATATAGGCCAGGTCGTGTTCCTCACCCGCGTCAAAAATGGTGACGATATAAGGGTGACTCAGCCTCCCAGCAGTTTCGGCTTCACGAAAGAAACGTTGTTTAACATCTTCCAGTTCATCTTCGTCGAATTCCTGGGACAGCGCTAATGTTTTAATTGCCACCACACGACTGATTTTGGGATCTTTGCCCAGGTAGACGACACCCATGGCACCTTTGCCGAGCTCTTTTTCGACTTCGTAGCGCCCTAGCATTGGTTTTTCTATTCCACCACCGTCGAGTAGCAGGGTTCCGCCAGCATGACCACTGGCACTGCCGAACATAACGGTTTCTTCCATGGCCTGAGCCCGGTTCATGCGGGATTGAATGTCACGGAATTCTTTGTCATGTTTGGCCATGTACTGATATACCGAACCTGCTTTGTTGAACTGCCGCTTGCGTTCGAAGTCGAGCGCGAGGTTATACATTGCTTCCATTACCTGATTATCAACTCGACATTTTCGAAACTTCTCGAAAGACATATCCAGTTGCCCCTGAGTTTGAAAGGCGATTCCAAGCATACGATTACTTTCCGATGACTCTTCATCGGAAAGAAGCTTGCCGCGCTCGGCTATCAGGAAGCGTTTTGTGGTAATTAGCAAATGACCAAGTACGAGCAGGGCTGCCGGGGTCATTAATTGTATCCAGATATTATTTACGGTCATCAGCGCATAATGTGCCGAAACTAGGCCCGTTAGTAGTACCAACGTAATAACTGCGGCAACGCCCGCTTTCATTCTTGGTAGCGCCAACATCAAATAGAGTGCCATTAGAAATAGTGCACCGAAGTGGGCAGCATAGCTCCATTCGGGAATTACAAAAAAGTCTTCATTTAGAATGCTTGAAACCGAGTGTGCGAGGGATAGTACAGGTGCCATTGCGGCGTCGACGGGTGTCACCAGGCTGTTGCCGATGCCGACAGCGGTGGCACCAATCAGGACAATTTTATCTCTGTATTTGGAGATGTCGATTTTGCCGGTGTAAACATCATAAAACGAATCCTGTCGAAAAGCGGGTGAGCCATCGGCTCCTGAATAGAAAAATGTATTCATTTGCAGCCGGGTGTCGGTTTTAATTTCCAGCTTGCCCAGTACGATGCTTTCTGCAAGATTTATACGAATGTCGTTGTTGGTCAGATTCAGGCTTTGAGCGGCAATCTTAAGCGATAAGGAAGGGTAGAATCGGTCATAATGCTTTAAAACCAATGGTTCTGAACGTATTCCACCATCGATATCCTGGAGTAGGTTGAGGTGCCCGATTGATTCTGCATGCTCGGCTATTTCAGGAATTGGTAGAAAGGCGGTGTTGCTATCGATTGGGAACAGGTTCTGATTTTGTGCACCGACTCGATCTCGAATCTGGGTGAGAGAGTTATTTAATAAATATCCGGGTAATTCTTTGTCGGGCTTGCCGTATGTTTCCCCCAGCTTGAATACCATTGCTAATACTACGTTTTTTGCCTCCTTTATACTAGCTGCGAGTTTGGCATCAGTATTGATGGATTTTTCAGCTTCGAATAACCGGGACTTAAGCGTTTCAATGTCCTGACTTAAGCGAGAGTGTATGCTCGATCCAAGGTAAAAATCTGAGACCTCGGTTCGTTCGCTTTGCCGTTCGAGTAAATCGGTGAGGGTGTCGATATCGGCCGGAGTATCACCGAAACTGGCGTTTGATACGAAGTCGATCAAATCTCGAATGAATCGACTGCCGCGGTCGATTTGTGGCTCGAGAAAGAATACGGTATGTCCTATGACTTTCGCACCACCTTGGGAAAGTTTCTGAATTAGCTCGGCATGTAGATCGCGTGACCACGGCCAACGACCAATATTAGCGATACTTTCGTCGTCTATCGCGATGATGGCGATTTTATCGGAAGGTGTTTTCTGGGTAGAACGAACTCCCCAGTCGTAAGCTGACCTTTCAAGACCTTGAAAGGTTGGCGAGCCTGAGAAAAGTACTACTAGAACTGTAATAATGAATCCAGCGAACCAGTCACTGCTCCAAAAACGGGTTTTCATACCCACTCCAAGATTCTTATTATGGTGATTTACCTCAAAATTTATAGACGCCTGTTTTTGCCAGACAAAACCATCACTAACTATAAGGTTGGTAGGGAATTATTACCAGTATAAATACCAAAAATGTTAACTAGCCTGTTTTTAGCTGTCTTGCTATAAATTAAAATAGTTGCCTCAAAAAGCGAGATAATCTAGTTTCTTGCTCAGGTTACTATCTTGCCCACAGCACATAGGGAGTTTGATCACTAAATGTCGGAATTACTTGAAAGAATTGAGAGATTGAACGAAATCGGGATAGCCCTGTCTGCTGAGCAAGATACGCCAAAACTGCTTGAGATTATCATGATGGGAGCTAAATCCCTGACTCGAGCTGATGGTGGATCGCTTTATTTTCTTAACGAGCAGATGTTATCTTTTGAAATTATTTCTAACGATTCTCTCGATATTCAAATGGGCGGCACTTCAGGGAATAAAATTGCTTTCGCGCCAATACCGCTAAGAGTGAACGACCTTGAGAACCATAGTAATGTAGTGACTCACTGCGTGCTAAGTGGCAAAACCATTAATATCGAAGATGCCTATCACGAGGATGGTTTTGATTTTTCAGGGGCTCGTGACTTCGATGCCAATACCGGTTATCGAACACAATCGATGCTTACCTTTCCATTGAAGGACCACGAGAAGGAAATCATCGGCGTACTGCAATTAATCAATGCCCGTGACCCGGATACGAACGAGGTCATTAGTTTTAGTCCTGTCGAGCAGCGGTTGGCCGAATCTCTGGCATCTCAGGCTGCGGTGGCGTTGACACAGCGCCGGCTAATATCTGAATTACAAACCTTGTTTGAATCGTTTATCAAAATGATCGCAAGCGCTATTGACGATAAGTCTCCCTATACAGGAGGGCATTGTCGTCGTATCCCCGTATTGACTATGGATCTCGCAGAAGCGGTTCATAGTACCCAGAGCGGCCCATTGAAAGAGTTCAAGATTGATAATAAAGGTCGTTACGAACTCGAAACTGCCGCCTGGTTGCACGATTGCGGGAAAGTTGTAACACCAGAATATGTGATGGACAAATCGACCAAACTGGAAACCATATATGATCGTATCAATGTGCTGGAAACTCGCATCGAAGTATTGCTTCGCGATGCCGAGATACGCTATCTGCGAGATTCGCTCGATGAAAGTTCAAAAGAAGCACAGGATTTGCTGCTGAAAAGTTACGAAAGTCATTGCCGTCAATTGAAAGCTGACCTGGTATTTTTGCAGGAAGTTAATATAGGTGGTGAGTTTCTGTCTGATAGTGACGTATTGAGAATTGCCGAAATAGGTAAGCGCGAATGGAAGGATATGTCTGGAAAAAATCGCCCTTTGATTACTCGGGACGAACTCAAAAACCTGAGCATACAACGCGGGACTTTAAACAGTGATGAGCGCAAGGTGATAAACAATCATATCGTAGCGACCATAAAAATGCTGGAGTCGCTACCATTCCCACGGCATCTGCAGAACGTACCAGAATTCGCCGGCGGCCATCATGAAAAAATGGATGGAAGCGGCTACCCGAGAGGACTGAAACGGGATGAAATGTCGGTGCAGGCTCGAATTATGGCTATTGCTGACATTTTCGAAGCTCTGACAGCCAGTGACCGGCCTTATAAACCGGGTAAGAAACTATCGGAATGCCTGAAAATAATGGGTCAAATGAAAATCGATCAGCATATCGACCCGGATATTTTCGATATATTTATTAAAAATAAAGTATATATGAATTATGCCGAGGAATTTCTCGATCCCGAACAGATAGATGCGATTAAT
>Ga0224506_10002104_pt1 | contig 13819 bp, 15 predicted proteins | sample SF_Jan12_sed_USG_2_FD_169108 | JGI IMG/M metagenome (GOLD analysis project Ga0224506, IMG submission 169108) | Sediment microbial communities from San Francisco Bay, California, United States - SF_Jan12_sed_USGS_8_1 | ecosystem: Environmental > Aquatic > Marine > Sediment | place: USA... | reverse complement strand
CACCTGGCGTATAAACCAATGCCAGCTCCTGTGCATTGGTCACGGGAGTTGTTCCTGTAATTGCTATTTTCCCAGAAAGTTTTTTGTGAAGCTCTAGAGATTGTTTATTATCATTATTCATAATCATAGTTATCACCTCGGTTACGAACAAGAGCGATAACCTTTTTTACCACAAAAAACACAATAACCCCAGCGATAACGTAAAATGCAATAACGGTGGTCACAACCCATTTTGCAATATGAAGAAGCCCCATGACTATTGACCACCCAGCTATGTTTCCAGATTCGGCACTTTCTTTTTCTGGGCGTTTTGATTCATGCTTATCGAATGCTGATATTGTTATTTCCGATAACTTATTTCTCCATGTTTCTAGTTGAAATGTTGTTTTTTCCTTGATTTCGTTTATGTCTATTCTAGATGATGAAGTCGCTGTGCTGGTTGAATTTTGCGCCGCAACGTTACCGGGAATTATAATTATTCCAGTAAAAATAATCAAACAAGCTGCAAAAAATAGACGTCTATTCATAATATTATTTCTCTAAAAACCTTCGCGCCACCTTTGCGCTAAAAAGAGGATTTTGTTTTTTATGGTTGTCTTGATTAAATATCATAAAAGTTTTTGATTAAGATGATATTACGGTTGTAATTTCGCTGATTATTTCCTGTAGCCCGTAATCTGATTTTATAAAATATTTTTTTATTCCGAGGTTTGTGTACTCGTGTATTTTATCAGAACTAGCGGTGTTTGTTATTAAAAAAACTGGCAAATTTTGGTTGCTTGGAGATGTTCGCAAGAAAGACATAAGATCTAGACCGCTTTGTTCTCCTGTTAAATAATGGTCAAGCCATATGGCATTTATAGGTGACTCGATAGAGCTATTTTGCATTGCCGTCATTGCATCTGGAACATTGGTGGCCGTTAAAACATTGAAACCACTGATAACCAGTTTGTCTTTTGCTACTCTTTGTAGCGCCATATCATCTTCTACCAATAATATTGTTTTGTTCGTGTTTTGCATGCGTTAATTATATCACGATTATTCTAGTGGTTTTGACCCATCTTTTGCTTCCATACCTGTTGCCGGCAAATCAATACAGAATTCAGTTCCCTGACCTTCTTCGGATGCAAACGATAGTTTACCTTTGGCTGTTTGCTCTACAATTGCTTTTACGATATACAGACCAAGCCCTGTTCCTGTTGTGTCAGATTGTTTTGCGTTATCTGCTCGAAATAGTTTCTGGAATATTTTTTCTTGTTGATGTTTTGGTATCCCCATTCCTGAATCAGCAACACATATGCGTATGAATGATTCATTGGGTACAATGGAAACCAAAATAGAGCCGCCGTTTGGGGTATATTTTATGGCGTTTGATATTAGGTTTTGGAATAGTATATAAACTAGCTTTTTGTCTCCGTTGTATGCAGGAACAGATGGATCATATTTTTTATCTATATGTATATCTTTTTCCGCTACAAGTATCTGATTTTCTTTTATTGCTTGGTCAGATAATTCAGATAGATTAATCATTTCTGGTTGAACCATAAAAGTACCAAGTTCAATTCTGGATACGTTCAACAGTGAACCAACCAAATCTATCATTCGCCCACTACCTGTTTCTATTTCTTTTAAATATTCCATCTGTTCTTTGGTTGTTTTTCCTGCGTCACCAGACAATAACATTTCTGTGTACCATTTTATTGATGTCAGCGGTGTGCGTAGCTGGTGTGATGCCAGCGATACAAATTCAGTCTTTGCCTTGTCAACAGAACGTTCATGTGTTACATCTCGAAATACGACCACAACCCCGATAACATTTCCATCTGAATCTTTTAGTGGTGCGGCACTATCAGAAACAGGAATGGATTTACCATCTGGCCTCAGCATCTCGGTATTTTTTGCCATCTCATAAGTTTTCCCTGTTGAAAATACCCTATCAATAAAATCAATATTTGGATTATTTGTTCCCTCTATAACAAAATTAAATACTTCGTTATAAAGTTTACCCATTGCATCATCAGCTGAAAAACCAGATAAATCTTCTGCTACTTTGTTTATTAGTGTTAGTTTTTTGTTTTGGTCCATTACAAAAACACCATCGCCAATACCAAACAATATGGTAGATACACGCTCTTGCTCTAGCCTGGCTTGCTCTTTTTCTTTGTCGATATCTTCTAACAGATTAAGGGTGGCTTCCCTGGTGTCTTCTAGGTCTTTTTTGTCATTAATAAGAGTTCTGACGGCTAGGTATTTTTTAGGTTTTTTGTTTTTGTCCAGAACAGGAACAATAACAGAATCCACCCAATAAAATGATCCATCTTTTGCTCGATTTTTGATTTCACCACGCCAAGTTTCCCCTGATGATATTGTTCTCCATAATTTTTCATAAAAACTAGGTGGATGATGTCCGGATTTTAAAACTCTGTGATTTTGACCAATTAATTCAGATACATCATATTTTGATATGTCTATAAATTTTTGATTTATGTATATTATCGTACCTTGTTGATCAGTTATAGAAACCAATGAATTAAGGCCAACAGCACCTAAAAATGATTCCGTTATGGACGCATCCGATAAATCATTCAGAGAAAGCTCGGTAATTGTATCAGTAGTTGGTTCAAGGATTTTATAGTTTGTTTTTGTGCTGTAACCAATGTATTCCTCGGTTCGTATATTTTTTGGGTCTATATCCATTTTACCGGTAAGCTTGCTTCGTAAATCCAGAACAAAACCTGATGGGCCACAGATGTACCACAAAGCGTTTTTTTCTATTGGGAATTCACGAATACGGTCAATTGATAATTCTCCGATATTTTCGATTAAGTTTATATTTTTGTTTTGATTAGCATATTCTCGTAGTTCGTTCAGATATACAGCTCGTTCTTCGCTGGCGTTTGTATAAACTATGTCGATGCGACGTTCTGATTTTGACAAAATAGCAGAACGAATCATGGCGATGAACGGAGTTATTCCTATACCGCCAGCAATAAAAACAACCGGGATTAGGTCTGTCGGCAGAACAAAACTACCCAATGGACCCTGTAGTGTGAATTTGCTTCCTGGTTTTGAATTTACAAGATCCTGTTTGAATTGACTTTCGGAATTACGAAAAACGATAGATAAAATTGAATTATCTTTTGATATATCTGCTATGCTAAAATCACGAGTGTTGCCGCCCACGCTGTCTTGCGGGGTATTTGGGTTTGTTATTCTGACGTATTGACCTGGGGTGAACAAAAACGGAGGTTGTTCCACTGTAAATTTGGCTTCTACTGTCCCATCTGCTACATCTGTAATCTGATTTAATTTACACGTCTGTATAATTGGTTGTGAAATAGTAAAAGACGTATCTGCCTTGTTTTTGTTATTATCGGTCATGTTGGTTTTTTAGTTCCTCTATCTCTTTTTTAAGTTCGACCATTTTCAATTCACGCCCAACCATCAGTTTGTTTGACCGCTCTGATACTTCTGCTTGTTTTTGGAATTTATTTTTTGCGTCTTCTAGTTCTTTTGTTCTTTCTCCAACTTTTCTTTCCAAATCTGCATATAGATTTTTCAATTCTGATGAAACGGTGTTTAAAACTCTGCCCAGCTGACCAACTTCGTCATGTGTTTTTACTTCTATTTTTTGATCAAAATTACCTTTTCCTATTTGTGTTGCAACCAAAGATAGATTGCGTAATGGTAACAACATGCTAGATACAAGATACCGAAACAAGAAGAACAATAATATAAATACACCTACCCCAATAAAAGAAATTGAGCGCATTAAATTATTTATAGGATTTAGAACAATATTTATGTCAGCTTGCTGTATTAGTCTCCATAGATGTTCTTCTTCATCCCCTGGAGATATATGAACATATGTAAAGAGGTTGTTGCCGTCAACAAAATAGCCGCTTTCGGATTCGAAAACATCCTGATCTATATTTGGAAACTCATTTTTGAATGTTATTCCTGTGTCTAAATCATGGTCTTCTCCCCACTCTTTTGTTTCGTCTGGGTTCACCAAAAAGAAACCTTCACGGTCTATTATATAGATGTTTGACTCTGAATTTTGATTTAATTTACTTTTTATTAATAATTCATCCAAAAGAACATTTGCAATAATCATTCCTTTGCGTTCACCTGTTGATTCATCAAAAATAGGAAATGCATATCTGATTATTGGCTTGTAGGGCTTTGTTATAATGGGAGGAGTTCCCTCGCGATTTAAGCTTGCGTAGGAAACATAGATTTCTTCTGGGTTTTTCTGGTTTGTTTCAATAACATAATCACGGTCGCTCTTGTTCTGTAATAAATCATCAGATATTCTTACAGCTTTACCATTTTTATAATCCACCCTGATTAATTCTTGGCCCGCAGTATCTATATATCGCAGTTGGTCGAAAATCTTTATAGAGTTCATTTCTGCAAAAAATATGGTCGACAGTCTGTCTCCCCATATTTTTGTTGTTGACCCATCAAATGGATCGACGCCATTATTTTTTTGCGCCCTAATTATACCTTGTGTTGGGGGCAAGTTGGCAAGTATTTCTACAGTTTCTACGGCTTGTTGCGTTAGAGACTCTATTTGGCTACGCTCTCTTTCTATTTCGGTCTCTAGATTTTTAATTGATGCTTCTGTCAATGTTGTGCGGACCTTTAAAATAACAAAACCAAAAGATAGCGAAAAAAGAATAACAACAAGAACCGTGGTTAAGATAACGATTTTATTTGCTATTGATATTTTTTTCAAAAAAACCATGGTTGATTTGTGATTTATCGTGTGACGCTAATTGTAATTCCATTTTCTGCGTCGGGGGCAGAGATTTTGACACGATTGTTCGAGGTTTTTACAATAGTATATCCAGCACCATCATCAACTGAACAATTGGCTCCGGCTGTTGTGTCACATAACGGGTCTATCGGAATTTCTACCAGATATGTTTCGTTTACAACCAAAACACCTAAATCAATCAGACCTGTACACGCCCCACCGCTACGACATATTTCTGTTTCCGTTGCTGAAATAGAAGAAGGGAGAGATCCTTTGTTGTCGATTGCATATTGATATACTCCGTTTAATATTGTTGCAACATCGGCGCTACGCTGCGTGTTGTTTGTATCAGAAATTTGTTTACCTGGATTAATTGCAACGATTACAATCCCAGCCAAAATAGCAATCAACGCCACGACCAATAGAACTTCGATAAGTGTAAACCCTAAATGTTTTTTTTGCATAAAAATAAGGAATTAAAAAAAATAATAATGTTTACTTAGTATAGCTTTTTTATTTACGGTAAAGTTAAATTTGCATGTGGAAATGTTTTACATCTTTTTAGTAGTGTGTTAATTGTATGAAATAATTTCTAAACGCACACCGCTGGTAGCTACGTTTACCGTTTTTATTAATGTTGTTGTGTCCACTGTGCCAGTTGATACTATTGTGGATGTTTCGTCTAAATTTCTAGTTATTATGTATGTGCAATTATTTCCAGATCCAGAAATGTTTGTATCAATATCGTTATAAATATCCAACAGTGCCAATTCGACGCATCCACGCCCGGCGTAATCAGCTGTTATTCCAAAAGTCCGCACAACGGTTGTGCCTATTTCTCCCGAGCTAGTAACCAGAGCCGTCGTAATCAAAACACCTGTGACACTTGCAATGATAACGGTCATTAGCAAAAGCATTGCTCCTTGATTGTTATTTTTGTTATTCATAGAATAATGCGCTGGTACGATACGTTGTCTGATGGGCTATACCAGAAACCGTATCGGTTGCGTGCGAACTGCGGATAGAAAATGACAAGGTGGCGCCATGGGGTACAGATGTTGCCGAGAATGCCGTGATATTCAGGTCGCTGACTATTGTTTGGTCACTAGATATATATTTAGTGGTTTGAGCATTATCAATTCTGGTGACACTTGTTCCGTTCAGGAAAAATTGCAAATCAATCCCATCTCTGTTTGTTACGGTAACACTTTGGCTATTTAGTGGTGGTGCCCCCTGGAAAGATATTCCCTGTTCTACAATATCGTTAAAGTGAAAAATAATATTACTTGCGTCGCGACTGGTGTGATATATGGATTGTTGTTGTTCTGTGTTTTGTCTTACCAGAAAAACGACGGTGATCAATGCTGTTAATATCCCAGACGCAATAACAACATAGAGCAACATCTCTATTAATGTGAACCCATTGTTTTTGTTTAAAAGATTCATAATTTATGGCAAGATTATACCGTTAATTTGTGCGATGCTACCATCTGCAAAACCGAAATCGAAATCTAGGGTATCTCCACTGGCATTTTTTTGAAATCTTATTTCATAATCTCCAACAGGGGTTATTGCGTCCAGAATAACATTAGTGTGGTCAATGAGAACACCGCTGGCAACATTTCCACTCCATACATTTGATCCATTTATTCGTATGCGTCTTGTTTTGTTGTTTGTGACCAGTGCAAAAGTAATAGATATTGTGTCCAGCTCGATAGAACAGTCCAGGTCATTTACAGACGTTAATAAATTGGAAATTGTTTTACCATTGTTTGATATTGATATGCTGTTCGCATCAATAGAGAAATAATCAGCATGTGTTTCTGGGCATACCGGCAAATCTCGACGCCAGTCCGTGAATATATTTGATAAATCAATAGACCGATTGACACCTCGCAAGCCCTGCCACGATATATCTGCTGTAGCTAGTCGTATATCTGGAGTAGGCTCTGTTATTGTTACCGAACGTTCAAAGATATCAAAAGTCGTTGGCAACCCAACCAGGCTCCAGCTTCCCGAAATATCAATCCCATATGTACCAGGGATTAATTCTGCAAAATCTCGTTGTGATATGCTGGCAACCCCAGATAGTCCCTCTTGGGCATACGCCAATGCCCGATTGTGGTTACTGTCTATCAACCCTGATTCAGATGACAATCCAACAACAGATATGACTCCTAATAAAATTAGAGACAACAATGCGGACGCTAATAATGCATCAACCAATAATGAACCAGATTGTGATTTTATTTTAATCATAATTAATGGTGAAATCAGATATACCCAGCGATGTAGTTGCGTTTGATCCAATCAAGATTATATCCCCTGTCCAAATTGCCAGACCTGTATGTTTTTCAAAAATTATTTCATATATAGATTGGGTGGTTATACCTGGGAAATCCATATCAAAATCAAATAATGGGTCACGTGACATAAATGAATCTCCGGCAAATAATGTCGCAAGAGAATTATCTATTCGTACACCCCATGATTTTGATTCTGAGCCATATTGCGAACGAACACGAGCCTCGTTTAATAATCCACCTATTTGTTGCTGTGCATCATGAACATTGGCGTCAGCTATCAGCTGCGTCGAAACAGTAAATCCCAGACCAACCAAAATTCCTAGAATACTCATCACGAGCAATGTTTCAATCAACGTAAAACCAGAGTCTTTTTCCGCATTGAGATTTGGTTGGTGCTTTCTTGATATCATAAGATTATCCCAGGCCACCAAATAATCCATAAATAGGTAGAATCACCGACAATGCAACCAGCATGACTCCAATCCAAACAATAACCAATAATACTGGTTCTATGATGGTGGAAAGATTTTTCATTGTTGTTTCGGTTCGCGCTTCGTATATTTCACCAACATGAATAAAAGATTTTGATAGATTTCCTGAACGTTCTCCAGCTATTATAATTTGTTGCATTGAGCGTGGAACAAATCTGGATGCTTTTGGGATTTCTTTGAACATTTGTTGAAACGTATATCCATCCACCACATTTTTTTTAATTTCACCAAAGAATTTTTTGTACAGTATGTGTGTCGTTGATTCTTCGAGAGATTGGAAGGCCTGCGTTACTGGGACGCCTGCTTCTAATAGTGACCCCAATAAATATCCTAATCGGGATACCTCGATTTGTTGGATTATTGTTTTTGTTATTGGTGCTCGAAAAAGAAATCGTTGCCACAAGTTGCGGAAAAATTTCATAGACCGCATGGTAACAAAAATTATTATAATTCCAGCGATAACTGATGGCACAAAAATTTTCCCATGATTTTGCAGAAAAATCCCAATATTAATCAAAACACGTGTCGGCAACGGCAAATCAACATGCAAGCGGTCAAAAACGGTGGCTAGTCTGGGTAATATAAACCAACCAACACCCAGACCGACGACGCCGGTCAGACCCAGTACGAATACTGGGTACATTGATGCCGAACGTATCTTTGATTGAAAATTCCTATTTTTCTTTTCTTGGAACGCAACAACTTTTAAATTTTTAGATAATTGTCCGGACTCTTCGCCTGTTTTAATCAACGCAATAACCTGACCAGAAAATAGTTTGCTTTTTTTTAGGGTTTTCCACAATGGAAAACCCGATTCAACATCGTCCATCATCTGCTGGATATGATGTCGCATGTAATAGGATTTTATTTCTTGTTTTACAGAATCCAGACCATCCAAAACGGTCATTCCAGAAACCAAAAGCATGGATAAATTTTCAACAAAAAATTCCCGCTCAGAAGACCCTCCAAAATGAACCATTTTTAGTTTATGTAGTATTTTTTTTAGATATGTCATAAGGAGGTTTTGGTACATCGCTGGTTTTTGCCATTTCTGGAGTTTCGAATTCTGACGGAGTAGCTACGCGCAATAATTCATCCAAAGTCGTGATTCCTTGTTTTACTCGTTCTATTCCATCTTGGAACAAAGTCTTGCTCCCATGTTTTGATGCCAGTTCCCAAACTTGTTGTGCAGACGGACTTTCCATGATCAATTTTTTCATTTCTTTTGAATTTTCTATGAATTCAAATATAGATGTTCGCCCTTTGAATTCTTTGCCTGGATTACATCCACCACCGTTATATAAGGTATGTTTTTCCCCTGCAAAAAATGGAGCCGCATCGGGGTATTGCTGGGCCAATTCGGTATGATTTACGGAAACACTTTGACGACAAGATTCGTCCAGTGTCCGAACCAGACGTTGCCCTATCACCAACTCAAGGGTCGAGGCCAGCAAAAATGGTTCAATTCCCATGTCTAGCAATCGCGGAATCGCGGTCGCAACATCATTTGCGTGGAATGTTGATAAAACCAAGTGCCCCGTTAGCGCGGCGTTGACTGCTATCTCTGCGGTTTCTTTGTCGCGAATTTCTCCGACCAGAATAATATCCGGGTCTTGGCGGACAATTGAACGTAGGCCTTTGGCAAAGCTCAGTTCGGTTTCGTTATTTACTTGGATTTGGTTGATGCCTGGGATTTTATATTCGACAGGGTCTTCGATGGTTGTGATGTTTACCAGCGGTGTGTTCAGGGTTTTTAGTAGTGCATACAAAGTCGTAGTTTTCCCCGACCCTGTTGGACCAACAACCAAAATCATACCGAACGGTTTGCGAGCATGTGTTTCTATTTTGTTTCGATGATTTTCTGAAAGACCTAGATTTTCCAGACTCAGACTACCAACATAAGACCGCAAAATACGCAAAACAATTTTTTCTCCGTAAACTGTTGGCACAATCGAGATACGCATGTCGATTTCTTCGTCGTTGTATGAGTGCTGTAGTGATCCGTCCTGCGCTGAAAAGTGTTCATCAATACGCAATGAAGCTTGGACTTTGACGCGGTTTAAAATATTTTCGTAATATTCTTGCGGAATACGTCCTGCCTCGCGCATAACTCCGTCAACACGAAACCTGACCACGACATCTGTTTTTTGGGGTTCAAAATGAATATCAGATGATTGATAGGTTATCGCATCGTCAAAAATTTCCTGAAGGATTTCAGGGGCGATACGTTTATTGTTTTTTATTATTTCAGAAAAACGAGTTTCTAGTGGTTGTTGATATCTGGCCAACACGTCATTGATATCACGTGGTGTAGAAAAAGTCAGAACGGTTTGTTTTCCTGGAAAAACCTGTGACAAAATTTCTGCTATTTTTTCTTGGTCTGGAATATCTGTTGCTAATGTAATCAAAGAGTCTGTTGCCGAAACAGCAACAATGCGGTTTTTGTGCGCGATTTCTTGGGGTACGAGAGACAGGATTTCATCGGTTGGTGGATGTGAATTCAGGTCTGTATATTTTATATTGTAATGCTCGGCCAAAGCTTGTCCGAATAAATCTTGGGTTATTATTTGTTTCGATAATGCAAAATCTAGAAATGACGGAAATCTTTGTTCTTGGTTTTTGTATGCAGAAATATCTTCTGACGAGGTATAACCTTTATCGACAAGGATTTTTTGAATTTGCGCGTCATCAAGTTTCATAAAATGTGATATTTGCGAGCTGGTTTTATCTTGTGTGGGCTAAGCTAGAACTTTTTGAACCTCCTCGACAATGGTTGCTATTGGGACTTCTGATTTTACAAAAAATCCAATCGCTCCAAATGCTGTGGCTTTTTCTCGGTCTGTTTCCTGGCTAAGGTTGGTTAGAACCATTGTTTGTGTGGTTATGTTGTTATCTTTCATCCACTGTAACAATGTAAAACCATCCATTTCTGGCATAACCAAATCGGTTAGTATTAAATCAAAAGTCTGTTGAGACAGATGTTTTTGAGCTTCTGCGCCGTTTCCGGCCATTACGACGTTAAATCCTGCGGCTGTTAATTTTAATTCTAGGGCGTGTCCGATTGCTTTTTCGTCTTCGGCAATCAGAATTGATTTTTGAGTATCTGGCATATTATTTATTATATGATACTTTGACTTTCTTTGTTGGTTTATAGGTGTTGATTACTGGTGTCTTGCAATGTGTATGTAATATTGTTTATAATAGAGAAAAGATTTGTTAACAATTTAAAAATATAAGCTATGGCGACTCAGGGAATGGAGAATTTATATATCGTTAAAAAAATTAGCGAATTGAGTGTCGGAGAATCTGGATGGCTCTCTCCTGGTGATTTTGTTTTCATTGAAAAACAATTATTTTTTAATAAAGAGGCAAATGTATGCAGTCAAATATGTTTATTTTATGACTCACCATTTCTTGTCCCTGTAAAAAGAATAAAAAGCGGTTTTGATAAAAAATCATTTATTTTTATCTTTTTATCACAAGATGAAATTATTCAACATGTTGATTTTGAACAAGAAGGCTTGGCAGAAGAATTAATGGAGTTTTTCGTATATTTTATGGAAAAGCCTATTGTGGAGAAGAAAATGAATGATTATATTCCCTGTTTTGATCGGGATAATCAAGATTTATTTTTTGAACATAATTATCTCTTTGAAGAGTATGAGAGCATAAAAAAGAAACTCGGCGAGAAAGACATTCAAAAAATATTAAAATCAAAGAGTTTTGACAAGATGAGCGATAAAGAATTGACTGCTGTAGAGGGTTACCTGAAGATAAAAGAGGAATACGAAAAATTAGCAGAATTAAGAGATTTTAAAAGCAAGTATAAAAATCCTGTCTAAGATTAATAAATAAATTAAAGTCCCAAATACTGGGACTTTTTGTTTGGGCTATTGAAAAAAACTCAAATATCCGTATAATAAACGAATATTGAATATTGCCAGATCGTCTAATGGTAGGACACCAGTTTTTGGTACTGGGTATCTAGGTTCGAACCCTAGTCTGGCAACATAAAACAAAGAACCCCCGCATGTACATGCGGGGGTTCTTTGTTTTAGTTACAGGTCTGGGTTCGAAAGACGGAGGCGGTATACAAGACGAGCGTAGCGAGGGCTTGTCGCCGAGTCGGGGTTTGCTATGCCCCAGCAAAGCGAGGGTGCGCGAAATTTTCTGTAAGAAAATATTTGTGACCGAACCCTAGTCTGGTATTTATATTAAATAAAAACCACTTTGTATTACAAAATGGTTTTTTTATTTAATATAAATAAAACTTTATTTATTAACCAAAAATCTTCTGAAAAGTTTTTTTGGCACGATTAATGGCTTCTTTTTTGGGTATACCGGGGCCACGAGCTGCGTACAAGCTCATGTCTATGTAAAGAAAATCTTTAACCGTTGGGTAATGGGAAATTTTCAAGGCTTCTTTGTGGGAGACTCTTTCCCAGTTTTTTGAAAAAGTAAAATTAGAAAAATCCTTATGGTGGAATTCATTTGAACAAAATACTGAACTGAAAAAAGGATGTTTTTGGTCCAGTTTCCCAATAACTTTGTTGAGGTATTTGAATTCACCGTTGATGTTTATCTCTTTAATACAATCAAACATAAAAAGTGACCAAATATTAATAGCAAAATACTGTGTATATACCGGACTCATAAAAGCTTTATTTTTTCTATCAAAACTTTGTAAAAATATGAAGTCCCCCAAAAAATTTGAATGAAAAGAAAGTTCATAATATTCATATAGGAAACTTTTTCTAGGTATACTAAGTGTTGCGGGGCGTACCGTCGTATCATTTAAATAGGGGTTAAGTGGTTGAATTGACTCACTCTTTTTCCCCTCTCGAAGGGTGTCAGGATCAACCAGCCTAATTAATAGATCATCATTTTCTGGGTGAAAGCAAAATGATAATACTGGGGAATGTTGAGGGTTTCTTTTCTCTATTTTCACATATAGATGTTCAAGTTCATCAACCCCGCACATTGGCCTGGTATCAATCCAGCTATATCTTGTTTCTCCTTTGTGTTCTTGGGGGCCACCTAAAACAATATCTGGCCCATGTAATAAATATCTTTCAAAGCTCATAATCTTGTGTTTAGTTTTTAATTTTCCTTATTATACTTTTTTAATTTTTATTGTCAATAATCAGTATGATTAAAGCTTTCCAAAGGCTCACGCGTGAGCCGTTGGTTTTTTGTATCTCTTGCTCCTTATCTACTTTTCCCGTATAGTTTAATCAAATAAAATTAAAAATCATGAACCATAATTGTTTAGTTGGTAACGAACTTCTTATATCTCTATTTACACACTTTCCAAAAGATGAAAGTATACCCATTGAAAAAGGTCTTGTTATTTTAGATTTGTTTGAGGCTTCAAAGAAACCAGAATACAAAAATCTGTTTGAAAATTACCATTTTGACACAAATCATGACCTGGTCTACTCAACACAACTGGAAGACGCTTTTTTCCTACTGATGATTGCGCATGTAGTTATTTTCTATGATTTTTCCAAAGACTGCTATGTTGGCAGGGGGGTTGATATCTCGTATGAAAAATTCGTCAAAAAAAGGCTTTTGCCTGGAGAAGAAGAATTGCTCAAAGAGATTGCTGATGAAATTTTGATCAAGGTCAGAGTTACAGTTTAAATTTAAAATAAAACCACTTCGATTTACGAAGTGGTTTTTTACTCCCCTAGTATATCAATCACCCCTAATTCCAGCGGAATATATTTTGCAAAAGATTGTTTGATTGCAAAATGCGCCTCCAACATTCTCTTTAACGTATCTGATGTGATGGTTTTTGAATCTACAAAACCCTGCAATTTTTTCAATTCCTCGTCGCCGATATCCTCGGACAACCAATCTGACGCTTTTTTATCAAAACGCAACATCAGAACATATCGCAGGCGCCCTAATAGCATTTCTGAAACCATTTCCGCGTCATAGTTATGTTTCTCGGCTATTTTTAATGCGTCCAGCGCCGCCTGTAGTTCCCCACCTGCGATCCCAGCAACAATATCGTGTACCAATGCCAACGGTGGTGTGTTGGTGATTGCCTCGACTGATTCACGAGAAATTTTTGCATCGCTGATGCTGATCAGGACTTTTTGTAGGATACTTAGTGTGTCACGAAACGAACCACGCCCCAGCATCGCAACCAATTCGGCAGCGTTGGGCTCTATGGATCTTTTTTCTGTTTTTGCAATCTTTTCCACCATGTCTTGCAACATAGTGGTTGATGGATTTTTGAATTCCAAAACCTG
>Ga0224506_10002103_pt1 | contig 13823 bp, 12 predicted proteins | sample SF_Jan12_sed_USG_2_FD_169108 | JGI IMG/M metagenome (GOLD analysis project Ga0224506, IMG submission 169108) | Sediment microbial communities from San Francisco Bay, California, United States - SF_Jan12_sed_USGS_8_1 | ecosystem: Environmental > Aquatic > Marine > Sediment | place: USA... | reverse complement strand
GATACCATTAAAGCGGACGGTAAAGCACCGTTGGGGCGACCACAGGAACCAGGGGGTGTATTGAGTGAAAAAGGCCCCCGGATTGGGAAAAGTATCGATTTTTGAATCTAATGATCTATTTTTCCATGGTGGTCAGGTGGGTGTAGAACCATGACTGCATAGCCTCAGCCTATGGTACACATTCTGGATTTCTCCTAATCACCATAGGATGTGCCAAAACCGGAGTAGTTTCAATGACTTGTGCGTGGAAGCCGTAGATTCCCGTCTTCCCGAGAATGACGTTCTCCTTTTTGTGTAAGGAGTGTTTCCAAAAATATTAATTATGAATCAGTTCCGATTCATCGGAACAAGGATTTGACTTCTGGTTTTATGAATGAAAACATAAATGTACGACGTTTTCTTTGACCGTTCCATTGCTCCAAATCCCAAGATGGCACTTCTGTAGGTAAACGGTATTGAATAAACATATGATAAGGCCCCGGTAGTTGATATCCATTTTTTGTCCAAGGTTTTTTCAATACAAGAAAAAGTATTAATTTGGATGTATTGTGAAAGCATATATAACCATATCAATCATCCTTATTGTTAATACTTCTTTTGCCCAACGGTGGGGGCTAATAGACGACTTTGAGAAGGTGAAAATTTACCTTCATCACTCTTCAGGACCAGACGAAAGAAGAGAGGAAGTGATGGTTTATTTCTCAATGATCGAAAAGTACATTGATGAGAATTATAAGACACCTCCTATGGTTTATCTTGGTTTTTATTCCCCACATATATATGGAGACAGTACTATTTTTCTTATTTCTTCAGAGAAAATTAAGAAATACTATCATTTCAAAATGGCACAGGGTAAGCATAGCAGGAAAGAATTAAGGGACAATGGTCTGATTGTAATCATTGAGGGTTTGGGCTCTTTAAAGTTTGATGATTTAATAAAATTGGTGGACTATGGTATAAACAACCTGGATCGTATAAAAGAAAGTCAAAAGAAGCACCGTTTTTTGGGAAGGACTTATAGGTATGTTGATTCTTTATATCTGGGCAATATTCTTTACAATTATGAGGTGAAATATCCGGACTCAAAAGCAATGTCTGAAGAAATGCACTGCTGCAGGGTCTTTAAACGAAGAGGTTGGAAAGTCAATTATTATTATAAAAATGAAGGTTATTATGTGTATTTCGTAGAAGATGCCGATTCTGATGTTCTACGTTTAAATGAGATAGTGAAATTTGACCAATTGACCGATGATCAATATTTTATTTTTGAGAATGATTCTGTGTTTTATTTTTTGAATGACGAAAACAAATGGGTTTCCAGACATACCATAAAGGCTCTTTATGAGGGTTTCCCATTAGATTCAGTGGATTTTTCGCTTAGGCATTTTACGCCTGTTGAAGGCCATTTGACCGATCAGGGTGAGGCTGAAATAAAACTTGAATATTTTGATTTGGAGTACGTCTTTGTGAAAAAATGGCGTTTTGATTCCGTAGAGAAAAAAGTAAAGAGCCTGGGGGTGGATATAATCCCAAAAAGAGATTATGATTATTAATCTTTTATTTATACTTTCCATAAAGTATAGCTGATTTAAATTTTCTGTAGTTCTTGTTGATCAATGGACTTTTAAACAAAAGTCAATACGAATGGCCGTACTTGGTTAAGTTAGGTCTTCCATTAAGTTTTTTCCTGCTCCGATAAACGGAGCGATAAGAGGTGAAGAACACCAACAAAGGGAGGTAATAAAAACTTGACAAAGCGGGGATAGATACTTTCATGTATGCCATTATCGTGGCTGTTCACAACCTTTTCTTTAATAACAAGCTTCTTATCTATGGGAAGAAAAAATAGTGCGAAAAATAATTACTAAAACATTAGTAACATTACTAAACATTTAGTAATGTTGTTTTGTCATTGAAATAATTCATCATGAAAGACCATACAGAACTGACAAAAGCAGAAGAGCAAGTCATGAATATTTTGTGGAAACTGGGCAAGGGATTTATTAAAAATATTGTGGCCGGATACCCCTCGCCTAAACCGGCTTATACTACAGTAGCTACTATAATAAATATCCTCGAGAAAAAGGGATTTGTGAAGCGGGAGCCCATGGGCAATACCAATGAATATCACCCTGTAATTTCTAAAGACAAATATACGGATGGTTTTCTCAAGCGGTTTGTTGATAAGTATTTTTCCAGTTCATATAAAAATCTTGTTTCATCCCTTTCCAGCCGGGAAGACATGAGTACAGAAGATATGGAAGAAATAGTGGGATTGCTGCAAAGTAAATTGAAAGACAAAAGGAAGGGAACATCATGAATGGTTTTGAATTGTTTTTGCTAAAGTCATCGGTAGTAGTGGCCGTTCATTATGTGGTTTATTACTTCTTGCTCCGAAATGCCAATCATTTTACACTGAATCGGTATATTATACTCAGTTGCCTGATCAGCGCTCTCGTTTTACCCTTCATCAGGATAAGCGGGTCTGTGGCAGAGGTTGTTAACTTCGTTCATGCTTCCTTTCCATCGATCCTTGAGGAGGTTGACCCAGTGGTGAGTGTGGTTGAAGGCAAATCGATAAGTATTCCAACTGCGATTTATTTTATAGGTGTTTTACTGTTAACGTTGCGTTTTGCAACAGGCCTGGCCAGGCTCACCTATATATATATAAAGTCTCCGAAGTACAACTACAGTGGGTTTACTGTTGTAGCGACGGAGGAGAATACCGGACCTTTTACATTTTTTAACCTATTGTTTATTAACTCAGCGTATTTTTCACAAGAACCCCGACAGGAATTAATAATTCATGAATTAGCCCACAAAAAGCAGTATCATTCTCTGGATGTACTATTTGCGGAATTGGTAACGGTGGCAATGTGGTTTAATCCCTTTGTTTGGCTTTTTAATCGTGCGCTGAGGACTGAGCATGAATTCTATGCAGACAATCAGGTTTTAAAGCAAGGCTATAATTCTGTGGAATATTCAAAACTTCTTTTCGGTTTATCGGTAGGATTAAAGTACAGCCTTGTCCATAATTTTAATGTTTCACAAATTATAAAGAGAGTAAAAATGATGAACCAGGAAAAAGTTAATACTGAGAATGTAAGTGTTTATTTCAGGGCGGTAACCCTGATGTTGGTTACAGGAATGGCCATGTTGTATGTTTTTCAGGCAAATGGACAGGGGAATACTGTTCCTGACGTGATGCCGGAATATGTAGAGGGAAGGACGGCAATGTATGACGTGGTTGCAAAGCAGGTGAAATATCCTCTTTCAGCAAGAAGGAGCCAAACTCAGGGGGAGGTGTATATCAGCTTTACTGTAGGGGTCAATGGCAATTTATCTGATGTGAAAGCGGTGGAAAAACAGGCCATTGTGAATGCGATAGATGGTGTTGTTGTAGTTGCTTATGGTGATGTAGAGGAACGTGATGTAGTGCAGGTGGAAATGGGGGTATTGGAAGAGGAAGCTGTACGGGTAGTAAGTATGTTAAAATCATTTCACCCTGGAAAAGTGGAGGGTAATCCGGTAAGTGTCGAATTGACGATGCCAATTACCTTTAAATTAAATTGATGAACATTCCAAAGTGTGAGCCATTGCAATCAAGCCTCATACAGGGATTCAATCCGGATATGAATATGAGGGGTGTATTTAATGTTATTTTAAATAAAAGAGGGGCTACGTCCGGTAAGTGTTATTCCATAGAAGAAATGCACTATCTTATGGAAAATACCGGGATTGTGAATGTTGCCTTTAAATGACTTTTGGCAACTGAAGTATAATTACAGGTGAAAAAAGGAAATGTTTTATTGTGACAAATCATACTATATCATTTAATATATTAAAAAATAATTCATTAACCAATGAATTTAGCCCTTATGCATAAAAGAATCAGCCTTATTACTGATATATATCATATTATGTCATGGCCGTTTGTGCGTAATTGCCGCTGTTTACTTAAACAATTAATTAGATAAATATTTTTGGGCATGAGAACAATTACAACAATCCAATTTTTACTATGTTATTTTATAGGAATAGGAATAACGTATGCGCAATTTACACTTTCAGGTGAAATACGTCCAAGGGCTGAATACAGGCATGGATATAAAAATATCCCTGCCACAGGCCAGCAGTCAGCCTTTTATACTGACCAGCGTACCAGGCTTAATGCAATTTATGGGAGTGAGAATGTTGAAGTAAAAATCACCCTACAGGATATCAGGGTATGGGGTAGCACCAATCAGCTACAAGAAAACGGAGCTTTTAATGCGATTCATGAAGCATGGGGAAGGGTAAAATTCAGTGAAAATTTTTCCGTAAAACTGGGAAGGCAGGAAATAGCTTATGACGACCACAGGATAATGGGGAATGTAGGTTGGGCACAGCAGGCACGTAGTCATGATGCTGCAGTGTTTACTTACAACAGCGGCATACGAGCTGATCTGGGAATTGCCTACAATCAGGAAAGTGCAGGACTGAAAAACAATTATTACAGCCTGAATAATTACAAGGCTATGCAATATATATGGTTGCACAAAGAAGTAGAAGGTTTTAAAGGCAGTGTACTATTACTTAATAACGGAAAAGAAGGAGGAAATCCATTGGATCATAAAACCTACTTCAGCCAGACTATTGGTACAAGGTTGGATTATAAAGTAAGTGGACTAAGCATTGGAGGTGCTGTTTACTACCAAACAGGTGAGGACTATAATAAAACGGCTGCAGCTCCTCAGGACATCAATGCCAACCTTGTTAATATTGAAGCGGGATATGCCATTTCTGAAACAACCAGTGTAAAGGCAGGTTTGGAAAGACAATCCGGTAATGACCTGGTAAATCCTGACAATGTTAATAACGCATTCACACCGTTTTACGGCACCAACCATAAGTTCAACGGATTTATGGACTACTATTATGTAGGCAACCACGGAGGTTCTGTTGGTCTGTTTGATATTTATTTTTCTGCCACACAAAAAATAGGTAAAGTATCAGTGACTGGTACCTACCATAGTTTTGGAGCAGCAGCTGATGTAGATGCCAGTACTGACAATAACCTGGGAGGTGAATTTGACCTGAATTTCGGGTTCAAAATAAATCCGGAAGTAGGTGTAGCTGGTGGCTATTCACAGTACTTCGGTACAGATGCATTGATCGCTTTGCGCAATACCGGAGATCTAAATGAGCTGAATAACTGGGGTTGGCTCATGGTTACTATTAACCCTACCTTCTTTAAGTCTGAGAAAAAAAGCGAGTAGACTTAATATATGACAACAAAAAAGCCTGCCATATAGCAGGCTTTTTTGTTGAGGGACTTAATGTATGTGCGAATAATTGTTAGGTTTGTTTCCTAAACTTAATAATATGTGCAACCTACTGATTGCAAGTACTTCAACGGTTTATGGTCAGAAATATCTGGAATACCTGGAAGAGGAGATTATCTCATTTTATAAGAATTGTAGAAATGTAGTATTTGTGCCTTATGCCAGACCTGGAGGAATAAGTTGGGACGAGTACACCAACATTGCAGCAAAAGCCTTTAACAGACTTGGAATTGAGCTGAAAGGAATTCATCGGTTCGAAAGTGCCGGTGAGGCCGTTAAAAATGCCGATGGTTTTTTCGCAGGGGGAGGAAACACTTTTCTTTTGTTGAAGACTATTTATGAAATGGGGATAATGGATACCTGGAAAACAAGGCTCAACGAAGGCATACCATATATGGGCACGAGTGCAGGATCCAATATCCTTGGTCAAACTATTCAAAATACCAACGATATGCCTATCGTGTACCCTCCTTCTTTTAACGCTCTGGGGATGGTGCCATTTAACATCAATCCACATTACATGGATCCTAATCCGAACCTGAAACATATGGGCGAATCCCGGGAAACCCGGATAAAAGAGTACCTCGTCCATAATGAAGTGCCCGTAGTGGGTTTGCGGGAAGGGAGCTATTTGTTGGTCGAGGGGAAGCGTGTAAGGCTCCAGGGGCCACTCACTGCGCGAATATTCACGAAAGAGCGTGCCCCGTATGAGATCGAAGCCGGTGAATATTTAAATTTCTAAAGTACCGCTGAATTATGTAACAACAAACAACCAACCTTTTCGTTAGTCATTGGGTAGCATAGGAAAAAAGATTATCTTTGCCAGCCAAAATGATAGGGTACAATTAGAACGATATGAGATATTTGTTGATTTTTTTATTCCTGACCTTTGTTTCTGTGACATGGGGCCAGGATAGTGATAGTAAAGATAATGAGAAAAAGGAAGGGCGGCCTGATGTTCCTGGTAAATTATTGTTGGACTTCGGGTATTCTTTTTCCCCTGTTGAAAAAGTGTCCTTCGATATGATGGGGTCGCGAACAGTAAACTTGTATTACATGCAGGATTTTCGGTTTGGAACCTCAAAGTTTTCTTTTCATCCGGGCATTGGTCTGGGAGCGTATCGGTATAGGGTTGGAAAAAACGATAATGATCAACCACAGGTCATCCTGCATTCTGCAGACAGTGCCTACTTTATAGTGGACAATGAGACGTCCATTATTAAAAATATGTTGATCGCTAACTACGTTGAAATACCGGTAGAATTCAGGTTCAGCACTTCACCCGATGATAAACCCCGTAGTTTTAATGTAATGTTGGGCGGGAAGATCGGTTTATTGGGCAAATCGCAGTCAAAATTAAAATATAAAGAAAATGAAATAGTGGCCAAGCTTAAGGATCAGCGTAATTTCCATATTTCACCGCTTCGTTACAGCGCCTATTTACGGATTGGGGTTGGAGGATTTAATGTTTTTGCTGATTATTCCATCTCACCGCTGTTTATTGAGGGAGAGGGGCCTGAGAAGAAAACGCTGAATATGTTGACAACAGGAATCTCTTTTGATTTGTTTTGACGAACAAAGTTTTTAGTTAAACTAAATAAGTTAAATCAAAAAGGTGCAGTGCTTCATTTAGAAGTACTGCACCTTTTTGGTTTTTGGGGATATTTGTTCTTAATCATAATACCCTTCCATGATGTATTTCAGGCTATGGTCTATCACTTTATTCCAGGATATTAAAATCTCAGGGTTTATTTTTTCATCAAACTCCAGGAGGGTTTTAATCAGGCTTTCCTTCCAGTATTTGTATAGATTGGGGTGGATGTTATAATGCGATTTGTTGTGGGTATACCTGATCCGGTTTAACCCGGATTTTCCAATCGCTTTTCCTTTTGCATACAGAACCATCAGGTTTATGCCCTGTGTGAGCAATTCCCTCTGCTTGCTAAAGTTTGTTTTATGGAACATTGGGGGGATGTCCGGATGGCTGGCTAACAGGATTTCGTAAAATCGACCGATTACATCTCCCTGGAATAGTGCCCGGCCAAAACTTTCCTGCACAGCAACCAAATCCCCGGGGGAAAACTGCGTAGTTGTCATTCCGTTAAAGGAGCCGTAATTTTGAGTGGTCATAGCATTTGCTGATACCTGATTGGTGAATTGTAACACAATATAAGACAAACAAAATCAAAATACTCATCCCTTTAACTTAATTAAATAAGTTAAAGGGAATGTTTCCTAATAGCCTTCTGTGATAAATTTAATCCCTTTGACAATGACTTTGTTCCATGAATTTAATAGTGATGAACTCATTTGAGGATCGAATTCTGTAATGGCTGTAATCAGGCTTTCTTTCCAGAAATTGTAATAGGTCGGACTGATGTTCATTTTACCTTTGCTATGGGATTCACGTATTCTGCTTAATCCGGAAAGCCCTACACTTTTACCTTCTGCATACAACACAATCAGGTTAATGCCCTGTGTCAGTAATTGTTTTTGTTTGGCAAGGTCAGTCTTTTCAAACATTGGCCCAATAGATGGGTGACTCTTGAGGAAAATTTCATAAAAACGACCAATGAGATCACCTTTAATTAAAGCCCTTCCAAAGCTATTTTTTACCGCTTCAATGTCGTCTGATGTTAAACTGTTGATATAAAGTGAGCCTGTTGTACTAATTGTATTCATGGAAATTAACTTCGCCTTTTTATAGATAAATAAATATTGCTTATACTGTCGAGGGATTTGTTGCCAGGACTTTTTTTGTTAAGTTTTGGATGCGCAAAGTTATGAGATTTTAAATCCGACATTATTCAGAAATAAGGTAAATTCTTACCCGGGTGTAGTTAATACATTATTTGATTATTTGCAGTACAAAAGTGAAATAGACTTCATGTCACTTTTTTAAATTAATTGATTTTGAAAGTGTGGTCAATGTAGTTGTGTTCGATAAATATAATTAATCATAGCTGAGGCTATATTTATATATTATGAGGGAATCAATATACTGTTTCTTTACATCAGTTTGTTGGTACTTATTGCAGCAGATGCAGACTGATTATTTTTCGGAATACGTATATTTACTTACATGCAGGTGGTAATCTATAGGTAATATTTAAAAGGTTACTGACTGCTAAAGGTAAAGGTTGGATCACTCAGGTCATTGAGCTGAGGTTCTTTCAGGTTGGGAAGTTTAACGGTAAATGTTGCTCCTTTGTCAAGTTCAGACTTGAATGTGATTTCACCATGGAGCTTTTCCACACTTTCTTTCACAATATAAAGCCCCAGGCCTGAACCTACACTTGAATAGTTGGCACGGAAGTACATATTGAATATTTTGTCTTTAAAGGAATCATGGATACCAATACCATTGTCTTCAAAAACAATCAGGACTTCATCTTCATGGTGATTGATGGTAATTTTAAGGTAAGCATTGTCTATATATGCTTTCCGGAACCGGAAAGCATTGGCAATGAGCTGATCCAGAATAATTTCCAACTGATGTTCATCGGTATAGAACGCATAGTCCCCGTTCACTTCCAAAATTATTTCCAAGGGATTATCAACCTGATCAAGTGACTTATTGCTTTTAAGGATAGTATGGATTAGTTTTTCAAATTCAATCAGGTCAGGAAATAAATTGGAATGCGAGACATCAGCAAAAATGATAATATTCCGGATGTAATGATCCAGCCTGGAGATGGTAGAATCCATTTTTTGAATGACCTGTTGGTTTTGGGGCTGCTGAATTTCCAGGGCGAAAATATTAATGAGTCCCATCAGAGTGGAGATCGGTGATCGTATATCGTGCGATATGCTGTAAATAAAATTGTCGAGCTCTTTATTTTTTTTCTTAAGATCCAGATTCTTTCTGCGTAAAATATCTTCTGCCAGTTTTCTTTCACTAATGTCATTGATCAAGGCTGTAGTATATTTTTCCGCTCCTATCCGCCAGGGACTCAGGTTTATTTCTATCGGAAATATATGGCCCAGTTTTCGGCGGGCTACAAGTTCCAATCCTTTACCCATGGGTTTGCTGTGTGGATTTTTGGTAAAGTCAGACCTAAAACCTATGTGTAATGATCTGAGGTGGTCAGGAATAAGCATTTCCACATTGTTACCAACCATTTCATTTTCTTCATATCCAAATACCCGACAGGCGGCATTATTGGTTAGCACAATCGCCCCCTGGGCATTTATAATAACAATAGGTTGTGGTGAGGTTTCGAAAAGACTGATGAATTTTTTTTCCGACCGCGCGTGTTGTTCAACTTCTTTTTTAAGTTTCTCATTGGTTCTTTGCAGTATTGCCGTTTTCTCTTCTACTATTCCTGAAAGGTTTTTCATGGAATCCTGTAATGCAAGTTCTTTGTCCCGCAGGTTTTTAAAAATAACGTCGTAGGGCTTTTCCAGGCCTACATGGATAAACGCTTTATAAAAAAGGTAAAAAGTGATGATTTTAAGTAGGTGTCCAATTGTAAAATAGAGATCAGTCGGTAGGGAGTATAATGTAAAGGAGTATTCTGATGCCGCCATAACGATAGTGGCCAAAACTAAAAGTTGAAAAACAGAGGCATCAAATTTTTCTTTGAGGTGGTAAAGTGGTATAAGCGAAAATAGGAGCACCAGGATAATGATATATTCGCTGTATATTTTAAAAGGGGTGAGCGCTTTCAATTCAAAATTGTAGGTAGAAGGAAATATATCCCAATGATAAATGGAAAGTAATTCCAGCAGCACGATTATCGTGTACGTGAGCGTGAGAAGAAAACGTATTTTAATTGTGGTGTGTTTTATCAGGGGTGAAATAACTATGACCAGGCTTAATAAATATTGCATGGCTATCCATTGGCTAATAAATGAGCAGGTACAGTGGATCGCCATTTCATTATAATGAAAGATATGCACCAGATTCATTAAACCAACAAACAAAAAGCCAATGCCCATATTTACCAGATAGCTGTTCTGGCTGATCTTCCGGGTGCCCCAGGTGATGAAAAAGATGCCGCCCAGGATAATGGTTGCAAATGTTTCCGCCAACGAATGGAAAAGGACATAATTATACAGGGTCAATACATAGAGTCCTGTATTGATAATCAGTAATACGAGTATATCCTTCCTGTTTAAAGCCAGGGAAAACGACATGTTGTTATAACTGTTGAGGCTGTAAATTTAATCATTCTGTCGAAACCATAATTATAAAATAATTTTATAGGGGTTTTAAATTACAGCGATTCACATTGATTGCGAAATATAAAAAAAAATAATATCTCAGGGGAATAAATTATTCAGGTTAAATTTCACCAAAAAAAATAAAGGCTTAAAAAGCTAATAGCAAATCCGAGCCCGCCACCAGCAAAAATTTGCTTTGGGTTGTGGGCGCCAAGGAATAACCGGGAAGAAGACACGATTCCTGCTAATATAATGGCTGAGACCAGTGGCCAGATCATGAAGAGGCCGGGCATTTGAAGTTGTATTGCCAGTAAAATGCCCGTACTGCCCCAGATGCCGGCGCTGTGAATGCTTATTTTCCAGTAAAAGGTGATGATGGTCAGTAATACTACTGTTGCTGTTATAGCCCCGGTAATCACAATCAGTAAGTCAGGTGCCTGTATTTGAAATACCAGAAAGTAAAGACAAAAACCATAGTAAACCGAAGTCAGTACCATGGGGAATATCCTTTCTTCACGTTTGGCCAGGCTAAATTTTGAAATATTGGAAGTGAATTTCAGGATGGCAATATTGATGACAGGCAATACAAAAGTGAGGGTAAAAACCAGTCCAATCAATAGCAATTTTTGTGTGCTCTCTGTTTGCCCGATGAGCTCAGGTGTGACAAATGCCAGTGTAGTAACCAGCATGGAAGTGATAAGCAGGGGGTGAAAGACAAAGGAGCAAATAGTGGCCAATATTCTGTTCACGTCAAAGCTCCTTTCTTAAACGGGCTACGGGTATGTTTAACTGTTCCCGGTATTTTGCCACGGTGCGACGGGCAATGTTATACCCCAAAGCCTTTAAATGTTTTTCCAGCTTTTCATCTGAAAATGGCTTTTTCTTATCTTCTTCACCAATTATTTTTTTTAACTCATTTTTCACCTCACGGCTGCTTACATCTTCACCTGACTCGGTGGCTATACCTTCGGAGAAAAAATATTTCAATGGAAATATGCCGAAATCTGTTTGTACACTTTTTGAATTGGCCACACGCGATACGGTTGAGATATCCATGTGGATTACTTCAGCAATATCTTTTAAAATCATTGGTCGCAGTTTGCTTTCATCCCCATCTAAAAAATATTCAAATTGAAAATCAATAATGGCTTTCATGGTGCGAAGTAAGGTGTGCTGACGTTGCTTTATGGCGTCAATAAACCATTTGGCCGCATCGAGCTTTTGTTTTACAAATGTTACTGTTTCGCGGAGTTTTTTATCTTTTTTATCACTTTTATCATAGGCGTCAAACATTTCCGAATAGGAGCGACTCACTTTTAATTCCGGAGCGTTTCTCGAATTTAGCGTTAGTTCAAGCTTGCCGTTATTATTGGTAAGCATAAAATCCGGAATGAGGTATTGCGTGCGTATAATGCCGGTAGAACTTCCGCCGGGTTTTGGATTGAGCTTTCTGATCAATTCTATGGCATCTTTTATGAAATCTTCATCTTCGATTTCAAGCTTTTTCATGATCTTTGAATAATGCTTTTTAGTAAATTCTTCAAAGCAGGACTCGATGATCTTCCGGGCAATGATGACATCTATATTTTGATCGTCCTTTCGTCTGTAGAGTTGTATGAGCAGGCATTCCCGAAGATTACGGGCGGCAATACCCGAAGGATCAAATGTCTGTATTTTGCGCAATATCCCTTGCACCTCCTCCATATTGGTTTCAATATTTTGAGAGAAGGCCAGATCGTTTATGATGGCTTCCAGTTCCCGGCGAATGTAGCCATCAGATTCAATACTGCCCACCAGTTGTTTGCCAATTTTGTACTGCTTGTCATCCAGTCCCAGAAAACCCAACTGGGTCATCAGTTGTTCATTGAGTGAAGAATGGGTAGGGATAGGCATATCCCTGTCGTCTTCATTATCCCCGTCGCCCTGCATTTTATAGCCGCTGGAATCATCATTGCTTAGGTAATCCTCAATGTTTACTTCCTCCCCTTCACTACTCTCTTCCGTTTCATCGCGCTGGTCTTCATCTTTGTCGTAATCCTCTTCCGGGCCTTCCTCCAGGGCTGGATTGGTTTCCAGCTCTTCTTCAATACGGGTTTCCAACTCAGCTGTAGGGATTTGCAGCAGCTTGATAAACTGTATTTGCTGCGGTGACAGCTTTTGTTGTAAAACCTGACTTAACCCTAATCTCTGCATACCTTAATTAAAAAGTCTTTATTGTACTTAAACCAATTCATTCCAAATTTATTATATTTCTATCAATCTTTGATAAAAACCTCAAAATATCGTTTTTTTGCTCCTCAAATTTATAACACAAATCAGGTGCAAAGGGTAAAGATAAAAGAATTATTGACCGGAAAGCAATTGGGCGATGAAGTAACAGCCATGGGCTGGGTGAGAACGTTTCGCAGTAATCGGTTTATCAGTTTGAATGATGGGTCTACCATTGAGAACCTGCAAGCTGTCGTAGACTTTGAACAGTTGGAAGAGGCTGTGTTGAAGGAAATTACCACAGGGGCCTGCATAGGTGTGAAAGGCAAGTTGACAGAATCGTTGGGAAAAGGGCAGAATTATGAACTGGTAGTGAGTGAGGTGGAAATATTTGGCCCTGCTGATCCGGAAAAATTCCCCTTGCAACCCAAAAAACATAGCCTGGAATTCTTGAGAGAAAAGGCCCACCTGAGGGTGCGTACCAGTACTTTTAGTGCGGTATATCGCATCAGGCATCACCTGATTTTCGCTGTGCATAAATTTTTTCACGAAAAAGGTTTTGTGAATGTGCATACGCCCATCATTACGGGTTCAGATGCGGAAGGAGCCGGTGAAATGTTCAGGGTAACAACCCTGGATTTAAATAACCCACCCAGAAATGAGCAGGGAGAAATTGATGTCAGGGAAGATTTCTTTGAAATGGAGACCAACCTTACGGTTTCCGGGCAACTCGAAGGGGAAACAGCGGCATTGGCGCTTTCTGAAATTTATACTTTTGGGCCTACTTTTCGGGCAGAGAACTCAAATACCAGCAGGCACCTGGCAGAATTTTGGATGATAGAACCGGAGATGGCCTTCTATGATCTGAACGATAATATTGACCTGGCCGAAGAGATGCTGAAATACCTGGTGAATGATATACTTACCAATTGTGGTGCCGACCTGGATTTTTTAGCCAAAAGGCTGGAGGACGAAGAGAAATCAAAACCGGCAAACCAGCGCAGTGAAATGGGATTGTTGGAAAAATTGCGGTTTGTCGTTGATAATGTGTTTGCCCGGGTTACATATACCGAGGCCATAGAAATACTGCGAAACTCAAAACCTAATAAGAAAAAGAAATTTGAA
>Ga0224506_10002102_pt1 | contig 13823 bp, 13 predicted proteins | sample SF_Jan12_sed_USG_2_FD_169108 | JGI IMG/M metagenome (GOLD analysis project Ga0224506, IMG submission 169108) | Sediment microbial communities from San Francisco Bay, California, United States - SF_Jan12_sed_USGS_8_1 | ecosystem: Environmental > Aquatic > Marine > Sediment | place: USA... | reverse complement strand
TGATGCCTGACGGCGGAAGAAAAAACAAGTCCTAGCTTGCGCTGGTAGGTGACTATATTGAGATTGCCAAGAATGAAGAAAAGTGAAATAGAAAAGCGCGCGCTATCTTGTGAAGTCAGTATATAGATGTGTGATTCAGATGGCATACAACGCCCAAATCGCACTTCTTTGTCTGAAATAGCCTAGTAGATAGCCCCATCTGGTAAAATGGCGCCGGGGAAGGGATTTCAGCACCAATTTACTAGTAAAAGCTATGTGTGTATACTCTTGACGAGCCCTGAATCTTTAGTGGGTAGAAATCTACAGAAAAGGAATGCTTCACTTTTATCTAACATCTTCTCATGTGTCTTTCACCTTATGGTAATCCAGACTTTGTTAATGGGCTTCCATGAGCCCGTGTAATATTCGTGCAAAACCGCACCATAAACGCCAGCAGTCCATTCAGCTATATTATTCCAGTTGTAGTTCCACATGCATTTCTGATAAGCATTGCTTACTATCCAATCTTTGAACCTGACATCTCTTATTATCCTCACTATCGCCCACGCCAAGGCGTCGGGATTGTTTACTGGTACCTTAAGCCCGGTGCCTTCATGATCTACAATTTCGTTCAATCCTCCTACAGCACAGACAACCAACGGGCAACGGGCAGCCATCGCCTCTAACGCCACAATACCAAAAGGCTCGAATTTGGAAGGAACTACGGTCACATTTGCCACACGATACAAAGCCCTTAACGTCCAGTCGTCAACATGCCCGACAAAGAGTATTTTATTGGCTAACCCATACTGATTAGCCATTTGCTGATGCTCTTCCCGTTGAGGCCCCTCTCCAACTGCAACTATCTTCGCGTCAATGCCATTCGACAAGATGTTAAGAAGTGCTTCGATTAGCACATCCAAACCCTTCTCCGGAACGAGTCTTCCAACAAACAAAAGGATTTTCTCCGATCCATGAGCAAATCGATTTCTGATTTCCCAGTAGTTAAAACCAAAATTGAACTTGGTGACATCTACTCCATTCGGTATTACACAGATTTTGTTTTCAGGAACGCGAAGACACCAAGAAACATGATCACGCATGTAATATGAACAAGTGATTACCCGCCAAGATTCATAACACAGCCAACTTTCGATCTCATGGATAGAAGCCTGCAGATCATTGTGAATACCAATCCTCCTCCCATATTCTGTGCTGTGCATCGTCGTGATCAACGGTTTCCTGTACAGATGCTTCAACCCGATGCCAGCAACTCCCGACAGCCAGTCGTGAGCGTGAATCAAATCGACGCCCTTGATGAAGTTAATAAGATCACAACTACTCCTCTCCATGTTTTTCTGCATCCGCAAAGCCCAACTGAGAAAAGAATCGCCAGCGGCATAGCTTTCAACCCTGCAGACATTCACGCCATCTATGTTCTCGTATTCTTTCGCGCCCGGAAAGTTACAGGTCATCACATGAACTTCAATTCCTCTACGAACCAAGGCTCTCGACAGATCGAAAACGTGTGAAGCTATACCTCCTATTACTTTCGGCGGAAATTCCCAAGAAAGATGAAGAACACGCATACAGTTCACCTAGCGACCTTCTGGTAGACAGAGATCACCTCATCAACCCAATCTTTCCCAATAGGCCAAACAACATTGATTTTTCTCCAGTGGCCACTGCCATAGTACCTCAAGAGCTCATCTTTCAACCAGCCCGTGTTCGCGATTACCTCATTAGACTCCCATATACCCATGTCTTCAATCTCTTTTATCGCAATGCTAACTGCACTGAAAAAGTCGTGACACCGGTGACCTTCTATTGAATGAAAAGTCAAAACAAAGGGTATGTTGAAGGTGTGCTTCAGACTGATCGCTGGATAGATCATGAGCCATTCGTGAGCATGCACAACGTCAATGTTTTTTTGCTGTTGCCTGGAGAAATAAACGATGTTTGAACTTTCAGCTTCGATCGGCAAGGATGCTGTAATGGCGTAGGTGAGCACACTAGCCATTGGATGCGTTTTGATTGGGTTGGCTACTCTGTGAACATGAACGCCGCACACGTCTTCAAATCCTTGTCGCAAATCGTCCAAGACAACGAGTTCCACTTCATGTTTTCGCTTGACGAGTTCATGAGCTAGGGTACTGACATGGTCTGATACGTTGCCCAAACGCTTGGGTGGATACTCCGAAGTCAAGATCAGTACACGCATCAGCAATCACAAGACATGCTTAAATAGTGGATGTTAGCTGGTTGATCCGAGAATCTATCACCTTCAAAATGCGAGTTCTAAGCGCCTCACCGTTAAGCCTTAATGACTTGATACGTTCAATTTCTTTGGCAAGATCTTCATCTCCCAACACGCCTCTAACCCATTTTTCTATGTCGCCTCTTGGAATGTGAAACTCTAAGGATTTCGCATCTACTTTTTTGAGCTTCTCTCTGAAATCTGAAAGACTGCAAGCTGAGATCTTTGTAAACTTGTCTGGTCCTATCCCAGTGTAAAAAAGGAAGCACTTGTCTGAGGGAACTGGTAAGATGAGGTTTTTCGCTTTTTCAGGTAAAAGCCCTATGGCTACGAGGCCAAGGATAGACAATTCGTATGTTAACGGATATTCTTGAATCGTATTTAACAGGTTTTCGTGTTCAAGCGATTTCAAATAGGCACTCAGATCCTCAACTGTATAGGGTTCGCCCAGTTTCTTGGCAAGCTGTAATGGCGTGGTTTTTCTAATCTCATGAATTGTCTTCAGGATTATGATTTGATCTTCTGTTAGTTTGGACATACGACTCACCTTCGGTTTTGTATTAGCACGTTTTACAGTAATAGCTTTTATCTACTCGGCCCAAGTAATTAGAGTGAAAAAAGGCGATCTAATGGAAAAACAAAGGCTTTATTTTGCAGTAGTTTTGCACATGCATCAACCCCGATACAACCTGACTGGACCAACATATGAATCAGAAATTGCTCGGGATGTTTTCAACCAAACCCTTCACCCCTACACCTATCCAGCAGATATCCTCCAAAAATACGAGAATGCGAGAGTAACCTTAAACTTCACAGGCAGTCTGATCGAGCAATTGAACGAACTTCGCGATGTAGGGTTTGATTCCAGATTAAACGGATTATGGGACAGGTACATAGAAACTGAAAAAGTGGGAAGAGTCAATTTCACTGGGTGCGGTTATTTCCATCCTATATTTCCCCTTATACCTGAAGAGGATCGTCGAAGACAGATTGAGATGCACCTTAGAATCTTTAAGGAAACATTTGGAGGGAAACCTACTGGCTTTTGGCTCCCAGAACTCGCCTTCAGCATGAAAGTAATACCTGCTCTTGCAGAGATGGGAATAAAATGGACGATTGAGGATAGCCCTCACGTATTAAACGCCAACAAGGAAATGGACAGAAACGCACTTATGTACAAGCCTCACTACGCTGAGTATAATGGCAAACGAATCATCGTGATTCCAAGAGACAGAGAAATCAGCAACGCTCAGCAAAGCGGTTACAACCCAGTTTGGCTGAAAAACGAGATCGAACAGAAGATTCAACCTCACAACGACGGAGACTTCTTGCTAACAGTCGCCACAGATGGAGAAAATGGCTGGTTCCGCCACTCTGGCGAAAATGCAGGCTTCTGGGGATGGTTTTTTGAACCCCTTCTATACTTGCTGAAAAAAGACCAAAATTTCAAGTTCATCGAACTAACAACCATCGATGACTATCTTGATGAACATCCTCCTAAAGACACGGTCGTTGTGGAAGATGGAAGCTGGAACGTTCCAGACGCCTCTGACGATGGAAGATTTCTGAAGTGGACTGGAGGAGAGCATAGACAGAAAACATGGACTCACATTCTAGAAACGAGCAAGCTCCTGCACGAAGTTGACGAGAAAGTCAAAGCCGCAGGCGACAAATGCCCTCCAAAAACTAAAATGGCTATCCAACAAGCTTGGAAATGGCTTCTGCTCGCCGAGTCAAGCGACAACTTCTGGTGGGGAAGCAAAGATTGGTTAAATCGATCTATGCTCTGCTCCTTTAAAGCAAGAGAAAAAATCAAAGAAATATCAAAATTGTGCGGTTTCACGTAGGTTTCCAAGAACCAGCCTCATATTCACGGTAGATTCTCTCATACAATGCTTTAGTCTCTACGGCTATCCTTTTCCAGTTGTAAACTTCCTGAACCCCAGAGTAAGCATTTGACTTAATCCATTCGGCATAGCCTGAATCAAGAAGGACTCTGTTTATGCCCCAAGCCAACGAATCCGCATTGCCTGCAAAGACTTTGACGCCTGTTTTGTCGTGTTCAACTATTTCTGCTAGGCCTCCTGTGTCTGAAACTACGACTGGCGCTTTTGCTGCCATCGCTTCCAAAGCCGTAATCCCAAACGGTTCATAAAGAGAAGGAACCACACATACATCGGCACACCTGTATAGAAACCGCAAGCTCTGCTCGTCTAGAAAACCTGTGAAAAGGATTTTGTGAGCCAAGCCCATGTTGCGAACTTGTCTCATGAGGAAGTCTTTCATGCCTCCATCCCCAACAACCACGAATTTCGCGTTTGCCCTAGCCAAAACTTTGGGCATTGCGTTGATCAACGTTTGGACCCCTTTTTCATAGACAAGACGTCCGACAAAAATGACAATTTTCTCATTTGGCAAGGCGAATTTGCTTCTAAACTCAGGCTTGTTAAAATTCTCTTCAAACATACTTGCATCGACGCCGTTGGGAATCATCATCACCCCATCTGCCGATAGCCCATATGCCCATCGAACTTGAGAAGACATGTATTGACTACAGCAGATGGTTTTCCAAGCCTCATGCACAAGCCAATTCTCTGTTCGATGAATCATTCTCTCATAATCCGAGTGAAGACCATTTCTTCTCCCAATTTCGGTAGAATGTATTGTGGCTACTAAGGGAAACCTGAAAATGTGTTTCAGTCCTACCGCTGCGTTAGCCACGAGCCAGTCATGAGCGTGAATTATGTCTACATCGTCGTCCGAGCTGCTGATAATGCTTGAAGCTTCCTTCTGCATATTCACATTCATCAGATAATCCCACGTAGCAAAGTCTGGAGAAGGCATCTTATACGAGTCCACCCGAACTACATGAACGCCATCCAATTCTTCGTGCTCTGGCGCTCCCGGAAAATCGCAAGTCACAACATAAACATCTACTCCCAAGCCTGCTAGCTGACGCGACAAATTGTAGACATGAGCAGAAATCCCCCCAACTGTTCTGGGAGGAAACTCCCAAGAAAGCATCATAACTCGAAGTTGCTTGCTCAGCTAGCCATCACCTTCAATTCTCTCTTGTAGACTGCCAGAATTTCATCAATCCAGCGGGACGAATCCGGTGAGACAACTTCTATCTTTTCAAGCGGAACCCTATATCTTCGGTTTACTTCATATTTCATCCAGTCCGATTTGACGATGATTCTATTGGCCTCATTGACACCAAGAGACTCGATGGTCTTTATTGAAAGGTTTAAAGGCGCGTTAGAATCATGAGATCGATGATCTTCTAGGCTATCTATTGCGAAAACAAAAGGAATTTTAAAAGCTCTTTTTAAACTCACCGCGGCTGGAACAAAATGCCAATCGTGCACATCGATGAGATCAACTTCACGTTTGACAGAGTAGTAAACATCCGCAGCAACTCGTTCAACCTCTTGATTCAAGCTCAGCATCCAAGTGAGAATATTAATATGTGGCCTGAAAGGATCCGAAATTCTGTAAGCCTTAACCCCATCCATGCCTTCATGAAAGCCCGTCCAAGAGTTATGATAAGTAATGACATAGACATCAAGACCTTTTCTTACCAGTTCAACTGCAAGCCGGTTAACATAATGAGAAAGCTGTCCAACAATTCTTGGAGGAAACTCCCACGTGAAGATCACCAAGCGCAAAACAGACAGCACTTCCTCAACTGAAAAATGAGCAAACTCTGATAATTCCAGTACTTGTTAAATGATACCTTTTGTTTCCTTCATGATCCGTGAAGCTCACAACATATCCTTCAGAAACATGCCCATCAAGAATCCGATTAACTTCATTCACATCAACTTGAAGAATCTGCGCTAATTCATCAGATCTTCTTGCCCACTCTTCACTAGTAGCACAAAGGTTATGTAAGGTAACAAGAAGTTTCTCGGAAAGCGGAAGACTGAACTCAGTCAACTTCATCCCTAGCATCTTTCTGGATGTTACAAACCAAATAACTTTTGTGCACAAACACTATATATAAAGGGCGAACATATTCATAGTGTGTTTGGATGCCTTCGGAAAAATTCAGCGTTCTAATGCTTTCATGGGAATTTCCGCCTAGAATCGTAGGGGGAATTTCATCACACGTTAACGATTTATCTTCAGCCTTAACTCGCAAAGGCATGACCGTACACGTGGTCACATGCGACTTTCCAGGAACCCCAGAATATGAGCAAATTAACGGAGTCCACGTATACCGTTTCAATTCCAAAATTCCATCCTACAGCTTTCTATCATGGATTTTTTCAATGAACCAAAACATGGCAGAAAAAGCCATCGACGTTATTAACTCTCAAAATGAAAACATCGATATAATTCATGCACACGACTGGCTCGTGGCTAACGCAGCGACAAAAGTCAAGGACGCCTACGGAAAGCCTTTAGTGTCAACAATACATGCAACAGAGAATGGTAGAAGAGGGGGAATCCATAGCGATTGCCAAAGAACCATAAACGAGGTGGAGAGACACCTAGTCAGCCAAAGTAGCAAGGTTATATGTTGCAGCAACTTCATGGCTGGCCAAATTTTTGAAACGTTTAACATCCCAAGAGAGAAACTCTATGTAATTCGAAACGGAGTAAATGCTTCCAAGTTTGACATCAAAGTCGATACCCAATCTATTAGGCGGCGATACGTCAAGCCTAATGAAAAGATGGTAGTGTATGTTGGAAGACTGGTTCATGAAAAGGGCGTCCATGTACTCATCGGTGCGGTACCAAAGGTACTAAGTGTATTGCCAAACGTGAGTTTTGTAATCGTTGGCGAAGGAGGAATGAAAGAATACTTGTCAAAAGAAGCCTGGGACTTTGGTGTCGCCCATCGTGTTTTTTTCACGGGTTTTGTCGATGAAAAGACGCTGATCTCAATTTACAAAGCAAGTGACGTTGCAGTCTTCCCGTCTCTTTATGAACCGTTTGGGATTACGGCTTTGGAAGCGATGGCAGCAAAAGCGCCAGTCGTAGTTTCAGACACAGGAGGCCTAGCAGAAATAGTTGAACACGACAAAACAGGCGTCAAAGTCTATACGGACAACTCGGATTCACTAGCATGGGGAATCCTTAAAGTGTTGCAAAATCAGAGCTTTGCAAATACCATCCGGGAAAACGCCTATCAAAAAGTTGTCAAAGACTACGATTGGAACAGAATTGCCGACGAAACGACTGAAGTGTATCGTCAGGCTATGCAGGCTGCGCCAGTGCCAAGGTTGAAGTTTGATGCATGTCTTCCCCTTTTTGAGTTTGATCAGTATCCTGAAGAACTGAGGATTCTTGTTTTACTGCACATTCTTGGAGCTGTCGATAGCGAGTATGCAAAATCTGCAAAAGAGCTGTCAGACATGCTGGGAATAAGGATTGAAGACGTCAAGAGGCTACTTCAAAGGCTTTTAGACTTGGAATATGTCGTGACTTTTAGAGACAGCTTGCGAAGACTGCTGTATTATCTCACTAAACAGGGAATAATCAAAGCATGTTCATTTTTTTCTTAATGATCAAAAAGATTTCTTGCCGCGTGAACCAGTTTCTTCAGCTCTGCAGAACGGGTGTTGGTAGCATCTTGTAAATCGTGTCGAAGTTTCTCGCCTTGAACTCCTGAAAGGCGAATTTCCTCAAATTGCTTGGCTAACTTTTCATCTCGTAGCGAGAAGTTTGCCCACTTTTCAAAGTCTCCCTTTTGATTATGAAACTCGATAAACTTTGCATCAACTTTTTGAATGGCATCAACGAGACCCATAATACTCCAAACTTTAATTCCAGTGAAATTCTCTTCTCCTGGTCCGCTATAAAACAGGAAAGGTTCATTCGCAGCGTTTACGTACATTCTTAGTCTTGATTCAAAATCGAGTATTGCTCCCAGCGCAGTGACGAAAGCGTCCATTGGAGAGTCGTATGGACTGAAGTATGTGTGAACCTCGCCTGGCGAACCGCCAGCTGTAAACATGTAGTAGAGGTGATCGCTGCTTAGAAAGTATCTCCAGAGGTTTAAAAACTCCTTATCCTTTGCTTCCTTGACAATTGGTTCAAGTTCCTTGGTTGTTATGTAATATGCCCACTGCATGGTGTTTCCAAGCCAGCCGCTTGTGTCTCTGTTAATGTCAGCCCAAGAGACGGTGTCGCCGAGTTCAGGAACATCAATTTCCCCAGCAGGCTTGTACTTGGTTAAAACTTCTGAAGGTGTTGACATGCTGAGTTGTTCCCATTTTAGAATCTCCCTAGGCAAGTGCCTCAAGAAATCGTGTATTCCCGTTTCAGGCCAATGATGTTCTCCGAATGTCTCGTAATCTGGAAAAATCGTGACACATTGACCTTGAGTCGCAGCCAGCCAGGCCGCATATTTGTCAGCGGTCAGCGGCCAGTCACTCCATGATCTCAGTGAAAATCTGAAACCAATGTCGTCTGTGAGCTTGTAATTTCTTAGGAGAACCCTGAGTCTTTCGCAGCCCTTGGCTTTGTAGATGTAGTTTGGTGACCTTCCCTTCAGTATTCTGTCAACTCCCTCGGTGAAGATGGCGGCGTAGCCCATTTTATCTATGACCTTGGCAATAGCGTTGTTGTAAATGAGCTCTGTGTTCTCGAATGAAACAGGTTCGTAATTAAAAAGATCTTTCATTAACTGATGATGCATTCTAACTTGTTCAATAAATTCGTCTCTCATCGGGTATAGTCCCACCAGAGAATGATAGTAAGGCTGATCTAGAAACTCAACGCAACCAGTCTCGCTCAATTGCTTAAACGACTCCAATAGGTCAGGACTAAAAGTTTCGCATTGCTCAAAGAAAACCCCGGATATGCTGAAAGACACCTTGACCTTTTTCTTTTCTTTCTTAAATTCGTCGATAAGCCGAAGTAGGATGTCGTTGGATGGATAGTAACATTTTCTAGAGGCACGTTCAAAAATCTCCTTATTCTTTGCATTGTCAAAATAAAAATCAAACAACTCCTCTTTAGTTAGTTTGCGGAACATATTCCTTTCCCAGAAGAAGCCCTTCTTAAGCCTACACGGCTGATGAACCTTAAAGATGGAAAGTAACTCAACCAAATTTTACCACCTGATTCTGACACACACGTTAGGTGGAACTTGCTTAAACTTTACGGTAGGCATAAGCAGCAGTTCTCTCCTAAGCCAATTCACAGTTTTTCTCATTTTTAGAGGTACCCAAGTTCTCTTGAAGCAATAATAAACATGGCGTGACTCCAACAGAGTGGCTTAACTGAGACTTGAATATTGTTTTCAAAGATCTGTTCGGGTATAAATTTTCTAACCCTGTTCAACACCCAATTGTAATATTGAAGAACCTTTTCCCTGTATCCTAACCTCGCATAGTAGATGCTCAACCAGAAGTTGAGAATCGGCCAAGCGCCAGCACCCTTATTTCGATGCATGGAATCGCAGATCCAGCCATCATATTCGTCATTCTCATACCTGTGAACCCCGCCAGCAATAACAAGCTTCTTCTCAATCTCCTTTACAGTCGCTACAATCCTTCTATCTCTGGGTGAAAAAACTTCAAACGGGTAAACCAGCCCCAGCATAGAAGCATCTATTCTGCCGTCGCCCAACTTGCCATAACTCCTAAAAAAATGACCCGCATAGTGATCTCTGAGTCTTTCGCGCATCTGGCCAGCCACTTCGACCCATTTCTTGTTCGGCATAATAGCGTTTGCGCATTCCAATCCTTTTACACAGGCAGCAAGCGAATACGTGAAGTTTTCTTCCAAATCAGGAAAGGCGAATCTCTCTTCCCACAGATCATTTGTAACCTGACTGAAGTGGTTTCCTCTCCATTTATTACATATCCCGTTACCTGCTCTACGAACGAGCATTCGATGTTTGGATGCCTCTTTCAAGTTGTCCTTGTAATGGTGCCATAATGCCCACAAAACAGAACCAGTCTGATCCGGCTGAAAATTTCCCGACGCCTTCAATCCATTGGCAAAATAATTCTGAAAAAATACCCCCGTTTTCCGAAAGTCTGCTGCCCGGTTCGCACACCAATCAAAAAATCGCTCTTGAATGTCCTCAATTCCAAGGATGTCAGCTGCTACACAAGCGAAGGACGCATCTCTGGGCCAAACATACGTGTAGTATTTCGTTTCCTTAGGAAAATATTCCTTAAAGCAGTTAGCAGCCACGATTGCACCATTTTCCAACGCACAGTCAAAGATTACCTGCCTACTGGTTTCTATGTGTTTATGAATTTTCAAATCCAAACTACAACCCGCCTCTTGTGTGTTCATGCATTAAATTCGATTGGTCTTATAGCTTTTCAGTAGTCTTCTCCGTCGATTAGAAACATGTGTCGAGCATATTTTCCCAGTGCAACGGTAACACAACTTCATATCAATTCTATCTGCTATAAATTCCGTTACAAAGTTTAGTCGCTAAATACTCTATTCAATCTTGGAGAAAAGCTATCATGAGAATGTCAAAGATGGAGAGCCTTAAGGTCCTCTTCTAGATCATGCTCTGCGTATTGGATCAGAACTCCTTTCTCGCCCAAAATTTTATAGAAGTTCCATAAGGATATTCCGGCTAGTTGAACTGCTCTCCAGCCAGTGACTTGCCCCATCCGATAAAGCTCAACAGCGTGGTCTAGGTTCTTTTCTTTAACGCCGTGTTCCAGTATCTCGCGTATCAAAGTCGATCTATCTTTCCCTTCTTTATCGGCTAGTTCGCGAAGTTTCTCTATAGTGAAAAGCGAAAACGAGCAAAAACTAGTCGTTTCAATCGCAATAAAAACTTGGTCTTACTCGCAAATTGATAGTACCTACGAAAAGTTTGAAGGTTTCCGCGCTTTCGACTTACACTCATAACGCTCAAATCGAACTTTTTTTATCCAAAATAACCCGAAAATACGTTTTAAATGGTAAAATGGCGCCGGGGAAGGGATTCGAACCCCTGCGAGCCTGAAGGCTCACTGGCTTACTTGTCTTCTATCCAGCTTCTTTATTTGGGCTGTTGATCTCGAGGCCAGCGCGATAACCACTCCGCCACCCCGGCAAATAAGAGAAAGCAGTTTTCATTCTAAAAGGCTTTTTATCGAATAGTTAGTAATGACGGAAAAAGCCAATGCTTCCCTTTTTTGCGTTTTTTCTTGTCCCATTTGTATAGTATTTTTGTGGCTTCGTTTGCGATTTTTATGGCGTTGTCCTCGCCTGCTTCTGGTTTGAATTCGTTTGTGCATCTGTTGGCGTAAACTGCGCAGATGGAGCCTGCTCTTAATCCGTAGAGGCTTGCTAAAGTATATAGTGTGGCTGTTTCCATTTCAAAGTTTAGCACTCCTGCTTTTTGCAGTGCAGGAAGCAAGTCTTCCATGCGCGATGGCCATCCTTTAACGGTTGGGCGGTTTTGTCCAGCATAGAAATCTGCGGTTGTGGCTGTTATGCCAACGTGATAGTTGCTTATGCCTAAGCTTTCAGCCGCTTCAATCAAAGCCAAAATAACTTCGTAGCTGGCAGCTGCAGGATATTCAGGCATAACGTAACAATTGCTTGTGCAATCAAGACGTACAGCAGCAGAAGAAAAAATCACATCACCGCAGTCTATGCCCTTTTGTATGGCGCCAGTGCTACCAACACGAATGAATGTGTGCACGCCTACATGTGAAGCCTCGTTAACAACAATAGCCATACAAGCCGGACCAATACCACTTGACAAGGCAGATATTGGAACATCCTTATATTTGCCCGTAAAACTGCGGAACTCACGGTGGCAGGAAATTTCTTTGGCGGAATCCCAAAAACCAGCAATCTTTGGAACACGATCTGGATCGCCTGGCAAAAGCAAAAATTCAGCTAAATCTCCTTTTTCACAAGCAATATGATACTGTTTGGTGCCAGAAATGGTCTGATGCATAGGTATTCACCACAATTAAGATTAAGAAATCAGCATTTAATAATATTGGAAATTCGGAGAAGTTACATGTTGTCCAGCGAACAAAAAAGAACGAAATATGACATTTACGCAGACATAATTGAAATGATTGCTAAGAAGGACCTATGCTCTTTAACTAGAATCTCTTATGGGGCAAACATGCCCGTAGATAGAACAAAGAAAGCCGTGAATTTTCTGGTTTCACATGGTTTCATACGAGAAATAGCCATAGGCGACCGCAAAAAATACAGAGCAACAAAATGGGGTCTAGAATATTTGGAAACATTCAAGCGCATGCGGAAGTTCTTCGCTGCATTAGAAGAATAAAAATAGTAACAACTTGTGACTACAAAAAGTGTTTTCACAATGTGCGTCGCCTTTTAAAGCGTCAAAGGGCTACTTCTTTTCATCAAGAAAGAGGTGATAGGAATGGAAGATCCAATAAAAGTTGAGTTAGGCCGAAAGCAAAAAGTAAAGGGAAAATTCAGTTTAAAAACCCTAAGATTGTTGGGGATAGTTAAAAATATCTACGTTAAAGTAAACGATTCAAGATCAACAATCAATTCGTCTGCATACAAAACAATTGGAACACTTACAGGATATGAGACAAAAGTGGAACAAAAGAAAGCCGAAGCAATCATGACGCTGAGAAGGCAGCTAGCAATCTAAAGGCAAAGAGGTAGTCACAAAACGTGAGTTTCCCTTTTAAATCAGTGATTATAGACCCAAATGGAGGATATTTGTGTGAATAGCAAAACATCCATCCCTTCAGAAAGTACAACAACACTGGATTTTGTTAAAGGAGACTTAACGGTAGGCGAACACTCAATCATAAAGGGAACAGGCAAACCACCAACAGTGAAAGTTTCTGGAACCATTTACTGCGAAGGAGACAACACCTTTGAGGGCAACATCTTGGCAGAAAACCTAGAAGCAGAGGATAATGTGACAATCCATGGAGACCTAGAAATAGAAAACAAAGTTGAAGTCGAAGAAGGACGTCTAGAAGTTTACGGGAACATGACTGCACGGCATATAGATGTCGATGAAGCTCTATATGTAAACAAGAATCTGACGGTTGAGGAAGTTGACATTGGCGGAAGCCTAAAAGTTGATGGAAACGTAAAAGCTGAGGACATAGATGTTGGCGGAAGCTTTAAAGCCAAAGGAGAAACGAAGGCAGAGAAAATCGACGTGGGAGGAAGTGTTTCAATCGAATCTAAAGTGAATATAACAAAATTGGATGTAGGAGGAACAGCGAAAGTTTGCGGCGGGACAATTCAAGAAATTGATGTAGGAGGAAGTTTTGAGTCAAACAGCCCACTAGAATTTGAAAGCATAGATGTTGGTGGAACCGTGCGGCTTAATGGTAAAAACAAGGGCGGAAAAATAGATGTAGGAGGCTCATTTCGGGTTGAAGGAGATTTAGAGTTTGGAGAAATTGATGTAGGAGGCAAAGTAGAGATAACAGGTTCAGGTGAAGGTGACGAAATGGACGTAGGAGGCAGAGTAGAAATCAGCGGATCGTTAAAACTTTCTGGAAGCCTAGAGGTGGGAGGTAAAGCGGAAATCGGCGGAGATGTGTCAACAAAAAACATTGAAGTCGGCGGTGTAATACGTTCAAGAAAAGCCACTGTTGAAGAGAGTGTAGAAGTTGGTGGGTCGATAACAACGGTTGACGGCGTGACT
>Ga0224506_10002100_pt1 | contig 13834 bp, 13 predicted proteins | sample SF_Jan12_sed_USG_2_FD_169108 | JGI IMG/M metagenome (GOLD analysis project Ga0224506, IMG submission 169108) | Sediment microbial communities from San Francisco Bay, California, United States - SF_Jan12_sed_USGS_8_1 | ecosystem: Environmental > Aquatic > Marine > Sediment | place: USA... | reverse complement strand
AGCATCCAGTTCCTCGCCATGTTTGTAGAACAGATGAGGTAGAATAAATGTCTGCCGTTGGGCGGCATTTATCCCTTTATCAAGATTACTTTCCCTCGCCACACGAACAACTCGACAACGCTTGCCACCATTGCGAAAGAATTGTTCTACAGAAACAGCCAAATGACTTTGTTGATAACAACTTCGAACATTATCCCAGGCAAGATCCACCGTGGTACCAAAAAGATCACAAAAATGCTTAAAGTCTTCTATGGTAACCGCAATATTTACAGGCCCCTTTTCAGCAATACCAATAAAACCGGCAACATCCATACGCGGCAATGTATCGGCAACAGGCTGTTGCTCAACCTGAAAATAAATACCTGGCAATCTGTGGTTATCAAGCATCATTATTTACTCTGAGGTATCACTCTCACCTGGTAACAGTTCTATGTCCTCAGCCGATAGCACAACTTCTTCTATAGCCAGATCTGTTCCCTTACCGTTTAGTGATGGTCCAGTCCACTTCATAGGCCTGGCATCGAGCAAACGCCAGCTCTGTACCGTTTCGGTATTTTCTTCAGAACGAAGTTCTATCAGTACATTTTTGCGATGTTGCTGCGAACCATCTCGAATTGCATTTATCCACTTATACAGTTCATTGCGACCCATCACGCCACGTTTTAAGGTTATATCCGGCACCTTGACCATGGATGTCATTTTAATGGGTACATTTTTCGCATAACTACCGGCGCGATACTCTGCTATGGTAATTTCTGCACCCAACCCACTTACCTCCTGAAAACCTCCCCACACATCATCTACGCTCATACTGTCGCCATTATCACTGGTGGCAGACTTTTCCCAACTGACACGAAAATTAAACTGCGAGTAGGGTCTATTTCTTTCCGTTCTGGCCATAACTGTCACTCCCTATCAAAGCTATTGCGTAAGCAACGATTAACTCTTACCCAGTGTCTTTTGACCAATACGGAATATGACAAACTCCGCTGGGCGTAAAGGTGCAATTCCAATCAAACAAATCAATCTTCCGTTATCCAGATCATTCTGATTCATAGTGGTACGGTCACAACGAACAAAGTAGGCTTGATCCGGTTTGCTACCAGCCAGGTGTTTTTGAGACCACTCGTTATAGAGGAAATCCTCTATCGTACGCCGAACGTTTTCCCACAGGGCCTCGCCATTATTTTCAAACACGGCCCATTGCGTACCACGTTCTACGGAACGTTCGAGGAAGGCAAAATACCGTCGTACATTCAGGTATTTCCATTCCGGATCACTACTCAGGGTACGTGCGCCCCAGATACGATAACCTCGCCCTTCAAAGAACCTGAGACAATTAACACCAAGTGGATTGAGAACTTCTTGCTGTGCTTTATTAAGCAAAAACTCCAAACCACCGGATGTTCTAACCACTTCATTTGCAGGTGCCTTGTGCACTCCTCGTTCAACATCATTGCGTGCATAGATACCGGTTACCGGCCCACTGGGCGGTACATAGATATATCGTTCCGTTACGGGATCAAAGGTTTTCACCCAGGGGTAATAGAGTGCAGCGCGGGAAGAATCAAAGGTACTACGATATTCACGTATATTGCTTTGTATATGCCCATTGACCGAATCAAGTACAGCGACCCTGTAACGCATCCGTTCGCAGTGGCTGATTAACCTGCGTGCAATAGCCTCTGCATGGTTTGCCGTAGGACTAATCGTTATGAAATCGTCATAGTCAAAACTAGAACCCGGAGCCGCTACAATGGATATATTCTCCAGATCTTCAAATGCCTGCAAACCACTTTTCAGTCCATTATCAGCACCATCTTCACCACGGTATGTATCAGGGTTCGGCAATTCACCATCACTACCATTTCTCAGGAATACACTAAAAGTACGAGATGCCTCACTGGGTTGTGGATTATCCAGTGTTAACTGTTCCAGTATGCTGTCATGACCTGCAAGACTACTGTTACTAAGCAAGGCCTCAGCAAGCGCTGCACCATCATCCAAATCAGTGTCGAATACCAATGGCACAAACAACTCTATTGAACGGTCAGAGCTTACTGCTGGGAATATTCGGTTCAGGGAATTGTTATGACGGGGATCCAGTGAAAGATCCTCCCAGGTGTCCGTCTGACCGAATTTACCCGTACCCTCAAGTAACACAGATACGGTCAGCTTATGAACCCGATCCACACTATCCAGCTCAATACCTGAATCTGGACTTGCATCGTCGTTCCTTAACACATGGGTGGTTCGGTTAAGATCCGTATCAAATCGTTCGTCGACCCAGTACAATTCTCCATTACTGGGTGAAGTGTCTGCATTTCCAGCCAGTACAACATCAAACCGACCGATACCCTTCAGTACATCATAGGGATCACTATCTGGATCCGTAGGATCCAGGGGCTCTTCACTCAGTCCGTTATCCCCCAACTTGAAGATCATCGTCAGTTTGAAATTACCAGCAGCACCTGGATAACGTGCACTAAATGCATATAGGGCAGGAGAATCATCAGGTTCCCAACTTGCCGTATCGGCCGCAGCATCTTCACTATTAAAGGTACGTGCTACATAGAGTCGTTTACCTCCTTCTTCAAAATATGCTCGTACTGCATGGGCGATAAAATTATGTGTCGGTTCACTTGCATCATCAAACTCGAGTTGATCTATGCCACCATAGATCCGCTCAAAGTCACCATAACTGGTCAACAACTCAGGTTCACCGCGAACCGGACCAAATCGACACGGCCCGACGAATCCTGTGGTACTGGTGCTGACACCTTCAATGGTCTTCTGTCTAAAACTGGTTTCTTCGACAAAGACTCCTGGTGCTAGGTACTCTGGCATGTCCCTTCCTCCATGGCTCTATTAAGGTGATGTGTCTTGCGTAGAGATCAGCAAGTTTGATAAGCCTTCAGTCCTTGCAATGATCGTTTTGTGTAATGCGAGTTGTAACGATAAGGCCGTAACCGGTGATACTCCCTCACCCGGTTCCTGTTCCCATATTTCAGCAGCTTGTTGAGTTAATAAGCTAATGTAATCCGGAGCAATGGATCCGGGTAATCTCTGCTGCATTTCTGGTGAATAGAAAACCTCAAGCTCAAGTTCCCAGAACAGTTGACTCAGCGGCCTATGGCTGGAGCTTGAGGGCGAACCACCAAAACCTTCAACCAGTACTGGATAAGCAAATAAAACCATAAAGCGTCCCTGCTTATCAGAGATCCCATAGTGGGTCTCGCCACTTTCGGCGGTAATTTTTAACAATGCACCGGATACCGGTTGTTCAGAATCCGCATCGATCATCTCACCACGCACCATGGCTACCCAGCCAGGTGCTCGACGAACGGTAGAGGAATAAAGATATAAACCTTTGGGCGACGTTGTAGAAGGACTGTCAGAATGATGATTGGAGAGAAATACACCCTTATAAGGTAATGGCAAGGAGATTTGCAGACTTACATCCAGATATCTATTTGAATCATCATGGATATTAACTATGTACTGCTTCGTCTCAACTGGGCTGTCGGTTTCGACTTCATTCGTATATGGCGCAGTTTCTATATCCCACAAGCCATATATATGATTGAATGTATAGATATCACCAATAGTTCTATATGCTCGGGAAATTTTCTGATCATTCAATACCGGATGGATAGTAACGTTTAGAGCATCCCTGATCTGACAATCAAACACAGGATCCCAGAAACGGATACCAAGTGGTGTAAATTTATTAATCTCTTCCATAACAACTGACATCATGAATCCATCCATGTATCTAACGTTACTGTTATTCTCTAGCCTTCTTCTATATTGCTGGTATAGTTCCAAGTCTGATTTTGTACTGCCCCACCGCCATCATCCGGCAATGATTGTATTGAATCTATCTCAAGCACACGGGCAACATACGGTATTGATAACTGGTAGATATTTAGACCAAGCACATCCCAGATTCTAAACAGGTCTTCTGTACGCAATTCAGCCAGACAAATATCCACCGTTTCATCTGATTGAAATACACCAGGAACAACCGAATTCAGAATTCCGGCAGGTAAAATCGGATGATCTTCAAGCACACGCATAATCCATCCTGCCAGCGTATTCTGTAGTGATGACTCCTTACCCCATACGGTAATCAGGAAATGAACTTCCAGAGGCAAACGGTGTTTAAGTCGTTCACCGTTAACACCAGTATTTCCTGGTGGCGTGCGACGTATTCCATTCACATAAACACGATAAGGAAAGAGTGAAGCGCCACTTTCTAATGTATTGTTGCCAAAATCTCGTGTAGTAAATACTTTAAAATCCATATCGCCATTTAACTCAAGTGGACGATCACTAGTCTTTAGAACATTAACAATCGCTTCACTTACCGCCCATATTGCTCTGTAATCAGCCATCACAACTATTCCAAAATTGAAAACCGTTTAATCTGTTTTAATATTATGAGCTTCACTATTCGTACATTTATAAACCACAACATTTGAAATACGGTTATTTACAATGACACCTTCATCCACCATATAGTCCAAAGCCAGTTGCACTTTATTCACCATTTCAGTAACTCGCTGACGATAGATCCACCACTTTGCAATACCTTCAACAGAATCAGCCGCATGCGGGTGGGATTGCAGATACCTTAATATCTCCAGTGATAACTCCTTTATCTCTTCATCAACATCCCTCATTGAACGTACGCTTCTATGTGGTCTGCATTACTAGTGGCAACTATTGTGCCACCTGATAAATCAGTCTAACTCGCTGTTAATACATGGTTTTCAGATAAAGACTTAGTAATACATGTGAGTATATAAATACCCGGCTGAATTAAACTATGAAGGGGCCTGTCCGGCCTTACTAAGCTATATATGGGATGCAGGGAATTAACAACCGGGTAAAAAAATAGGCAGTCTAACTTACTCGGTTTTTCTTCACCTGGCATAGACAGACGATTACCTCAATATGGATATCACGGCAGAGAGGGGTACTAATGTGAGCAATACAAGATAAATCTGCGGGGAGGTTATTAGTAGCCAAGCAGTCTTTGCTCAGGTATGTGTCGGTCTGTAGAGATCGACTGGTTCATCTGTGCGTTTTGTATTTCTTACTACTACGCTTTTTTAAGGTCTTTTTAGTTGTCTTCTTAGCTGTCTTATTAGCTGTTTTGCTGGAACCGGCCACCAATCGCTCGATCTCCGCCATCTCCTTATGGGTCAGGTTACGCCACTGCCCCGGCTTCAGGTTGCCCAGACTGACATTCATAATACGTATGCGTTTTAGTTTGGTCACCTCAAACCCCAGATACTCACACATGCGACGGATCTGCCGATTCAGCCCCTGGGTAAGGATGATACGGAACACATACTGACTTTGTATACTGACCTTGCAGGGCTGGGTGATGGTGTCGAGGATAGGCACCCCTTTAGACATCTGTGCTACAAACCGCTCGGTGATCGGTTTATCCACCGTAACGATATACTCCTTTTCGTGATCGTTACCGGCACGCAGGATCTTGTTGACGATATCACCATCACTGGTAAGAAAGATCAGACCCTCAGACGGTTTGTCCAGACGACCGATAGGAAAGATACGCTGTTTATGACCTATGGCATCAATGATATTACCCGGCACATGACGTTCGGTAGTAGAGGTAATCCCCACCGGTTTGTTATAGGCGATATAGATACGGTCGGACTTGTTTACCGCACTGGACTTGATGCGACGGCCATCCACCTTGACCTCGTCACCCGGCATCACCCGGGTGCCCAGTTCAGGCACCTTACCATTAATGGTGATCTGTTTTTGTTCGATCAATTTATCCGCCTCGCGGCGCGAACAAAAACCGGAATCACTAATATATTTATTCAGGCGTATGCCGCCGTCAGTGCTCACTGCATATACCTGCTATCGGATTTCGGCTGGGGTAATGAAGACGCACATAGTAATAAGTCTGGGCAGGTTATGTAAAGTTTTAAACTCAAACCGACTCCGTACCAGGTGTTTTGTTGTGTATTACATTGATCAGGGTTACCAGCACAAAGCTTAGCAACATCAACAGATACCAGGACGAAAGCTTTGCCAGCGGTACCGGATGCCAGCCATCGGTCTGGTTTGGATAGATCCAGATATTCGCATAGGTGGCGATATTCTCCGCCAGCCAGATAAACAGCGCGACCAGGAACCAACCCAGCAGCAAGGGCATGTAACGATGGGTTTTGATGATCTTGAAATGTACCCGGGTTCTGAAAAACAGTAACACGGTAACCGCCAGCAGCACCCAGCGCAGGTCGAAAATATAATGGTGTGAAAAGAAGTTCATGTAGATCAACATCACCAACAGCACGGTAAACAGTTGCCGGGGATAGTATTCATAACGGAACTCAAACAGACGCCATACCCTGGCGATGTAACTGCCCACCGCACTGTACATAAAGCCGGTAAACAGGGGCACATTGGCGATACCAAAGATATACGCTTCCGGGTAGTGCCAGGAAGCGATGGAGTCCGAGGTCTTGAACAACTCCATAATCGTTGCCACCAGATGGAACACAACGATCACCACCGCCTCTCTGGGTGTCTCCAGGCGGAAAGCCAACAACAGGAGTTGAAATCCGATAGCGGCAAGAAAGATAAAATCGTAACGGTGTAAGCCTTCAATGGGATACCAGTACCGGGTAATGATCATCAGGGCCAGCAGAAAGCCACCAAAAATACTGGCCGATGCCTGTTTATAACCGAATATCAACAGCTCATGCATGATTAAACGTATCTTCACTCTACCCCACCACAATTCAAAGTCGACTTTAACCATCCAGATGGATAAGCCTGGAGACCTTTTCCTTTAGTAATTGTACCAGCTCGTCCTGCATATACCGGTAGTTATCCGCTACATCCAGCACCACCAGTCGTTTGTTTTTTAATAACTCGCGGTATTTTTTTGCCACCTTGTTACGGTGTACCCCTTCCATAACCATGATGACATCGGCCCATTCGATCAGGTCGCCACTAAGCGGTGTGACCGCATCGCTATTGGTTCCCGCACCGATGGCCTCGATACCGTCGTACTCATTAAACACGGCCTCTGCCGTCGGGCTACGTAACCGGTTTTCACTACAGATAAATAGTATTCGTTGCATACACGCCTTTCATCTCATCGTCTTACAAACGGTTCGGCCAGTATACTCACAGGATTCTCGTTCATAGACCTTAAAGTTACGACCATTTCTTTTGAGTTCCGATCTATAAACAAACCCCACCGACTCATACAACCGTTGCGCTGGCTTCATAGAGTGTTGTGTCCAGAGAATAATCTTCGAGTAATCGTTCTCCGTAGCAAGACCAATGGCGGTTTCGACCAGCAGACGTCCAAGCCCATCCCTTCGATAGTCTGCTCGCACCCCCAACAGATGCAGCTCTGCCTCATTATCCTGCGCGATGCGTCTTGCCGGAGAATCGGGTGGTACCAGGATAATCATACCCGCCAGTGCGCCATGCTGTTGCTCACGTGCGCCCAGCAGTACACCACGTTCTCTTACCGCGGTGGGTGCAAACAGTATCGCCGCCTCTTCCGTCGTTGCATGGCCATCCGCGACATAGACCTGAGCCAGCAACGCCGAGATTTCGTCATCATCGATACCCAGGGCCTCAGCTGTATCTATCACAAACTCCATTTCATCACCCAATCCATGTCAATGTTGGAAAAGACAAATTGATAAAAAAACCTAAGCGTGCTTCTGCAAACCGGAGATGGTTTGTATCAGTGTTTCAGGCTCGATCGGCTTTTCGACCACGGCATCCATACCCGCATCGAGAAAATAGTTAATCTCATCCTGCATCACACTGGCGGTTACACCGATGACAGGGATATCCCTTGTATCACCGGCAGCACCCTTGCGGATCTCCATGGTTGCCTCTACACCATCCATTACCGGCATGTGCACATCCATCAGTACCACATCAAATCTCCCGGCGCGGATTTTATCGATCGCCTCGCGTCCATGCACTGCGGTCGTCACCGTATATCCGGCCTGCTTTAGTATCACGCTGGCGGCAAGAATATTTATCTGGTTATCATCCACTACCAGTATGTGCAGCGTTTCCGTATCCGGTGTTTTGATCTCTAGCGGCTCGGGTGTCTCGATATTGGTATTTACCAACAGATCCACATCGAACCAGAAGCGACTACCTACCCCTTCAACCGAACCAAGATATAAATCACCACCCATAATATTTATCAGACGACGACTGATCGCCAGACCAAGACCGACACCATTATTCAGATTTCTGTCTGTCGCCAGCTGATTAAAGTTACCGAAGATCTCTTCCTGCTTCTCCTCCGGAATACCAATGCCGGTATCGCGCACCTCTACGTGCAGTCGATAGGTATCCGCAATAATCTCACCGCCTATCTGCAGTGTAACCTCACCCTGCGGGGTGAATTTGGCGGCATTGTTTACCAGGTTAAGAATCACCTGCATCAGCCGCTCCCGGTCGCCGATCAACTGCAGTGGCATACCGGCATCAAAGTCTGTGGAAAAGACCACGGCAGAGCCATCGAACAGCCACTCCGACGCGACCTGTACATCCAGCGCCAACTGGAAGGTATCAAAGGACCTGTTGACCAGCTGCAGCCTTCCCGCCTCAATCTTCGACAGGTCCAGCAGTTCATCGATCAGGGTCTTGAGGATCTTGCCCGAGTGTTCGAATGAGTCGAGATAGTGTTTCTGTTCATCATCCAGTTTGGTGCCACGAAGAATATGTGCCATACCCAGCAGACCATTCAGCGGGGTACGAAACTCATGGCTGATCTTGGCCAGGAACAGGTTCTTGGCCTTGTTCGCTTCGTTTGCCTGTTTCAGCGCCATATCCAGTTCCGTCAAGCTGTCGGCCATATGACGGCTATAGGAATGGTAGAGGAGGCTCGCAATAACCAGCCCCAGTAGCGCGGTAACCATTGAGGTCTGTGACAGCTGTAGCTCAAACAGCTGCGCACAAAGGATCACCACCGCAATGCTGCTGACGGTCATCCAGATACCGGCCCTGGGACCCAGCAGGATATAGCTGATGTAGACAACGAGATAGAACCAGACCAGCCGGAATTCATCACTGCTAACAAACAGCAGGGCCGAGACAAAGGTCAGAAAGGTGGTGACCACCAGTATCGTCGCCACCAGCGTAAACAGACCACGCCGTTTACGTAGTAGCAGGATGCTAAGGAAGCAGATGACCGAATAGAGATAATCGACCTTCGAGTGGATCGGGCCGATATCGTTGAACCCCAGGTCACTTAACAACGCAAACAGAAACGAGAATAACGCCGCTATAGTCAGTACTGAATTCAGTACCCGATAACGGTAGTGGAGATTGGCCTCACTCTGGTTAAAGGTAAAGCCACTATTTAAAAAATTATCTGGCAACATCAGCAGAGGTGATATCAGCTTCTATAGGGATACAGTCCAGTATAAAGAATTTCATCAGCAAACAGTAAGGGTAATATCGCTGATCTTGTCAGCATCCGGTCTAAAGGCTGAGATCTGCTGCTGAAGGTTCATCGGTTATCTATCTGCGATATAATCCCGGCTCTCCCTTACAGATGGAACGATAGATGAAATATGTTGGTGCCCACGTCAGTGCCGCCGGTGGTGTAGAGAATGCCCCGCTTAATGCCCAGACCATCGGAGCAAAGGCCTTCGCGCTGTTCACCAAAAACCAGCGCCAGTGGCAGGCCAAACCACTGAGCGAGGAATCCATTAACGCCTTCAGGGCCAATCTGGACAAGATCGGCATCCAGCCCGAGCAGGTGTTGCCGCACGACAGTTACCTGATCAATCTTGGCCACCCAACTGCCGAAGGCATAGAGAAATCCCGCGCGGCCTTTATCGATGAGCTACAGCGCTGTGCGCAGCTGGGGCTGCCGCTGCTCAACTTTCATCCCGGAGCCTTCCTGAACAAGATCAGCGAAGAGGCCTGCCTGGACCGTATTGCCGACTCCATTAACATCGCCCTTGAGCAGACCATCGGCGTCACCGCAGTGATCGAGAACACCGCCGGTCAGGGCACCACCCTCGGCCACCGTTTCGAACACCTGGCCCACATCATCGACCGGGTTGAGGACAAGACCCGCGTCGGTGTCTGCCTGGATACCTGCCACACCTTTACCGCCGGTTACGACATGCGCACCCCGGAGACCTGTGAACAGACCTTTGCCGAATTCGAGTCGATAGTCGGTTTTAAGTACCTGCGCGGCATGCACCTGAACGACTCCAAACCGGAGCTGGGTTCACGGGTAGACCGACACGAATCACTGGGCAAGGGTAAACTGGGGCTGGAGGTGTTTCGTTACATCATGAATGACAAACGTTTCGATGATATCCCGCTGATCCTGGAAACCATCGATGACACCATCTGGCCCGACGAGATTAAAATGCTCTACAATTTTACAACTTAATCGTTGTCTTTTGTAAGTGCATGGTATATTTTCTTTAACGTATAGATAAATGTATGTAGAACATACATCCGCTCAAGGAACCTCAATACTCAAGGAGGAAGAGCATGCCGGAAATCACACTATCATTTCACTCTGATGATATAGATATTGCGAACACCCTTTCCAAGCAACTAAAGAGTCTGGGCAATCAGGTCAATATGGATGATGCTCCATTCACGGATAAAAAAACTGCACAGAAATGGACTGAGCTATACCCCGACACCGATGCTCTGGTCGTTCTCTACTCTGCCAATTTGCAGGCAAACGTAAACAAGGTTCTTAATGAGAATAATGCCTATCAGGCAAAAGAAAAAATCAGTCAGGCAGAGAAAACCTTACCCGTCATCACTGTTGTAATAGACAACATAGAACCCGATCCGATCTTTTCAGACTGTTTTTGCCTTTATGGTTCCAGACAGAAGATTGAGGTATTAGCAAGAAATATTAACACCCATGTATCCTATCTACATAACGAGTTACTCTCGCCATACAAACGTAAGATGATTTGGATGTCTTGCATTTTTCTCTTCATGTCGGCCTTGATTTACACCATGTTATACGCCGAAGAGATGGTCAAGATACAGTTCATCATCACACCATTCTATATGATGTCACTGGGAGCGCTGGGCGCAATCTCCTACATGTTATTTAACATCGTCGGCCTACTGGATGAAAAAACCTTCTCCGTATCAAATACAGATACCAATAATCTACGCATCATACTTGGCGCCATTACCGGCTGGATCTCCTATATCATTTTAAGAAACAGCAATTACTATGATGACAATAACTTTGTCATGATAGCGATAGTCGCCGCCTTTATTACTGGATTTAGTAGCAAACTGGTTGTTGGGATTATTAATCAGGCCATTGATGCTATCGAAAGAGCTACTGGTATTACCAAATCTGCTACCAAGGAGGCAAAATGAATCCTGTATTAAAAATCCCTGGCCTTGTCATTTTATTCATACTACTAATACCGTTCTATGCATCTGCGGAAGAACCTCCCACTGCTCCAATACCAAGCAGACAAACCGTTGTATGTGACGAAGCGACTAATGCCAAGCTCGCCTGCAAACGCTATGGCACACTAGTCAAGATGTGGGAGTGCGGTGAAGATGATTATAAGGTAACGGATCAATCCTTAAAGCATGCCTCTGAATCTGCTTGTTACTTATATCTAAAACTAAAACCCGAGCTGGATCTTAAGCAGCAACTATTGAAAGAGATCCGTGAAGAAAGCAGTCAGCAGAAAGTGTTGAAAGATAAATTGAGAAAGGAATATCTCGAGCAGATTACAAAGTAATTCTCACTATTCACGAGTAGCGGTATATCTGATACACGCTCAATTTACAGCACCGAAGACTAAAACATCCAGCGCAAACGAATAGTTATGCCTTCGACATAAGCCACTTCTACTCTATATAAATAACACCATTGCTCAGATAGAATGGAGTAATATTGCCTGCTCTACCGTTACTGGTGTGGCTTTTATATCTTCTTATAACAATAAATTATACTCAGACTTCTATGCTCACACTCTTCCACTCCAATCGCCAGGAGCTGCTCATCGCGCAACTGGCAGAGATCACCAGCCAGCGGCGGGCGCATCCGTTCGAGGCCGAGCTGATCATCAGCCAGAGTCCCGGCATGGCCCGCTGGATCGCGATCCGTCTGGCGGAGCAGCTGGGCATCGCGGCCAACTACGACTTCCCGCTGCCCTCGACCTTCTTCTGGAAGCTCTTCACCGGCCAGTTCCCGGAGCTGGGCTCCACCTCCGGCTACGAAAAGCCGGTACTGACCTGGCGCCTGATGAAGCTGCTGCCGGAGCTGATCAAACAGGAACCCTTCGCGCCGCTGGCCCGCTACCTGAGCGACGAACAGGACGAGCGGCGCTACTACCAGCTGAGCCGCCGGGTCGCCGACGTGGTCGACTCCTACCTTATATATAGGCCGGAGATGGTGCTGGGCTGGGAGCGCGAGCCGGTGGGTGACAACTGGCAGGCGATCCTGTGGCGCGCACTGGTCAAGGATACCGGCCAGCGCCCGCACCGTGCACAGCTGCTGGAAGGTTTCATCGACAACTGCCGCCAGGGCAAGCTGGATGCCAGCGCGCTGCCGCCACGGCTCAACTTCTTCGGCATCTCGACGCTGCCACCGGCCTACCTGAAGCTGTTGCAATGCCTGGCGCAGCACACCGAGGTCAACCTGTTCCTGCTCAACCCCTGCCACTACTACTGGGGCGACATCAAGGACCCCAAACAGATCGCCCGTCGGCGCAGCAAGCTGGTGCTGTCGGGACAGAGCGAAGAGGACTATCTGGTCCACGGCAACCGCCTGCTGGCCTCCATGGGCAAGCAGGGCCAGGACTACATCGATGCGCTGATCGAAGAGGCGCCGCTGGAGGAGGAGCTGTTCCACGAGGCCTTCGCCGACACGCTGCTGGGGCGGCTGCAATACGACATCCTCGAGCTGGATGAGACGATACGTGAACCCTGTGAACCGGACCACTCCATCTCGCTGCACAGCTGCCACTCGCCGATGCGCGAGGTGGAGGTGCTGCAGGATCGCCTGCTGGAGCTGTTTAATGCCGATCCGGATCTGCACCCCGACGATGTGATCATCATGACCCCCGACGTGGAGAACTACGCCCCCTACATCGAGGCGGTGTTCGGCGGTGCCAGTGGCGACCACCAGATCCCCTGGACCCTCTCCGACCGTACCCCGCAGGGCCAGCACCCGGTGATCCGCGCCTTCCAGCAACTGCTGGATGTCTGCAGCGGTCGCTTCGAGGCCAGCGAGGTGCTGTCGCTGCTGGAGAGCCCGGCGATCCTGGCACGCTTCAATCTCGGCCGCGACGACTTCGAACGCATCCGCCTCTGGGTGGATGAGAGCGGTATCCGCTGGGGGCTGAACGCGCAAAGCCGCAGCGAGCTGTCGGTCAATAACGACAGCCATACCTGGGCCTTTGGCCTGCGCCGCCTGCTGCTGGGCTATGCGCTGCCGGCGGATACCCCGCTCTATCACGACATCGCCCCCTACCCGCACATCGAGGGGCAGTCGGCGCTGGCACTGGGCCAGCTGATGCAATTCATCGAGGCACTGGAGCGTCTGCACGGCCGCCTGCAGGGCAGCTATAGCGCCGAGGGCTGGACCGAGCTGCTGAACCAGGCGCTGGAGGGCTTCTTCATCCACGACGACAGCAGCGAGACCGCGCTGCAGTGGGTACGCGACGCCCTCGCCGATCTGGTGGAGCAGCAGGCCGATGCCGACTATCAGCGCAGCTTTGGCCTGCCGATCCTGCGTGACCACCTGAACAGCAGCCTCAACGAATCGCTCTCCGATACCCAG
>Ga0224506_10002099_pt1 | contig 13834 bp, 17 predicted proteins | sample SF_Jan12_sed_USG_2_FD_169108 | JGI IMG/M metagenome (GOLD analysis project Ga0224506, IMG submission 169108) | Sediment microbial communities from San Francisco Bay, California, United States - SF_Jan12_sed_USGS_8_1 | ecosystem: Environmental > Aquatic > Marine > Sediment | place: USA... | reverse complement strand
GATGAGGAGACGCTAATGGAGGTCGCCGCGTTGTTCGGAGAAGACGCTGTTAGGGTCGTTGAGGTCCTCAAGGGGGTTCACGAGATCATAGATATCGATGTAGTGGATCAAACGCAAATACGTCTTAGCACAGTTCGCAAGACGCTCTACAGACTCTACGACCACTCCCTTGTGGGTCTTAGGCGGTCTCGTGACAAAGAAACAGGCTGGTTTGTTTTCCACTGGAGACTCCAACCCGACCAGCTGGAAGGCTTCATTTTTAACCAGAAGCGCCGTGTTCTTGAAAAACTTGAAACCCGGCTTAGGTATGAGAAAAGCCACGAGTTTTACAGCTGTCAAACACAGGGCTGCAGACCATTACCCTTTGAGCAAGCCTTTGAAGCCCTCTTTAGGTGTCCCGCATGCAACAAGCCAATGGTGCACGTCAACAATAGCCACATCATTGAAACCTTGACACGAAAAATCAGCCAGATAAAAAAGGAATTAAGCGAGTAGTCCCCATGAAAAATATCGCGTTTTCGCCATCAGTAAGGAAAACCTAAAAAAAGTGCCGAATAGAGTTTGGTTCCCATGCGATGTTCTAATTGCGGTATGTGTTGTGAAAGCACTGAAATGCTGCTTTCAAAAGAAGACATTGAAAGACTGGAGAGGCTGGGCTTCAGCCGAGAAGATTTCACTGTTTCAGGCGGAGATGGACTGACCAGGTTAAGAAATGCTGGAGAATGGCGCTATTTTTATGATCCTGAAGAGAAGAAATGTCAAGTCTATGAGTCTAGGCCATTAGGATGCTTCATATACCCTGTTATATACTCAAACGACGAAGGTGTAATAACCGATGAATTCTGTCCAATGAGACACACGATCTCCAAACGCGAAAAAAAATAAAAGGACAGATCCTGCTCAAACACCTTAAGAAGATAACGAGTGAAGTAACCTCCCTTCTTCAGTAACATTCACTCTCAAGCCCTTAAACACTACAAATTTGAGAACACGCGACAGATGATGTTGCTGCTTGGAAGACCAACGTATTTAAGTTATGCGACGATTATGGAAAGGGAAAGATAGAGGCGGTAGAGTGGGCAAAAAGAAGGTCAAGAGCGAAGAAGAACTCAGCAATATTAAGCTGCCTGTGGCCAACGACGTCATTGGCATAGCTAAAAAAATGCTGGGCAACGATCGACTTCTAGTGAGCTGTCAAGACGGTAAGGAGCGCCTCTGCAGAATCCGAGGAAAGATGAAGAGAAGAATGTGGATAAGGTTGGAAGACATCGTTTTGGTGTCTCCATGGGATTTCCAGTCCGACAAGCGGGGCGACATCATTTGGCGATACAAAAGAAATCAAGCCGAATGGCTAAGAAGGAACGGATACCTGAAGATTTAATATAATAATGCGTGCTCGCAGCTCATCTGGGAGATCAATCTTTACAAAAGGTGTGAATGTCAAAGATGACCAATGTAGGCGATTGCGTTAGATGCCCGCGATGCGATGGGGAAGCCCGTGTTGTCTGGGTTTCGCAAGACGGGAAAAGACTCGCAATCAGATGCACGGGCTATCATATTCATGAAGAGAAAGACTCCTCAACAACGGTTAGTTCATACTATCAAACTAGACTTAAAAAGAAAGCCAGAAAAGGAATGGTATTTCTCATAGAAGCAACCAAAAAATGAATTAGAACTCCCCTTGTTTGAAAGGGAGCATTCGCGCGCAGTAACGGTTAGATAATAGGAATTCTAGTTTTGTTTTGGGAATACAATGTCTTATCAGGTGTTGAGTGGGGGATAATTCTATGGCTTTGAAAAGAAAGCCATGGAAGAGATAGAACTTTTAGAATCCAATCCTGAATTTGGAGAGAAATTAAAAGGTGTACTTTCCGATATTCATAAGTTGAGAGTTCACGATTATCGTGTGGCTTATAAGATTCATACTTCAAACGAAACCATAGAAGTATTCTTTGTTGACCATCGAAAACGAGCGTACCAAGAACTTGAGCGTCTTCGAAGAGAAGAAATCATTTAAGCCATCCCTAATAAGTTAACAGTATCGCGCGCGCGCATGCATGAGGGACGCATATGAGTTTGGAGGAACTTGTGGACAATCCGCTCTGGCCCATTCTTGTAGAGACCGTTCACGCCATGATCATGTACCCCCATCACAAGGCTTACATTAGAGACGTTGTCCTTCATGAGCAAACAGACGTGACTGAACATGAATTGGCGGCAAAGATGGGCATACCCCATGGTGAGGCTCTAATTATTCTCTACGAACTTCGAAAGCAAAAATCCAAAGGATTACCTGAAGGCGAAAACTCTAGCCAAACTTGATGGTGTTGGAGCATCTTCGTGAAAGCGGTAGATGACCGGAATGCGCGCGCACATAGGAATTATTAAAATGCATGCATGCACTTAAATTTCCCATGTCTATTATGTTTATTAGAGGCAGTGTAATAGAAATTTAGGAGGAATGAGAATGGAAATGGAAGAAGCTGATAAATTAACAAAATATTTGATTGAAAATCTAAGAGTGTCTTTGCTCTATTTCTGCTCTATTAGTGAGACTCAACTTAGGAATCTTAGTTCTGAGATATCTTATTTATTAGGGAAATACAAGTAGGGATAAATATTATGACATGCGCGCGCGACGCCTGATGTTGTAACTAGTCTAATGCAAGCGCGGATCTGCTTTTGGCTTTAGAAGTGAAAAAGGAGGGATCGCCAATACCAGGTAGAGATGTTTCAGGTCGCCTAATTCCTTCGCAGGCTCCTCAAGGAACTAAACGGACTTCGAAGCGCTTTTTCTCTAACGTTCAATGCGAAGGATGCATGCATAAACGAACAGTCTACTGTTGGAGGCAGTGTCCCTACAACACATGGAAACGAGAGGCGCAGAGAAGAAAGTTTTGAAAGAGCATGCATGCGCGCGCATTAGCTCTCTTTCGCCTCTATCAATTCAACCCTTCTCTTTCCTTTTGTGAGAGTGGAGACGTATACTTTGCCTTGTATTTCCAGTCTCATCAAGGTCTTGTTTAGGTCTCCAAATCCTGCTTCTCCATGGGTGTCCTTAATCAGGTCGTAGAGCTCTACATCTGTCAGGGGGCCTTTTCTCTCCAAGATTTCCACTATTGTCGTGTATAGAGGATGAGGTTTCCAGGTTTTTGTAGACAACTCTAGATCCTACGCCACCGGTGTTGTGGTTTTTTCACTTGCCGAACCTGCTTCATAAAGTTTTTGCACGCGCTAAAGCCTACAAAAGAATTAGCATAAAATGCAGAACATTTAAGCCTTAAAGTGAGCATTATCATCACAAATGTAGAAAGAGGAAGATGCCTTATGAGTTATTCGAGAAGAAGTAGTTATGGCCATGAGAGAAGACGTGGTCATGGCAAAGGCTTTAAGCGTTGCCCAGTTGAGACGGGAAAGGAATACGAAGTGGATATAACGGAAACGAGCCGCCAAGGAGAAGGTGTAGCCAGAATCCAGGGTTTCGTAATATACGTTGCCAACGCAAAGCCTCGAGACCATGTGAGAATAAAGATCACGAGGATAGGCGTTAAAAACGCAAACGCAGAAATAGTCAAATAGAACCTTAATCCCCAAAACATGCATGCATTGCATACTTTCTCAGCCGTTCAACGTAGTTTCTTCAAGCAATAACACCTGTAAAAAGTTTAAATTCTTTTAGAGTTGATAGATTATCTATGACAGAAACGACCAATATTAAGGACACTATATTTCAAACACTTCATACACCTAACAAGAGTATTTTGAAAAGAGTTCCAAATTTAAACCCAGAAGATTATTCTCGATTACTTTATTTAGTTATAGGACATGACTTGGGTAAAGGAAAGTATTTTGGATTGACATTCCCTTTGGAAGATAGTACTCATATAGCGGAATTAAGAGCCTTAAGCAACGGTTATGTTGAATTTAGAGATGGTGTTGTTAGAATGGGAGTGATCAAGTTAGAAAATTTAGGGAAAATATTGAGCTCCTTACATTAAGCCTAGAAGTATACATATTTTGTGAAATCTGCCAGATAGACCCATTAGTCATTGCGCGCGCATAACGTTTCTTGTAGTGTCTCCTAAAGTGCCAAAGTGGGCTATTTCAGGAAAATAAAAAACCCTATAGAAGAAACTTCCAAGCTCAAGCGATTGCTGAAAAAAGTATAAAGGGGACTGGCACTTTCATCATGCTTGATTACTTAAAAGATGAGGAGGAAATAACGTGGCGTATTTAACGCAAACCCAAAGCGGTGAACCAGTACTTATACTAAAGGAGGGAACTGGTCGAAGTAGGGGAAGAGAAGCGCAGAGAAACAATATTATGGCTGCCAAGGTCATCGCTGAGGCGATTAGATCCACGCTGGGGCCGCGTGGCATGGACAAAATGTTGGTGAGCGGCATAGGCGATATAACAATCACCAATGATGGTGCGGCAATACTTGATGAGATAGATGTCCAACATCCAGCAGCAAAGATGATCGTTGAAGTCGCTAAAACCCAAGACGACATGGTGGGAGATGGAACAACCACTGCTGTGGTTCTATCAGGAGAACTGCTAAAAGAGGCTGAAGAACTGCTAGAACAGAATATTCATCCAACATTAATCGTAAGCGGATATAGAAAAGCAGCTCAAAGAGCTATGGAAGTACTGGACAAGATGGGAATTACCGTAGATTTGGATGACAGAGAAACGCTGAAGAAGGTTGCTGTCACTTCGATGGGAAGCAAGGCTGTAGGTACAGCACGCGAACACTTTGCTGACATCGCTGTTGACGCAGTTAAGCAAATAGCTGAAAAACGTGGAGACAAGTGGGTCGTTGACATCGACAACGTCCAGATCGTAAAGAAAGAAGGCAAAAGCCTTCAAGACACAGAGCTTGTAAGCGGCATAATACTAGACAAGGAAGTCGCCCACTCAGGCATGCCCAAAAGCCTGAAACAGGCCCAAATTGCCCTTGTAAATACACCGTTTGAAGTTGAGAAGACAGAGGTTAGCGCTGAGATTAGAATAAGAGACCCAACTCAGATAAAGGCGTTCCTTGACAAGGAGACCAACATGCTCAAGGGGATGGTTGAGAAAGTCAAGAAAGCAAAAGCTAATGTCTTGATTTGCCAGAAGGGCATCGACGACATGGCCCAACATTTCCTGGCCAAGGAAGGCATACTAACGGTTAGACGCACAAAAGAGTCTGACATGGAAAAGCTCTCAAGAGCAACCGCTGGAAAGGTTATAACAAACCTGTCTGATTTGAAACCGGAAGATTTGGGTTATGCTGAGCTTGTTGAGGAACGAAAGATCGGCGATGACAAGATGGTCTTCGTTGAAGGGTGTAAGAACCCAAAATCTGTTTCGATCCTGATACGTGCAGGTTTACAACGGATGGTAGACGAAGCTGAACGTGTTATGCACGATGCTTTGTCAGTTGTTGCTGATATATTCGCTAAGAACAAGGTCGTTGTGGGTGGCGGAGCCGTAGAAACTGAGGTGGCTAAGAAACTACGCGAGTATGCAGTCCAGATCGGCGGGAGAGAACAACTGGCAGTCGAGGCTTTTGCGAAATCCTTGGAAGCAATTCCTAAGACATTAGCTGAGAATGCTGGTTTAGAACAAATTGACATCATGGTTGAACTGAGGTCAGCCCACGAGAAACCCAAAGGACACTCGATGGGTGTCGACGTTTTCGCAGGCAAAGTTGTTAATATGTACGAGAGAGGGGTTATTGAACCGTTGAGCGTTAAGGAACAAGCAATAAAATCAGCCGCAGAGGCATCAACTATGATTTTGAGGATTGACGATGTAATATCTGGCGGAAAGACCAAGGCTCCTCCTGGCGGTCCAGGTGGAATGCCTGGCGGCTATTGAGGAATGCCTCCAGCGCGCGCGGACAAATGGAGAGATCACCCAACACCAGCAAATTCCTACAGACATTTCCCCCGCTAACCCCCATTTTTCTATGGCATATCTCCATAATTGAAACGCTACGGGATCAGGAAAAATCGATGCGCGGTTGCCCTAGCCTCGTAATAAATGGAGATGTCTCCAATTCCCCTCTCGCAAACCCCTATTTTTCTGGTTATGAAATGCACCCTACTATAAAGTGATGCAATTGGTTCATAGAAATGCGCGCGCTAGATGGCTTCGTACAACAAGAAAATTTATTTATGCATGCATACCCGTAAGAATATCATAGGCTGAGTCCGAAGATGAGAAAATTTGCCTCCCAAGCATGATAAGAAGGAAGCCGACGGTGAAAAAGAAGAGATCTGCACGAAAAATGTGACAGAACTCGAGGCTTCGCTCAAGGAAAAGACAAAAATAGAGGAGACATACCTCAACCAACTCAAATACGCCAGAGCTGACCTTGAAAACCTGCAGAAACACATGCAAAAGCGTATTGATGAAGGAGTGGCCATGGAAAAGGAGAAGCTCATCCTGCAACTGGTACCTGTTGCCGAAGAACTCGATCTTGCCCTAGAAGAGGCGAGAAAAGATAGGAATGGCAGTCTCCTAGAAGGGACAGAGATGGTAACAAAGAAACTCTGGAAAGTACTCAATTGTGAGGGACTATGCCCAATAGACGCCGTTGGAAAACCTTTCGACCCGCACATACATGAAGCTGTGCAGGAAGTTGAGACATGCAACCAGCCTGAGGGAACAGTAATAGAGGAGGTTAGAAAGGGCTACCTCCTAAACGACAAAGTGCTCAGACCTAGCATGGTGAAAGTAGCATGCAATCCGCGCCCCATCAGAGTTCAAAAGGTGAATGAAAAATGAGCAACGAAAAAAGAGAAAGAATATTAGGAATCGACCTCGGCACCACGAATTCTGCCGCGGCCGTGGTAATAGGAGGAAAACCAGCCATAATTCCGAGCGCCGAAGGACCGACCGTGGCGGGGAAAATGTTTCCGTCTGTTGTCGCTTTTACTAGAGATGGACAGCTACTTATTGGAGAACCCGCAAGAAGACAGGCCATTACTAACCCCGAGGGTACGATACGCGAGATCAAGCGACAAATGGGGACAGACTATAAAGCTAAAGTTTTCGGGAAGGAATACTCACCACAACAGATCTCGGCTTTTATCCTACAGAAGATTCTGCGCGATTCTGAAACCTATCTTGGTGAGAAAATTACCAAGGCAGTAATAACCGTTCCAGCGCATTTCAATGATAATCAACGTCAGGCGACGATAGACGCTGGCGAGATTGCAGGGCTGAAAGTAACAAGAATCGTTAACGAACCGACAGCTGCAGCCCTCGCTTATGGTTTAGACAAGGCTGGCCAAGAACTGAAGATTCTAGTCTTCAGTTTCGGCGGTGGCACAAACGACACGACGGTGATGGACTTCGGTGGAGGCGTCTTCGAGGTTTTGGCCACCAGCGGAGACACTAAAACTGGTGGAACGGACCTCGACCAGGCGGTCATGGATTATTTGATCTCTGAGTTCAAACGCGAAACGGGAATCGACCTCGCGCGAGACATGAAAGCTATGGCTCGCTTGAAGGATGCGGCCGAACAGGCCAAAATCGAACTATCAAACCTAATAACAACAGACATTAATCTGCCCTACATTGCCACTGACACTGCAGGTCCAAAGAATCTACACACGACTTTGACGAGAGCTAAACTTGAGCAGCTGACCAGACCTATAGTTGAGCGGATTAGGGAGCCTATCCTGAAAACCTTATCGGACGCAAAGCTGAACCCTGTACAAATCGACAAGATAATTCTCATGGGTGGACAGACGAAGATGCCGCTTGTTCAACAATTCATCGAGGATGTAATAGGCAAGAAGCCTGAGAGGGGTATTGACCCGATGGAATGCGTTGCCATAGGCGCAGCTATTCAAGGAGCAGTCCTCACAGGGGAGATCTCAGACATAGTACTCCTCGACGTAACCCCACTTTCTCTCGGGGTAGAAACTCTAGGAGGCGTCTTAACCCGGGTCATCGAGCGGAACACGACAATACCGGCTAAGCAAAGCCAAACCTTCACGACGGCTGCTGATTTTCAAACGGCTGTCACCATACGTGTACTACAAGGGGAACGCACCATGGCTAAGGACAACATCAGCCTGGGTCAGTTCGACCTCACAGGCATTCCGCCTGCACCTCGAGGCGTCCCGCAGGTTGAGGTGACATTCGACATCAATGCAGATGGTGTCCTCAACGTTTCAGCGAAGGACTTGGGCACGGGCAAACAGATGGGAATCAAGATAACGGCTTCAACCAAGCTCAGCCAAGCAGAGAAGAATCGAATGGTGAGAGAGGCGGAGCAATTCGCCGAGCAAGACAAGCGCTCCAAAGAAGAGGCTGAGATGCGAAACACTGCCGACTCACTCATCTACACGACTGAGAAGACACTTGGCGAGATTGGAGACAAGCTTACCCAAGAACAAAAGCTGAAGGTCCAAGAAGCCCTTCAAGCGCTAAAAGATGCACAGAAGACTGGAGGCCTAGCTGAGATCGGCACAAAGGTCGAGGAGCTGAGAAGATTGGTTCAAGAGGCAGGCGCGACAGTCTACCAGCAGGCAGCATCTCAAAGAGCTCAGCAACAAGCAAATCAGGAGGCACCATCGCCTGGAGAAGAGCAGCAGGAAAAGAAAACCGTCGAAGCAGAGTACAAGGTTGTGGACGAGGAGAAAGAGTAACACTTTTTCTCACTTCCGTCTATTCTACTAGGCTACGTGATGGTTTAGTTGGCGAGCAAACTAGATTACTATGATCTTCTAGGGGTCAGTCGGGATGCGTCCCAAGATGATATCAAACGCGCATTCCGTAAGCTCGCCTTCAAATTTCACCCTGATAGGAACAAGAGACCTGACGCCGAAGAGAGATTCAAGGAAGTATCAGAGGCATACGCCGTTCTTTCCGACCCTGAGAAGAGGGAGCAGTATGATACTCGAGGCTTAGAAGGAATTAAGAGGCAATATACGCAGGAGGACATCTTCAACCGCAGAACATTCCAAGATGTTTTTTCAGAGTTCGGCTTCAATGCTGATGATCTCTTCAGTCGAATCTTTGGGCGAGGTTTCAACGTTCAGTGGCGTCAACCCGAGGCTCCTCGCGGTCGTGATCTGGAGGCTCAGATGGAGATCACGTTGGAGCAGGCAGCCTTCGGCACTGAGTTGGCAGTTGCTGTGCCTAGGCTGAAGAGATGTAGAAGATGTAATGGCTCAGGGGTCGAGCCTGGTAGTAATGTGGTGACTTGCCCCAAGTGCGGGGGCACAGGAGCAATCGAACATGAAGCTGTGCGGGGATTCATCGTGGTCGGTTCCTGTGACCGGTGCATGGGCAGAGGACAGACAGCTGAGAAGGCTTGCAAGGCATGTAAGGGTAATGGGCTCAAGGAAAGGAGAGTGCAGCTACAAGTTAGAATACCACCCGGCATTGACAATGGCGACCACTTAGTTCTTCGAAGACAAGGTGAAGACGGTCCTTACGGTGGCCCACCCGGGGACTTCTACGTGACGATAAGGGTCAAACCTCACCGATACCTAGCCCGTAGGGGGGTTGACCTCATATACGAAGCCAATATCAATCTTGCCCAAGCTACTCTGGGGGCTGAGATAAAAGTTCCGACGCTAACAAGCGAGAGGAGAGTCAAAGTCCCTCCTGGAACACAGTGCGGCACCATGCTCCGACTGAGAGGAGAAGGAATAAGAAGCAGCCACGGCCGAGGAGATGAACTCGTTCAGATTAATGTTCGGATTCCTGAGAAACTGACTCCCAAGGAGAGGAAGCTTATGGAGGAGCTCTCAAAGGAGTTCAAGGTCGAAGAACCTCAATGACGACATAATGCGCACGCTAACCTTCACTTCATGGTTAAACAAATAACTAGCGCGCGCATATTCACAGTCATACGGCTTTGGCTACGATGTTCATATGCGTTAACGGGCTCATTGGTTGAAGTGTTGACAGGTTTCCATAAGAAGCAACTGTTTCCCATCCAGCCTTTAGCAGAAGGGAAGAGAGTTCACTGAGACGCGCGCGCCAAGGGAAAGCACAAATATTAGCGGCGGAGATTATATCCTTAGTTGAAGCAATTAAGGGTAAACAAGTTTTGGAGGAATGTAATCTTGTCTACACAAGCAGGTGGGGTACCTGTTTTAATTCTAAGGGAAGGATCTTCTAGATCGAGAGGGCATGATGCTCAACACGCTAACATTATGGCGGCTCAGATAGTGGCCGAAGCGGTCAAGAGCGCCCTCGGACCTAAGGGAATGGATAAGATGCTTGTGGACAGCTTAGGCGATGTCACCATCACCAGCGACGGACGAACCATCCTGGACGAGATGGACATTCAACACCCTGCCGCCAAGATGATGGTGGAAGTTGCTAAGACCCAGGATGAAGAGGTTGGAGACGGAACCACAACAGCGGTCATCGTGGCTGGAGAGCTCCTAGGAAAGGCTGAAGAATTGGTAGACAAAAAAGTCCATCCAACCGTCATAATTGATGGCTATCGCAAGGCAGCGGATAAAGCTCTGGAAACACTGGAGAAGATAGCGATTACAGTGAAGCCGACAGACAAAGAATCCCTAAAGAAAGTTGCAATGACCTCTATGGCTAGCAAGCTGGTAGCCCAAAATCGAGAACAACTTGCAGAACTAACTGTCGACGCAATCCTCTATGTAGCCGAAAAGGTTGGAGAAGAGTACAGAGTTGACTTAGACGACATCATGGTGGAGAAGAAACCCGGAGAATCCATTACAGATACCAAGCTCATCAAAGGAATAGTTCTAGACAAAGAAGTCGTGCATCCAGGCATGCCTAAACGTGTAGAGAAGGCTAGAATTGCTTTGCTGGACACGGCGCTTGAGATTAAAAAAACCGAGTTCGACGCCAAAATCAACATTGAAACACCAGAACAGATGGAAACATTCCTAAAAGAAGAAGAAAACATGCTCCGAGACCTGGTTGACAGGATAGCCAAGACAGGCGCTAATTTGCTCATCTGCCAAAAAGGCATTGATGACATGGTTCAACACTTCTTAGCAAGGAAGGGAATCTCAGCGATAAGACGCGCTAAGAAATCCGATATGGAGAAACTAGCTAAAGCCACTGGAGGAAAGGTAGTCACCAGCCTAGAAGATATCACGAAGAAAGATATTGGCTACGCAGAGCTCGTAGAGGAAAGGAAGATTGGCGATGATAAGATGACCTTCATCGAAGGATGCAAAAATCCCCGTTCAGTAGCCATATTAATCCGGGGAGGAACCGAACGAATCGTAGATGAAGCTGAACGTTCAATTCACGACGCCCTGTGCGTGGTTCGAGATGTAGTGCAGGAGCCAAAGATCGTGGCCGGAGGAGGAGCACCTGAGCTGGAAGTCGCCAGGGTTCTTAGAGAATACGCGGACACGCTGCTCGGTAGGGAAGCGCTTGCGGTACAGCAATACGCAGAAGCCTTGGAAGCAGTTCCAACAACCCTGAGTGATAACGCTGGACTTGACCCCATTGACATAATCTCTGAGCTTCGGGCTCGTCACGAGAAGGGTGAAGTCTGGGCTGGAGTCGACGTCCACGAAGGAAAAGTCAAAGATATGGAAAAACTGGAAGTTTACGAACCCTTAGCCGTCAAAAAACAGGTCATCAAATCGGCTACCGAAGCTGCCACCATGATACTGAAAATCGATGACATCATCGCTGCCGGAAAGACGAAAATGCCACCTATGCCTCCTGGTGGTCCAGGCGGGATGCCACCTGGCGGATACGGAGGAATGCCTCCAGAATATTAGGCGCGCGCTAGTAAGTTTACAGGATGAAAGGAGGTGAAAAGGGTTGAGATTGAAGTATCCTATCGAGTATGAATTGAACCCTACGGAGATGGATAAGGGAAAGCAATGGCTAACATTGACACTGAAAAACACAGGAAGTAAAACTCTTAAAAGACTTGACGTGGAATTGCACTCTCTAGATACTTTTTATCTTTTCCCTTTTATCTTTCCTTCTGGAATAGGACACTACATCGGAGAGCTTAAGCCAAATGAAGAGAGAGAAGTGGATTTCCAAGTTAACGCAAACGGATCAGCTGATGTATATGCCACTATCCGTGCACGTAAGGATGGAGACTACTTCGGGTGGGAATCCGGTTGGACGCATATCTCTGTAAGCGAGCAAAAAGCAGAAATCGGACGCCTAGTAGTGCTTTCACACCCGTATACGACAATTGGAAAGACCCTCTTGGCTGAGGCAACCATTAAGGGCTTAGGAAAAGGTACGGGACTGAAACTGGAATTCTGGGTGGAAACACCCTCAGGAAATTTTGAAAAGCAGGCCACAATAGATATAAAGGAACTTTCCGTTGGAGAGGAAGCCCGTTACTCCGCTGAGTTCACACCCAAGGAAACGGGGTACTACATCATATACGCGTATTTATACGATGGATATAAGAGAATAAGCCACAACACAGATTCCATCTATGCGCAGGAAGAATAGCAATCACCAAGCCGACTTGGAAATTTCCAACTCCCTTTGTTTGTTTAACAAAAACTTGATTACTCCACAAAGCAAAATAAAACAGAACATGTGTCAAAGAGTCAGAAATGAGTGGAACACATGAACACTGATGTGGTAAGCATAATTGCACTGAGCACACTGGCAGGCTTGGGCACTTCTTTCTCTTTAATTTCGTGTATTGTGTCTGGCGGTATGGATAGGCTTCTTCTAAGATGTTCGGAGATTCTCTGAGTCGAAGTATCCAAAAGTAAGCCACCAAACTTAGGATATGCTCTATCTTGCTGAGAAACACTTTATATTGGATGTTGCCTTTTTTGTCATTATAGTGGGAATATGAGTAAAAAGAAAACGAGGAAGAAAGAGACAGAAGGTACAAACATTTATGGTGGCGAAGAGGAGGAAGAGACGGAATCCGGAGATATTTATGAGGAGAAGCAGAGGGAAGAAATGCTGGAGGAAGGTGAGATCACCGAGGCTGAAGACGCGTTCATGCAAGGAAGAAAAATGAAGCCGGAAAAGAGAAAACGTCGCACACATAAAGACACCGTTTCAGTTGAACTCGCTGCAGATGAATACAAATAAGACTAAATCGACGGAGGTTGTATTCAGGACGCGTTTGTAGCGCGCGCAGGAATTATTAAAACTACGGCTGGTCTTCAAGCGAGAAATGCATGCATGCAATCATGAAAAGTGAAGCCTATGAGTGAGAACCGAACAATGTCTGTCATGCTGTTTGTTCTAGGCTTGTTCTTAATCGCTGCTGGAATAGGCTTGTCTACAGTTACGCAAACAGTAACAAGATACCGAAACGTTTACGGTTTTCAAGGTCCCTATCAAGAAACGATTCAACCTTATGTGGGTGTCGGCGGTTTCATGGTTTTGTTTGGCATAATCGTTCTAGTTGTTGCGTTCATAAGGACTAGGAGCAAGAAGACCTTTTCAATGAGAGAGAGATGGAGATACCCAAAAACTGAACAAGTCTAAAAGATGAGACTGAAACATGCGGAAAACTTATAGCAGAACCAAAAAAACTCGTAAAGATAAAGAAAAGTAGATGAGCTTTGTCTAAAGTGTGTGTGCGTTAAAATATAATCCAACCAACCAGTTCACGCGCGCATCACCTTTTTGAGGCAATGGATGGTGAAGGGAAAGTTATAACAGAACCCAAAACATGACTGTATTGTGAGGTTTACAAGAATGGTATACTCCTCAGGAAAGGTTAATCTTAAGCCCATCGACCCAGAAAAATTGAAGATAGAGAAAAGTGCTTTGTTACCTGGGGCGTATGCATTTGACCTCGAGTTAGACTCGACTCCAGACCACATATGGATACTAATCTTCGAAGCAGAGCGACAAGCAAGTCGTTATATGC
>Ga0224506_10002098_pt1 | contig 13840 bp, 13 predicted proteins | sample SF_Jan12_sed_USG_2_FD_169108 | JGI IMG/M metagenome (GOLD analysis project Ga0224506, IMG submission 169108) | Sediment microbial communities from San Francisco Bay, California, United States - SF_Jan12_sed_USGS_8_1 | ecosystem: Environmental > Aquatic > Marine > Sediment | place: USA... | reverse complement strand
TCATCCAAATCGAGTATCCATTGGCAATAGACCCGATGCTTCTTCCGTCAATCATGAGCAAGAAAAAAGCTATCGGCGCCACACATGTCGTACTAGACATACCGACTGGAGCGGGAGCAAAAATAAAGACAATCGGCGAAGCAGATGCGCTTGCCGCTGATTTCATAGATCTGGGAAAACGTTTAGGGATAAATGTTCAATGTGGAGTGACTTTCGGAGAACAGCCCCTAGGCAATGCAGTGGGGCCAGCCTTGGAGGCAAGAGAAGCGCTTGCTGCTATCATGGGAAACGGTCCTGCTGATCTACGCGAAAAAGCAACAAGTCTTGCGGGCATACTTTTAGAAATGGTTGGCAAGGAAAGGGGAAAGCAAGTTGCCGAAGAATTGCTGAAGTCAGGAAAGGCTGAAGAAAAACTCAGACAGATCATCCAAGCACAAGGTGGAGATCCGAGAGTTAAACCTGAAGACATAGCAGTTGGAGACAAGAAATCTGAGCTGATTGCAGACAAGGATGGCGAAGTCCTAAGGATCAGCAACGAAGACATCGCCAAAATTGCAAAGGAAGCTGGTGCTCCCAAAGACAAGGGAGCGGGATTGCTGCTTAAAGTGAAGCTTGGAGACCATGTCAAGAAAGACAAAGTTCTGTTTGAGATAATTGCCGAAAGGAGCACAAAGCTCGAATCAGCTGTAAAGCTTGCAAACAAACTTCAGCCTGTTTGGTTGAGCAAAAAACCTGAAGACAGAATGTTGATGGAGCGGATTCCAACACCAGTCGTGCACAGGAAAACGTTCATACTCGAAAGGTGAAAGTAAAGTCCTTTATTCAATGATTAGGGTATAGCGCGCGTAACCCAATTGGATATGGGGACGGGTAGCCGCATCATGTGAAAGAGAGGGGCAAAAACTGGCTGTTCCAGCACTATTTCTACAAATGGATGGACAATTTAGCTTTATTTCGCAAAATATGCTGTTGGTGGGGTCATATAGGTTAGAGCCCACGTTTGAACCCACACATCGGGTCAGATGGAAGCATGTCGACTGTGCTCTCAATATGGTTGAAAGTTCAAACCAAATCCTATCGACTATTTTCAAAAGGTTAAATTCGCTCAGATTTCGCCCCTTTCAAGCTTAGAACAGTAGAAATTTGGCTTCAAACTGCGAGAGTCATAGAAATGACTTTAAGAGAGTCTATCTAATAGATTAGGTATGGTGAGTGGATTGACAAATTATGATAAGTATGATGTCGCATTATTTATTGATGAAAGGGGAAAGGCCAGCTGGTCTGACCTTCTGAAGAAATTTGTAGAAAATAGAACGGAGAAGCACATATCAAGGCAGACACTCTCCAATTATCTGAAAGAACTGCGCGAAGACGGCATACTAAGCAAAACTGTCGACACTAAGACCCTTGCTCTTCTTCACATAATCCGCCCAATCTACAAGGTGACAAAAACCGGAAGAAAGAGACTTCAGAAAATCGCAGACAAAAAGGAAATTTACTCTTTCCTCGATTCTGCGGCTCCAGAAGAAATGGAGAAGCTACGCAAAGAAATTGTCCGCTTGAAGAGGAATTAGACATCCATTCACATTCATCAGTTTGGAGCACGTCTACTATCGGCCCGAATCTATATGATATTTAGCAGTTGGAAATGCCAAGCCAACTTCTACCTCTCAATTCACATTGCATCGTTATTTCAAGATACAGCCTTTTTTCCATAACTAGAGTAATCAACATTTTTCACGGCAGTCATGAAATCCTTGAAAGGCAGAGTCACTATAAGCCTGTTTGGAGACCATTTATGTCTTGTTCTTTCAAATATCGAGATGAGATTTATGTCGGGCTTTCCTTTTGCTAAGGTATTGTTGATTGTGGAACACACAGTACTGGCTGGATAGTGCATGAAGGGTTCGGCTCCTTCAAAGCATGCCAAACCAAGGATTCTGTCTGCTTGTGCAGGGTTCACGAAAAAAAGAACGATGTCAGGATCTGTTTCGAACCTATCAAGAGGACCTAAAATAAGAAATCTGCCTCTATATACTGGTTTAAGTTGTTTGCCCACCGAAGCCTCTGCAACTTTTTTTGACTCGTAAACACTGGCTGCTAGAAAAAGATCTGCAAATTCTTCCAAAGAAAGAGTCTGCCAACCTGCAATGTGACTGCCACCACGGCAAACGCAATTCTCCTTTGAAAGGTTTATTACCACATTCTCTCGCCTAACAACATCAAGAGCCTCACAAATTCTGAGTTGTCTTTCGACCCCTTGTCTATCTGGACTTTCAGAGAACCTTACTCCAATTGGCATGTCCTGCAATTCCAAAGTTTGAACTATCCTTTTGACCCGTTCAGTAAACCTAGACATTTCTTTTCCTCAACGAGGTTATTGTTCATAACAATATAGGTTTTGTGAATGTCGAGTACCGTAATTCAACTCCGCCGATTGCTGTTTCAACAACGACGGCTCTGTCTAGACGGTCGGTTAACGGTGCCAGCTCTCGCATCTGCAGTGAGAACACGAGTAAGAACTGATCGTTTTTATCGTGATTAAGTTATTTCTTACTCGCGAATTGATAGTATCTGGGAAAAGTTTGAACGAGAGTTTGAAGCTATCCCGAGCTTGCCTACAGACTTTGAGAAATTAAACGACGAAAGAAATGTCCTGTTCCTCTTTTGGAAGGAAGGAATAAAAAAGAAGTTTATTGTCAATTTCCAGCAAAACAGTTGCCTGTGAGGTGCTCAAATCTTGCTTAAAAATGTGGGGTCGCTGGGATTTGAACCCAGGATCGCCAACGTTCTGTACGTGTTATACGTTCCCCAGGCTGGTATCCTAAACCAAGCTAGACGACGACCCCATTCGGGATAGACGAGTAGCGTTAAGTGTCTTATTTTCTTTTTCAATAAGGGTTTTGTTTTCTTAGCTCTTTTCCTCTTGCTCTCTGTGGAGACTAGCCCCTCCCTTATATATAGATTGAATTTGCGATTAGAATTTTGGTTTGTGAGCGAAGGATGGTTAGTTTTGTTTTTACGTTTTCTTTGGGAGGTCATATGTGCTTCACCCTCAAAATTGAAAAGTTTAGGGTTCTTGCTTAAAAATTTAATTAGTTGGTTGGGCTTTGTAGCAGTGTAACTGTCAATGGTGGAAACATGAAAGATAAAGCTGTCGTATTGATGGGTTCGGAACGGGATTTGGAGTTTTGCCGAGAAATAGCCCGTTATTTAAAGACTTTAGAATTGGGTTATGTGTTTCGTGTTGCTTCTGCGCACAAGACGCCTGAAAAGGTTTTGGAGGTTCTGAAGGAGTATGAAAGGGATAGGGTTGTTTTCATCACAGTTGCGGGAAGGTCCAATGCGCTTAGTGCGTTTGTTGATGCGAACACTGTGAAGCCTGTTATTGCTTGTCCGCCGTATTCGGAGAAGTTTGGTGGTGCAGATATTTATTCTTCGCTTAGGGTTCCAAGTGGGGTTGGCTTGGTTGTGACGATTGAGCCTGAAGGCGCTGCGATTGCTGCTGCAAAGATTTTTGCGGTTGAAGATCAGGAGTTGGCGAAGCGTGTTAGGGAGTATCAGTTGGTGAAGAAGAGGGAAATTGAGAAGGCTGATGATTCTGTTAAAAAACTGAAGTAGTGTCAGAGCCATGGGAAGCGTAAAAGACCTAGAAGTTATCAAAAAACCAACAAAAGACGCTATGGGTGTTGGAAGGTTCCATTTTTCAGATCGCTATTCGGTTTTTGATTGGGGTGAAATGCCAGACTTTATTGATGGTAAGGGCGCAGCCTTGTGCATGATGGGGGCTTATTGTTTTGAGAGGCTTGGAGAGAAGGGCATTAGGACGCATTATCGTGGATTGGTTGACGGAAAAGGCAATGTTGTGCTGTTTGACGAGTTGGAGCAGCCTTCAAACGTTATGGAAATTAATTTGGTGAATGTGTATAGGCCTAAGGCATGCGTGGAGGATGGTAAGTTAAAGTATGATTATGGCGTTTATACGCCTGAGTTGCGGAATTTTTTGATTCCGCTTGAGATAATTTATAGAAATGGTTTGCCGGAAGGCTCTTCGGTTTTTAAGCGTCTTGAGCAGGGCTTAGTTTCGCTTGAGGATTTGGGTTTGGATCATTATCCGAAGGCTGGTGAGAAGCTTGGGAAGCCGATTTTTGACGTGAGCACGAAGTTGGAGGAAGGAGACCGCTATGTGAGTTGGGCAGAAGCGCAAAGGATTGCTGGTTTATCTGACGGCGAGTTGGAGGAGGTTAAGGTTTTGCTTTTGAAAGTTGATGATGCGATTACGGAGATAGCGGCGAGGGCTCGTTTGGTGAATGAGGATGGGAAGATTGAGTTGGCTTTTGACCCGTCTAGGAGGTTGATGGTTGTTGATGTGGTGGGTACTTTGGATGAGTGTAGATTTACTTACGATGGGTTGCATGTGAGCAAGGAAATAGCAAGACAATACTATATGAAGACAGGATGGTATCATGAAGTGGAAGAAGCAAAGAAAAAAGCAAAAGAACAAGGCATAGAGGACTGGAAAAAACTAGTCAAAACAAAACCACCAAAACTAAATCCAGAACTGAAAAACATGATTAGCCAAATGTACCAAGCAACAGCAAATGAAATTGCAAAAAAGAAAATGTTTGCCACTCCAAAACTCGTGGAAATCGTCAAAGAATATGAAAAAGATACCGATTGTTGAAAGGCAATTAAGAGGATATAATCAACGTGATCCCATGAAATACAAATTTCCTAAAAATACACCCAAGTTCGTTAGAAAGGTTCTAAGCGAGACACTCTCAAGCGTTCATTCTGTTCTGCGAGATAATTTGATCGGCATATACCTGTACGGTTCGCTTGCCATGGAATGTTTTAATCCAAAATCAAGTGACATCGACATCATCCTCATTGCGAGGAAGAGACCATCAAAAGAGCAGAGAAAAAAGATAATCGAACATTTAAAAGGAGTTTGCTCAAAGAACAGACGCATAGAATTAAGTATACTCCGCGAGGATGTTGTTCAAAATCCACAGTACCCAATAATGGTGGATCTGCACTTTGAATACTGGGGAGACATTTTCGAAAATGAAAAAGACAACGAAATTCTATCCAACTTATACACGACAAAAAAGAGAGGATTCTGCGTCTGGGGCATGCCGATAAACGATGTTTTCTCAGAAATCCCTGCGCAATATCACCTTAGATCGGTGATGGAAGACATCGAGCACACAAGAAAATACCTGCACGAGAACCCTAAGCTTGTTGGATACGATCCTGCAGTCTACTGGATACTTGGTTCATGCAGAATTCTAGCTTTCATAAGAGAAAAAAAGTGCTTTCCAAACTCGAAGGAGGGCAATGGGGATTGGCTAATCTGCCTAAACAATACCATGAAATGGTCAAACAGGTACTTTCCTATTACCAAGGAAAAAAGAAAGAGCACATTTGGAACCATCAAAAATTGGAGGCTTTTGCCGATTACATGACTACAGTTATTCTAAGAGAATCAAAACTTAAAGAATCGACCCTCTATAGGTGAACAATATTTACTCAATTGCTAATTAAGACAAGAAGTTTATAGGGGAAGTTTACTGTTTTCTGTGCAGTTGTGGCTTCAAACTACATAAAAATGCAAGGTGCACAAATTTTTGTTTGTATTACTAGTTCGGGCAGCTGCTTTAGTTTCAATACTCGCCTAATCTTTAAGGCTATGTAGTTGTTCTTTTCTGGTATTCCGAAAGAAAAGCGTCCAAGAAACCTTTCACAGTCTTCCTAAACTCTTTCAGTTCCTCCAATATATCCCCATACTTCTCAGCCATCTCCTTAAAATTCCTGTTCGTCTCCTGCCTAAAATCCCTCAATTCATCCCTAAGACCAATAAAGTACAGCTTGCTAAACTCATGATCCTCCAACGTAGCTTCATCAACAACAATTCTAGCCTTAGACAAATTCACACCAAACCCAATAACTGCTCCTTCCAAACTTTCAAAAACCAATAATATAACATTTTCTCCTACCCTCGTCTTCTCAAAGGTTTTAAACCTACTTAACAGAAACTTCTACGAAATGAAAACGAACAAACTCGATGCCGTTTCTCATTTTGAGAGTATACTCGCGCCGCTTTCAGAAAAACATAAAACAAAAACCCGCACAGACTAGTTCTCATGTTCAAACTAAACCATTTAGCTTCAACCTTTTCGATAGTGGCTTTCGACCCCAAAACCAGAAACCTAGGAGTAGCCGTACAATCCCGATACTTCTCAGTCGGCACCGCCGTACCGTGGGCACAAGCCCAAGTTGGCGCAGTAGCCACCCAATCCTTCGTCAACATCAGCTACGGACCGCGAGGCTTAAAACTCCTCAAAAAAGGCCTAACAGTCAACGAAGTAATCGAAAAACTCACGAGCAAAGACAAAAGCCGCGACTATAGGCAACTGGGCATAATCGACGGAAAAGGCAACCCGGCAGCCTATACGGGCACAAAATGCCTGCACTGGGCAGGAAGCAAAACCGGCAAAAACTACACAGCACAAGGAAACATCCTAGCCAACGAACAAGTCATACAGAACATGTGCAAAAAATTCGAAACCACAAAAAGCGACTTAGCCGACAGACTCGTAGCCGCGTTGGAAGGCGGACAAGAAGCAGGAGGCGACGCAAGAGGCAGACAATCCGCAGCTCTATTAGTTGTTGGAGAACGGAAGAGCAAAGCAGGCTACGGCGACCACCTCATAGACCTGCGCGTAGAAGACCACCCAGAACCCATCGCCGAACTGAAACGCTTGCTACGACTGCACCGCGTGTACAGCCTAATCGACGAAGCGGAAGAAATCTTCACCCAAGGCAACCACAAAAAAGCAATCGCCACAATAAAGAAGGCAATAGAGCTTAACCCAAACAGTGACGACGCCTACGTAGACCTAGGCATGACCTACACGAAAATGGGAAAGACACAAGAAGCAAGAAAAGCCTTCAACAAAGCCACCAGCCTGAACCCGAACATGAAAACAGTCATCAGCCAACTTACCAAACAGAACTGGCCACTGGAATAAAGGAAAATAAACGAAAAAACAAAGGAAATGTGAAGCGTAGTTCTAAGTCACAAGCTCGTGCAGCTTCTTCGCCTTCAACGCCCGCTTGATTTCCATGGCTATACGGTCGCCCGTGCTCAGCCGCTTCTTGTACTTCGCATTAGCATACTGCGAACCCAAACCCATATGCACGTTCGTTCCACCACCATGCCTCAAAGCCACGTCCTGCGTCACCGGAATATGCATATACGGATCCTTCTCACCATGAATATCATACAAACCATAATCCGTCGCCTTCTTCGCTTCCGCACCACCCGTAAAGTCCAACTTAGCCACAGGCTTCAACTCATACTTGCTAACACGATCCCAAGTAATCAACGTCTGCAAACACCAAGCACCAATAATGCCTGGACTAGCGTATTCTCTGCACGCAAGCAAGAACCGATCCGCATAACGATGCAAATCCTTCAACAACGACTCTCTAAGGCTTAGAATCGCATGGGCTGTCACTTCGAACGAGGGCACCTTCTTAATCTTGTTCTGCACGTCAGTCGGCAACCGCTTCAAACCGTCAAGAATCGTCTCTCTCCGCTCATCAATCGACAAGAACTGATTAGCCAAGCAAATCCGCGCCTCTTCTAGGCTTACATTGTAAAGCTTAGCAAACCATTTCTCAGCGTCTCCCCAATCACTCTTCGCATCCAAAGGCGAAAAGAAAAAGTTAAAATTCGCATGCGGACCAAGCACAATCTGCTCTACACGACCATTCTCTAAGGCTTCCTTGCTCAGGTTTCCAGCCTTAACCTCTCGGGCAACTTTCTCCTCCAAATCACCCGAGTCAGCGGCAAAGATGAATTCTCTTTCAAAAGCCCTATGCGCGTGCTCAGCCTTCAAAATCATAGGCTCATCTATCGGCTCTTTAAAGCGTATTCCGTCCTTGTGAACCTCGTACTTGTAAGCCTTAGGCGTCGGAATTCCAGCCTTCTCCGCAAACCAGTAATAGTCTTTTTCGATTTCGCCTCTGTTTTCAATCTTTAGGAGAGTTCTGGAACCAAGTATCGGCACCGCATAATCATTCTCAATCACACTGCAATACTCGTCTCCGCCAACATAAACCGCAAAAGCCCTATTCGTAATCTGCAAACACTCCAAATCAACAAGCTCATCAACATACTTCACAATGTCAGAATACTTGTCCAAAATCACAATGACACTTCGCCAATCACCATTCTTCTTAATGTCTTTAGGGTCGTTCACAACACGTAAGTCCCGCCTCACAAGACCAGGTAAATCCTCAACCACTTCATCTGGCTTACCAACCATGGGATTTTGAAGGTAAATTCGTGCCCTGCCAGGCGTTGTATAGATTATGCTTCTCATCCCGTAGTTGCGTTGCCCCTGCCAAGCATCCAAAGCCGAATGCGAACCCAAATTCAATCCGATGGGTTCCTTGTACCTTTTGACTATTTCCTGCATCTCTTCTCTTCTTATAGGCATACAAGTCACCATTATAGGTAGGGAATCTAAACATTCGGTTGTTTTAAACCTTTTTTACATTTAACCGTTAAAACATTGTTAGGCGGAGCTCATCGGAAAAATCAAGCACACAGTTTCAGAAGAATCGTCTAGAATTTTATTCTATCGCATTTTTACATACATGGTTATAAAGAAAAATAAGAACTTTTCATCTTGAGGAGAAAGGAGTTGGCTGAGGTTTTCGGCTGGATGTTTGTTGACCGCGTTCCATTGCTTTATGAAAAGAGGAGAGTTGCAAGACAACTTCAAGTCGAAACGTGGCTTGACCTTTCCCAGCTTGTTAAGGAGCTAGGAATCGAGAAAATAGATGAAAACAAACGAAATGCAAACTCAGCACTAAGCTACATTGCTTAAAGACCGCAAGCCTCCAAAACAGTTTCAAAATTTTCACGCGTTCTATCAGTTTTGTAACGCCTTAACGCCTCAATAATTGCCTTCTTGTCTTTTCCGCCAAGTTTTTCAGCCACTTTTTCGGCAACAACGCCACTGATAAAAAGAAACTGGCAAATTGAAGTCACATTTGACGATTTTCGGTTTAGGCTGGCTGTTTCAAAATCAACTATGAAAGGCTTGCTTTTCTTATCGATGATTATGTGTTTTGGGGCATGACTTAGTTCTCCATGATCTAAACCAACAATATCCAGCCGCCAGCACTGCTCCAAAACTTCACGCAACACCTTCCGCACCACCGCTTTTCCTATTTGCTTATTCAACCATTTTGGAAGCAAATCACCATCGATAAACTGCATCAAAAGAAAGTTTTTGCTTACGCCCAAAAGTCTTGGTCCAACATGCACTGAATTTGCTTTTTTAAGCATTTTCGCTTCCTGCTGCATTCTAGAACGGTCAGCATCCACCCTTCGAATTTTCAAAGCCGCTTTTTTTCCGTTTCTGTAGGCTATTGTGACTATGCCCACACATCCCTTGCCTAAAACTGGTACGCTGAAAGCTTCTTTTTCTCCACTAAATTCCAGAGATTCCATGCCGAGTTTTTGGAGCTCTTTTAGCCGTTTTTTAAGTTCCGTCTTGCTAGTTTTTGGATAGCATATTATGGATGCATATGGTTCTTCGCTTAATTTTTCAATGGTTATCGTCAGTGTGGTCTTCAATGTTTAATCCTCTAACTATTATACTCCAGTATTCACAGAAATAAAAATAACAACATCGTAAAGTTAATAGCAAACATGAATTCTGTCTCTCAAAAGGAGTTAAAAATGCCAAAATTTAGGCAAACACCCGAAATTCTCAAACTAATGGGCAAGAAAGAAAACATACGCAACATTGGCATAATCGCCCACATAGACCATGGAAAAACAACAATGACGGATTCGCTGTTGGCTGAGGCAGGATTACTATCGCCGCAAATAGCAGGACAAGCCAGAGCACTCGACTATTTGGAAGAAGAACAAAAGCGCGGAATCACAATAAAAACTGCGAACATATCGCTATTGCATGAAGTGAGTGGCCGCCCTCACGTAATCAACCTAATCGACACGCCGGGTCATGTTGACTTCACAGGTAAAGTGACGAGGGCTTTACGTGCCATAGATGGCGCCGTGGTCGTTGTGGACGCCGTAGAAGAGGTTATGGTTCAGACGGAGACTGTTACCCGCCAAGCCCTAGACGAAAGAGTAAAGCCTCTCCTTTTCATAAACAAGGTGGACCGTTTAATTAAGGAGTTAAGGCTTACTTCGGATGAGATTCAGAACAAGTTTATTCGTATAATTCGTGACTTTAACAACCTAATTGAAATTTATGGAGAGCCTGAGTTTAAGGATAAATGGAAGGTTGACCCGGCGAAAGAAACGGTTGCTTTTGGTTCAGCTCTTCATAGGTGGGGTTTCACCCTAAAAACAGCTCAACAAAAGGGAATAAAATTCACCGATATTATAGATGCTTATGCGAGGGGCAAACATCAAGCACTCCCGCAGATGCTTCCCCTCTACAACGCAATACTTGACATGGTAGTCAAAAATATCCCAAATCCAATTGAAGCTCAGAAGTATCGGCTACCGAAAATTTGGAAAGGCGAAATAGAATCGGAAATAAGTCAAGCAATGCTGAAATGCGATGATAATGGACCAACAGTCATGTGCATAACCAATGTTCAAACCGACGCAGCGGCAGGTCTCATCGCAACTGGAAGACTCTTTTCAGGCTCAGTAAAAGATGGAGACAAAGTCTACCTAGTTGGTGTAGGGAAAGAGTACACTGTGAAGCAAGTTTCCATGTATATGGGCGCTTTCAGAGAGGTGGTCAACAGAATCACCGCGGGCAACATAGCCGCTTTGGTAGGTCTCGACCTAGCAAGCGCAGGCGAAACCCTCGTTGACATTAAGCACAAAGATGTTATAGTTCCCTTTGAACGCATAAAATACCTTTCAGAGCCTGTCATAAGGATAGCGATTGACCCAAAGAACCCTAAAGATTTGCCACGTCTAGTGGAAGTTATGAATAGACTATCAGTAGAAGACCCAAACCTAGTCGCTACCACAGATGAAGAGACGGGAGAGTACTTGCTGAGCGGGATGGGTGAACTTCATTTGGAGATTGCAATGAAGTTTTTGACGCAGTACAGCGGTGGAATAGAACTTGCAGCATCTAGCCCCATCGTGGCCTACAGAGAAAGCGTTTTGGGACAAGGCGCAGTTGTCATGACGAAAAGTCCGAACAAGCACAACAGGTTCTGGGTGCAAGTGAAGCCGCTGGAAAATAAAGTTATAGAATTGATGGAAAACGGTGAGCTTGCCGAGGAAATAGGACAAAAACAAATCGAGAACAAGTTGCAGAGAGAGGCAAAATATCCAACAGAAGAAGCAAAAAATGTTTGGGCCTTGGATGAGCACAGAAACATGCTTATCGACTTAACGAAGAACGTTCGAAATCTCCATGAAGTGAAAGACAGCATAATTTCAGGATTTCATTGGGCATGCAGGACAGGCCCTCTGTGCGAAGAACCTCTAAGAGGAGTGAAAGTCGAGCTATTGGACGCTCAACTCCACGAAGAGCCGAAACAAAGGGAACCACCACAGATCATGCGAGCCATAAGCCGTGCAATTCTAGGCTCAGCCTTAACAGCTAAACCTGTGCTGCTCGAACCGATCTACAAGATTAATGTGTCTGTCCCAAACCAATGGTTCGGCACATGTTCAAACATCTTAACTCGCAGACGCGGGAAAATATTGACCACTGAACATAGAGGTGCATTAACAGTGATTGCTGGGTACATTCCAGTAGCAGAAACTTTTGGCTTGTCCGCAGAGATGCGTTCTGCAACTTCAGGTCATGCCTTCTGGCAATGCACCTTTGATCATTGGGATAATATTCCAGGAAATGTTGCAGTAGAAGTTATCAAAAAAATTCGCGAGAGAAGAGGCTTGCCGCCAGAAATTCCCAAGCCAGATAAATTTGTGGAAGCTTAAATTAATTGTTTTTCGCACTATGGTTTTCTTGCTTTGAAAAGTATCGTATAAGGTATCCTCTTCCATAAATCATAGTTTTTGACGAAATCTTCCTCGAGATATGGAATTTTTTTCCTTTCAGCCTCGCCCATATTGTTGATAGAGTATGGTTCTGGTTCTAGAATCTTTTCGACAACAAATCCTGCGCTTGTGAGGAGATTGAAATAGTCTTGTATTGTTCGGTGGTGTCCGTAGAATTTAGCCTTGTTTCCCTTCTGCTTCCATGTCCACACGTATCTTTTTCTGTCAAAATAGTTGCTTATCCCCCAGATTCGCCTTTTTCCATAACGGATAATTCTTCCCCTGTCAGTTATCGGATGAACATCAGCAAAAACAAATAATCCGTCTTTTCGCAACACTCTGAAAACTTCTTGAAACGTTTTCTCCAGATTATCCGCATATCCTATTCCGAAAGAAGAGAGGACAATGTCAAAACTTTCATCATCAAATATGCTCAAGTCTTCCATATTGCCCACGTAGAATGGGACTTTTACGCTTTCCCTTTTCGCAAGTTTTCTGGCAAATTTTATCTGCTTCGCAGAAATGTCCAAACCCACTGAACGTGCACCCCACTTGTTTAGGACTATTGCATTTTGGCCTCCGCCGCAACCGATTTCCAAAACATCTTTACCTTTCACATTTCCAAGCAGTTTCAATTCCAATTCACCAGAAGAAATTGGGCCGTAATGCACATCTTCGAGGGAGATTAGCGTTTTCTTTTGATAATCTCGGGAGATAATGTTCCACCCTTTTTTCGCCGACATTTCCACTTCACTTTAATATTGAGACGCCAGTTATTAGACAATTATAATCAATGTGAATTTAAGATTACATGAAAATTGGAAAGTGCGACTAAAGTGAGAACCCAGTTAAGCGCTTCTTGCCCATTTGATTTGGGTGTAACGCTTTGTTGTGGACAAGCGTTTAGATGGGACAGGCGAGGGGAATGGTGGTATGGAGTTGTCAGAGAAAATGTGTTCAAAATTCGTCAAGTCGGCGATTTTTTGGAATTTAGAAATGCACAAGAGAAGTTTGTTAACACCTACTTTGGCTTGCATGACGATTTGCCGAAAATCTTGCAGCAAATTAGCAAGGACGAGCATATCAAACGTGCTGTTGAAGCGTTTAAAGGATTACGAATCCTTCGTCAAGACCCTTGGGAATGCTTAATCTCATACATTTGCGCCACATACAAAAACATTCAGGCAATAAAACAAATGTTATCTAATCTTTCTAAAAAATTTGGAGACAAAATATACCTTGACGGATACGATTTTTACACGTTTCCAACACCGGAAAGGCTGGCAAAGGCGACTGCTGAAGAATTAGCCAAATGCTGCCTTGGTTACAGAGCAAAGTATGTGTCTGAAACTGCAAAAGCGGTTTATGAAAACGGTTTCGAGTTTGAAGGTTTAAGAGGAATAGCCTACGAAAAGGCGAAAGAAGAATTGTTGAATTTTTCTGGCGTGGGTTTGAAGGTTGCGGATTGTGTTTTGCTTTTCTCTTTAGGAAAACTTGAGGCTTTCCCCGTGGATGTATGGATAAAACGCGTTATTTTGAAATATTATGAAAGTTATTTTCCAAACGAATTTATAAGAAAAATTTCAGGTAAAAAATCGCTTATAAGCTCAGAATACAAGAAGCTGAATTTGTTTGGGCGAAGATATTTTGGGGATTATGCTGGTTACGCCCAAGAATACTTGTATCATTACGAACGGACCAAACGCTAGATTAGGTCCTTCTCCTTTAAGGTTTCGGCTGCTTTATTCCCATTGGTGGTTGTGATGGATATGGCTTCCGAAACAAGTTTCATTGCATTGGCATAATTGT
>Ga0224506_10002097_pt1 | contig 13840 bp, 16 predicted proteins | sample SF_Jan12_sed_USG_2_FD_169108 | JGI IMG/M metagenome (GOLD analysis project Ga0224506, IMG submission 169108) | Sediment microbial communities from San Francisco Bay, California, United States - SF_Jan12_sed_USGS_8_1 | ecosystem: Environmental > Aquatic > Marine > Sediment | place: USA... | reverse complement strand
AATTTGCTTCATTCCTGACTTTAAATCTCTGATCTGCAAATGTTCCACTTTAGCCCTCTCGACTATTGTTCTCCTTGACGCCTTTGCGTAAGCAAACTCTTTGAGTGGACTGGTTTCTTCGAGGATGTGTTTGGGTATGGGGAATTGGGCGACCACTTCGCAACTGTTGGTTATGAGAAAGACCGCATAATCGCGTGTTCTCTTACGGCATTCGATCAAGAGGCTTTTGCATGTAGATTGTTGGCGTTTCCAGGCTTCAACGAAGCTGTTAAAAAAATCGTTCGAATCAATTCCATGCTTCATTGAAATCAGAGCGAGATACTCAAGAAGCCCAAAATCAGCAGGCGAGCGATACCTGCCGCGGGGTCGACCTCGCCCCCTTGCCACTCTCATTCGCATTTGGCTCGTTCCTATCCCCGCGTCAACGTGATTTCGATCGTTGAAACCATCCTTGCTCTGCCTTCACCTTCTCTCGGTGGCATTTCTTCGGTTCCTATGGTGATTTTGCCTATGCTCATGTCTTTCATGAATCTGCGCCTAGTTATCTCGACCGCATCGATGGCGGTTGTTATGGATTGTCCTCTCGCCTTCAAAGTAACTTCTTTAGTGTTGGATCCGCTGAAACTCGTTATAATACCCAACACGTAATTCATTGGGGGCTTCCTCCCCACGTATATGACGTTTGATTCCCTAGACAATCTACTCATTTTTAACTTCCTCGTTGCCAGGTGTTACTAGTGTAATAGTGGATCCCGCACTTAAACACTGCTACGTTCTCCGATGGCGATCTGATGTCATAACATACTGAAAAGTTCTTTAGAGAGGCTTCTATGAACTTATCTTTGTTCTCCATTTGCTCTGATGAGGGAATGTTGGATGTCAAAGGCTGAGCCAATCGTTAAGATTGAGAATATCGTTGCCTCTGCCACAGTGAAACATAGGATCGAGTTAAGCTCGGTGGTGAAGGCGTTTCCAGACGCGGAATACCGCCCTGGACGGTTTCCGGGACTTGTCTTTCGACTGAAAAAGCCTAAGACCTCCACCCTGATCTTCAGCTCCGGCAAGATGATCTGCACCGGGGCGGCATCAGAAAACGAAGCGAGGAGAGCCCTAAGGAAGCTTGTTAAGGTGTTAAAGGAAGGCGGCATACTTATCGTGGGGAAACCAGAAATGAAGATAGTAAATGTTGTTGCCACCGTAAACCTCGGTGGGTCCGTCGATCTTTTAGAATTGTACGAGTCTGAGAGGGGTATGCGCGGAAAGATCGTTTATGAGCCGGAGCAGTTTCCCGGGCTGATCTACCGAATGGAGGGTCCGAGGGTGGTCTTTCTGATATTCTCAAGCGGGAAACTTGTGTGCACAGGTGCCAGAAGAGAGGAGGACGTGCATCAGGCGGTAATGGAACTTCACCGAAAACTAGAGCAGAAAAACCTAATAAATCATGAAGAGTGAAAAATTCTGCAGGCGCGCGCTACACGATTCATACTAAAGTCTTCAGATTAAAAGGCTAGAGACAACTAGGCATAGATTCTGTAAGATTTTCACCTTGAATCTTTACAATATCTATATCGATGCGCGCGCGCATTATGATTATGCGGAGGAGTTAGCCCTTTTGAAGCTCAGGAAGAATTTTTTCAAAGTAATCCAGCGATTCTGGATTAATCAAAGCATCCCTGTTTAGGACTGGCTTGCCATGTATTATGTTTGTGACCGCAATTTCAACTTTTTTCATGCTGAAGGTATACGGAACATCCGGCACTTCGATGATCAAAGCTGGGGCATGCCGGGGGGAAGCATTTTCACGCAGGGTTTTTCTTATCTTATTTTTCAAATCCTCGGTTAAACTATATCTCGGAGCGAGTTTAACAAAGAGGATAATGCGCTGATCTCCTCTCCAATTCTGCCCTATGGCCACGCTATCAGCAATTTCTTCTAATTTTTCCACCACATTATATATTTCAGCTGTACCTATGCGCACCCCGGAAGGCTTTAAAACGGCGTCGGAACGACCGAAGAAAGTTATTCCACCCGTGTCGCCATGAATCACAATGTAATCGCCATGCCTCCACACTTTCTTATCGGGATAAAACCTAAAGTAAGCCCCTTTGTACCTTTCATTATCTGGGTCGTTCCAGAAATAAAGTGGCATCGAGGGAGAAGGAGCTTCACAAACAAGTTCTCCTTGTTGATCAACCATTGGATTACCCCTCTCATCATATGCCTTCACTTTCATTCCTAAAGCCGGAGCCTGTAATTCACCAGCATATACAGGCAGGGTGGGACTTCCGGCAGCAAAACAGCCATTGATATCTGTGCCGCCCGAAATAGAATTAAAATGCAAATCTTTTTTGATCTCTTGGTAAACGTATTCAAATCCTTCAGCCGAAAGAGATGAACCAGTTTGGGATATTTCTCGTAACGATGACAAATCGTAGTCTTTTCCAGGCTTAACTCCTTGGCTTCGGAGATAATTGATATAAGTCGCGCTGCAACCGAAAATAGTTATTTTTTCATCCTGAATTAATTTCCACATGGCACCTGGATCAGGATAATTGGGATTGCCGTCATACAACACTATAGTAGCGCCCACCGCTAAGGAGCTTAGCAGCCAATTCCACATCATCCAACTACAACTGGTAATATACATGATCTTATCTTCTCGTCTCAAATCTGTATGGAGCATCAGCTCCTTCAAGTGATTGACAAGAACTCCACCTCCTTGCACCATGCACTTTGGCTTACCGGTTGTCCCCGAGGAAAACATAGTGAATACAGGATGATCAAATGGTAATTGTTCAAATTGAATTTCCGGTTGTTTTTCTGGAGACAGAAAATCATCATAATGTACAGAGTTAGGAATACTGCTAATATCAGGTTTAGATTCCACATATGGAACTACAATCACTCTTTCCAGCGAGGGAATTCCTTTGGCAACTTTCTCAGCCTTAACTAACGTATTAAAAGTCTTACTTTTATAGAAATACGCATCAGCCGTAAACAAAACTTTCGGTTCAACTTGACCAAGACGATCCAATGCCGCTTGTGCCCCGAGGTCAGCACCACAAGAAGCCCATGTAGAACCTATGCTGGTAGCGGCAAGCATGGCAATAGCGGTCTCTATTAAATTGGGCATATAAGCACACACTCGATCTCCCGGGGCAATTCCCATCTCGCGCAGCGATTTGGCCAGACGCGCCACAGAGTTGTATACTTCTGCATAGGTCATCTTGGTTGATTTCTGGTTTTCTCCTTTGAACATAAACGCTATATGGTCGTCTCTGTATCTCAAGAGGTTCTCGGCGAAATTCAATCTTGCTCCTACAAACCACCTTGCACCGGGAAACTTGCTTAAGTCATCGACCACCTTATCGTATCCACGGGAAGCTTTGATCTCCCCAAATTCCCACATGGCCGCCCAAAAATCCAGTATATTTTCGATCGACCAGTTGTACAGTTGGGCGTAAGAGTTAATTTCAAGACCGTGTTTTTTGTTGACGAAGTCGATAAGCCTAGTCATGTTGGCCTGTTTTATGCGTTCTTCAGAAGGTTGCCAGAGTAATTTTCCCATTAATTCACCTCCTTCAAGCTTTTGATCCGTCAGTGAGCGCGTTTAGGTTAGACTTAAATTTACCTAAAAACCTTTTCTGACTTTTTTCATTTCTCATAAGGCTCGTGGATAACCCGCTTCACCTTCTCGGTGATTTTTGGTCCTAGACCGTGGACGTCTTTTGACCATCTGTCCACGTTTATTAGGGCGTTTAGGGGAGCTTGATAAGATTTTAGGATGGCTATGGCTTTTTCTCGGCCTATGTTTGGGAGGCTGGCTAGGAAAAATATCTGGGCTTCGGTTAGGGTTTCGAGTTTCTTTACTGGATGCACAACCGGAATTCTTTTCTCAACGATTTGTTCCTGTCTTGCGGCTGTGTAGAGGAAGTCTATTGTTTCTTTGTAGCTGTTTGTGTGGATCATGTAGATTCCTTGTTTGGCGAGGGCGAACATGGCTCCCCACACTGAGGCTGGCTGGATTTTGCTGAATTTGTAGATGATGGGCATGTAACCTTCTATAATCATGAAAGGCTTAGCGTAGATTTCTTTCAACTTGAACAACTGCTCAAATAGATAACGCCTAGTGAGCGTGTAAACGAAATCATGAACGGTTTTTCTTTCGAAGGCACATAGGTCCGAGATGATATAGTCACCCTTCTCGAGGACTCGTATGCTGATTTCGGCGCCGTGTTCCTTCAGTCCCTTGACAATTTTTGGAGCCGTGCTTGCTTCACGGCTATCCACGATGATGGTGGGTTGTTCCACTTTTCCTGTTTCTTTGATATAGGGTATGAGGGTTTCAGTTCCAGACATGTTATTTCCGTCCAAGAATGATTAATTGAGCTTTACTAAATAAGTAGGATGCGTAGATTGCTTCAATCCGTGTTTTTCATTTTTAAATATTTTTTAAACTGGTCTAATGTTAGTTCAACGGCTCTCCTTCTATGAGCTGGATTAGTAAGCCTGTGGTCTGCACCCTCAATTATCTGAATGTCCTTTGGTTTGTTTGCATTTTCGTATAGAACTTCAGCATGGGACAGAGGCACTTGTTCATCTAGGCTGCCGTGAACAATCAGAACAGGGCAATGAACCTCTTTTACAGCCTTAACCAAATCATACTTACTAACGTCTTGCCTAAGCTTTTCCAAACCTTTGATCCCTTCCTCTCGAAACAATTCATCCAGACGACAAGGGGTGGCCCAAGTCACCAACGCCTTAACTCTCTTATCCTTTGCAGCCGTCAAAACCGCAACTGTTCCGCCCAAGCTGCTTCCCATCACCCCTACACGTTCGTAGCCTTGTTCCTGAACAAAATCTAAGGCATCTTCCAAATCTTCCATTCGTCCAGTTAGCGAAGTATCTTCAAACCAGCCTTCACTTTCTCCGCAACCCCTATAATCAAATCTCAAAACCGCGAGGCCTTCCCCGCAAAACCTACGGGCAATATTAACATATTTTTCGCTGTCCTTGCTACTATACAAGCCGTGACAGGTGATGACGCAGGTTGAGGCTTTCTCATGAGGCGAGTGAATCACACCTGCTAAACCATGTTCACCGAATCTAATGTTTTTTTCTTTCATAGCATCAGTTTACGGGTGCCATCGATTTAAGAATATTCATGGGCTTTGGAAGGAAAGGAAATGTGTGGTCTGGGATGAAGACATATATCGGAAACCGTAATATGTCGAAAATTGAACAAAACTGGGCAAAAAAGGGTCTAAGCCGTGCATGAATAGGCGCTGGTGTTGCTGGCTGCCCTAATGTTTTCTCAGGTCTTTAAGGCAACCGTTGGGGCTTTTTCAGAACGCCGTTATTGTTGCCGTTGATGTATATTCGGTTCAATCCGATGCTCGTAAGCCTGCGGCAAATATGATTCAACGATTCTTCAGTGCCGTTCAACAGACTATGACCTTCAGGTTTTAGAGCGTAAACCTTTCTAGGTCGGTCGTTGTTTAAGTCCCATTGACTCTTAATGTAGCCTTTCTCTTCTAAGGTACTGAGTAGAGGATAGATGGTGCTGGGACCGAAATAAACCCCAAAATTCTTTCGAATGCTGGTGATGATTTGGTATCCATGCATGGGTTCCGCCTTCAGAAACTGGAGGATCACGAGATCTAGGAGGCCCCTCATGAGTTTGATTTGGACCTCTCTCAGTTTTTGTTTCATTTCATTTTCCTCATGTATTTCTGTTCTACAGTTTTTCAGTTCTACCCATATACAATATGTCCTTTTTGTGACATATCAAGTCTCTATATAGCATAAACGCCGATATAAGGGTTCGTGTGACCAAAAGAAATAAAAAAGCATACTCAAGCATACCAAGCCATGGTAAAAACTAGGCAATTTAAATAAACAAAATTCGCTTATTCATGGTATACGGCGGATAGGGAAAGAAAAACCTTGACCGAAACCTTCAGGAAACAAATTGTTCAACGCATAACCAGAAATTTTCTCGACATCCTAATTCTGAGGCTTGTCCAAACGGAACCCATGTGGGGCTACAAGATCATCAAGAAAACAGAAAGGCTTTTTGGAATAAAAATCAGACACGGCGCCCTATACCCCCTCCTCAACTCCCTAGAAGCCAAAGGCTACGTCAGAAGCAAAAAAACAACCAAAGGAGGACGAGTGAGAAAAGTGTACGAGATCACGTCAAAGGGAACAAAACTCGTCGACGCCTACTACGATTTCTTAAGAGAGCAGCTGCAAAGACTGGACATCAAAGAGGCCTAGCTATGAAGAAAGCTCCCAGCCAAGAAGAGATGATGGAACAGGTGCAAAAACTTCTGGAAGAAAGAGGAAGAAAAGCCCTAGAGATGGCTAGAAAAACGGTTTTGGAAGAAAAAATCGAATGCAAAGAGGTCCGCGAAGCCCTAAAATACTTCATGACCGAGTACTGGCACGACGTAGCTAGGCCTGCTCTACTTTCTTTGTGCTGTGAGGCGGTGGGAGGAGATCCTGAGGTAACGATTCATATAGCTATTCCTATGTCATTGATAAGTGGTGGAATAGACATACACGATGACATCATCGACCAGTCAGAGATTAAGAGATCACGCCCCACGGTTCTGGGAAAGTTTGGCAAAGACCTAGCACTACTTGTCGGGGACGCCCTCATATTCAAAGGGCTTGCGCTATTACATGAAGCAGCTGAGAAGGGAGTTCCACCTGAGAAAATTCAAGTTATCAGTGGCATCATTAAAAGAATGTTTTTTGAACTAGGAGATGCAGAAGCACTAGAACTTCAATTTCGAGGACGAATGGACATTACACCAGAAGAGTATCTCCGAGTGGTGAGAAAGAAAGCAGCAGATGTAGAAGCTCATGCCCGAATCAGCGCCATCCTTGGAAGTGGCTCAAAAGAAGAGATTGAGGCTCTCGGAGAATACGGCAGGCTTTTGGGCATGATGATAATACTTAGAGATGATTTAATAGATATGATTGATCTTGAGGAAGCCCGTCATAGAATTAGAAAAGAATGTTTGCCTTTGCCTCTACTTTATGTCTTACAAGACCCAAAAGCAAAGCTTGAAATAAGTTCTTTTCTACAAAGAAAAAAATTAACGAAATCAATTGTAGAAAAAATCTTGAAAATAATCTATAAGGCACAAGGATTCGAACACTCGATGAAAATCATGGAAGAAATTGCGAATGGAGCTTCAATTCACCTACGTAAACTTAAACAAAACAGAGCGAACCTGAATTTCCTAGTCCGCTGTATGGTCTCACCGGTTGTTTAACCGAATCTACAGCCACCAGCGGAATCTGATTGGTAATTTACGTTTTGTCAAAGTTTTCACCATATAGTATTGTATATATGTGCCACATATCTACTTAAAAGTCTTGTTGAACACATCTACAGAACCCATGACAAAAGTTTTTAGTTTCATCTTATGAATATCAATCTAAAATCTTAAGCAGTGTAGAAAATGCCCTCAAACCACTTCTTCAAAAGTTTCACTATTCAAAGGCAAGTTCTGAGGGTCTTCATTTTGCTTTTCAACACTTTTGTCTGGTGGTATATGGCATTAATGACAATGAGTATTATTGTAGAGAACATCAAAGCCACACCTACGCAAACATTTGTTCTTTGGACGATTTACGATGTATTAGTTGTGGGGTCTAGTGTAGTTGGCTTTATCTTTTCACGTAGAATTGAAAGATTCCGTTTTCTTTGCTTGTGGATAACCCTTGGAACCTTCTCTTCATTATTTCCGGTCATATTTAGCAGCATTACAATATCTCACGCTTTTATCATTTTTTCTACTTGGGGGTTTTTGTTCGGATTGGGCATGCCTTCATGCTTAGCTTGTTTTGCAGATTGCGCACCTATTGAAAAGCGAGGGTACATTAGTGGGGTAATATTTTTATTCGTCAACCTCAGTGCTCCCCTTTTCTCCATCTTATTCAGAGTGACTAATCTTTTGACATTTTCCATGATTTCTGCAATGTGGAGAGGACTTGGACTGATTTCGTTCTTCTCTTTGCGGCCTAAGAAAGAGATGATTGAAGAAAAAGGAAAACATAGCTCGCTGATATCAGTTTTTCGCAACAGACCGTTTATTCTCTATTTTATTGCTTGGCTTTCATTCTGTTTTATTGATCAACTGGAAGCACCCATTCTAAAAGAGTTCTTTGGATCCGAAGTCTGGAATTTTAGAATAATATTGGGACCAATAATCACCAGCCTTTCTGCAGTAATTGGAGGAATAATGTGCGACCGAATTGGGCGAAAGCGTATAGTAATATACGGCTTCGTCGCGTTAGGGCTCGCTTACGCCTTTATAGGCATTGCTCCAGGATTGTCCATTTTTTGGTATATGCACATTGTTATTGACGGCATTGCTTGGGGTGTATTTATGGTAACCTTTGTTTTGACGCTGTGGGGCGATCTTTCTCAGCCCGGAACTAGAGAGCAGTATTATGTGGTTGGTAGTATTCCCTTCTTCCTAACTGATTTTGTGCGACTTCTCTTCATTCCCTACGTAGGGCTAATTCCAGTGTATGCCGCTTTTTCTTTAGCTAGCTTCTTCTTGTTTGTGGCTGTTTTGCCTCTGATTTATGCTCCTGAGACTTTGCCTGAAAGAAAGATCAAGCTTAGGCAACTTAGGAAGTATATTGAGGGGGCGAGGAGGGTTAAGGAAAAACACGAAGAGAAGGGTGTGAAGGGTTAGAATTTTTCAATTTTTGTGGCTAGTTTGTCTAGGGTCTTTGTGAATGGGTGTTCTGCTTTTTCCTCTGAGAATATGTATGTTCCTCCCGCTCGTAGCACGTCGCAGAAGCAGGGGATGACCTCTAAGATGGGAAGCTTGTGTAGGTTATTGAAGTGTTTATAGAATTTCTCTTTCTCTTTCTTGGACGACAAAATTTCGGGGAGAACTTTGTTCATCAAGATTCCGGTTTTTTTCTCGAAGAGATCATAGAGTTCACGAGTCATTCGTTGGGTTCCCTTTATGTCAGATGCGTCTAAGCTTGTTACCACCAAGACAACGTCGGCGCTGACGATGGCGTTGATGGAAGAGTATTGAAGTCCAGGGCTGGTATCAAAAAAGACGTAGTCAAGATGCGTATCGTTAAGGAGAGACGTTTTGAGCGATAAAAGCCTGCCCAGAGCCCTCATTTCCCACTTTCTATCCTTCGCCGACATCTCCCTAATCGCTTCAGTGGCGGGATTTGCCAATCCAACAAAAAACCTTCCGCTTCTACCATGCTCTGCAGTAACGTCAACTAAGACCCTGTCGATTTCACAAACTCCATTCAGATAATCGTTTAACCAATATTCGGAGTTGTTGGTTTTGAACACAGCGTGGAGACTTGGAGCGCGGAAATCTAGATCTAGTAGGCAGACGTTTTTTCCCCTTTTAACATAGGTTGCTGCCAAATTAACTGAAAGCAGCGTCTTTCCTGTTCCGCCTTTGTAGGAGTGAAGCGCTATGATTTTTCCCATGAATTGTTCCCTCAAGTCTCCTTTTCAACGTAGAAGTATGCCTTGCGTCCTCTCCTTTCCTTTTTCATGTATCCCATTATCACCAACTGGTTCAGATAACCGCTCTCAACAGCCCTCGCCCGTTTTGTTTGTTCAGCAACTTCGTCAGCCGTTGCTTCACCGATCTTACAGAGGGTTATCGCCGTCTTTCTCAGGTGGTCGGGTAGGGACAAGAGGGTCATCACATCTAGAACGTCGGATATTTCCGGGTTTACCCTTTGACCGTGCTTCTGAATTTCAATCATAGCATCCATTTTTTCGTTCAGCCGATCAAGACTTTCTCTGATTTTTTCCAATAATTGGGTGGATCTTCCCTCTAATTTCTTGTATACCGCCATAGCTAAAGTCCTAGATGTGTTTGACGCATCTACAATATTGTAGCGCAGAGAATCTATTAAGTCTTACGATATAATAGTATGTATTCTTAAATGCATTCGTCGGCTGGTCAGGTTTTGTGGTTGTTAGAATAGAATGGAAGAGTTGGATTGAACTGTGGATGTGAGAAGAATTATAGAAAATGTGGGGTGTGCTGGGGAGGTTAGTAGAGGGAGGCCGGGATTCTGGCTTGGCCTTCTTCCATGACTGGGAGCATGGTCTTTAGTTCTCTGAAGTATTTAAGGACTTTTAGGCCGTTTTCTGTTATGGCGTAGACGATTCTTTTTTTGCCCACGGTTTTTTCTTCAACTAGGTTTTGTTGGATGAGGAAGTCTAGGTATTCTTTGAGGACGCTGCAGTTTACGTTTGCTTTGTACATGATGTGGGTTAGTTTGAGGGGGCCTCTGTGAGCTAGGACTTTCAGAATATCGATATACATTTCGAGTTTTGATCTTCGCATGGTTACGCCCCTTTTAGGTTTATTTTCGTCCCTTCTATATATATTATTTATGGATTCAGACTACGGTTTTTTGGCTTTATTTTCGCTAAAGGGTTGTTTTTCCTTGGATTCTTTGGAAGACGGTTAGGCGGTTTTGGAGGGCTGTTACTAGGTCATCTGTTAGGATGTATCGGAGTTCGGGGTTGAGGGTTTGGATCTCGTTTTCGAAGGCTTCCATCATTATTCTTTGGAGTCTCTTGCGCTCCTGGGAGGACAACATTTTTTCCATCTATTTTTGTTCTCCTTTTAGGGGTTATTGAGCTAGTGGTTGGTGTTGGCATTTAACTGTCTTATGAATCGAAAATATGGATCCAGAATACAGGTTTTGCAGGGTGGCTGGTTTTTGAAAAAGATATTGTTTTCAACATTCTGCTGTTATTATAATCCAAATATGGCCGCGCATTTTGTTGTGTTAGTTTTTGTTGGTTTGAATTGTTAATTAGTACGCACGCCCCAACCTAACGATACAGTTTAACAATGCACTACTCTAACACAAGGATAACACATAATACATAATATAGTTAAATAATAAACTAGAAGGAAACCAATCATGGAAACCTCAGAAACCTACCAAATAAGCCACGAAGAAATGCGGAAATACGCAGGCCAATACGTAGCCGTCATGGACGGGAAAGTGGTGGCCTCAGGAAAAAACCTGTACCAAAAAATCGAAGAACTAGAAAAAAGGCATCCAGACAAAAAAATCCTTGTAGCCTACATCCCCACAGAAGACCTACTCATTCTATAACCCAGAAAAGGACAGCTTCTCTTCCTGAGTGGAAAATCCTTTGGTTTTGTTGTGTTAGTTTTTGTTGGTTTGAATTGTTAATTAGTATGCATGTCCTAACCTAACGATATGGTTTATCAATGCATTATGTTTATTTGTCTAGAAGCCCTTTAACTATACGTGCACAAGGAGACAGCCACATGGCAAAGAAACCGGGCAAAGACGAAGCGTTAGAAGCTCTCGACTTCATCATAAACGTCCTCAGAGAACACGAAAAAGACCTAGACCGCCTCATCGGCCAACTGGGCATCATAACAGAAAGCCTAGGAGAAACCGGTGAAATAACAGGCAAATTCGAAAAAGTAGAAGAGCGCCTCGCAACCCTCCAAACCGAAGTCGCCAACCTCATAAAATACATTTCTTCCCCCCGAGAAGCTCCAGCCTACATCCACGGACCCCCAGTAATCGTGAAATGCAAACAATGGCAAGACTTCAAAATCCTAGCAGCAAACGCAGACACGGTGTCCTACCAATTCAAAGAAACAGAAAAAACCTTCCAAGCAGACGCCCTGAAAAACGGCAAAGTCCTCACTTACACAGGAGAGTTTCCACAAAACGCCCGCCTCCTAAAAATCTGGCTTTCAAAAGAACTGGAGGTCACCGAAGAAAAAATCTTCGAAGGAGTCCTAGCCATAAGCTAAGCTGGATCAACAAACTTTTTATAAGACAAAATATATAGTATATTACGTCTTAAGACATCCAAGTCTTGGGGTGGAGGTTGAAAGGAAGGTAACACGCGTGGCCAGCCTTCTCGTTATGTCCGAAACTCCTTTCTCTCTCTGATTAGGCATGCCGTCGCGCGTGAAACCAACAAACGATGAAGCCCCAAGAAACCTTATAGATACAACGATAACAGAGAAACCATAAGAAACACAACAAACAAGCCAACCCAAATAAACGCCAAATGCCTAGCCCTCAACCCATAAAACTGCGTCCAGAACCCATGTTTCTTCTTCACATAACCTAAACAGCCCTCATGTAACTGCAACAGAAAGGTCACAGTAGTCCTCTCAGGATCATACGCCACCGCATTTCCTCCCTTCGGCCTGACACTAATAATAGCCGACCTCAAGTAACCCCAAACAACTATTCGCCCAAGAACATAAACAAACAAAACGATGAAGCCACTCGCCATCAAACTTTATGTAGTAACCGTCATAAACCTTTCAGACAAAGTGGGGAAAACAACACCAGTTACAAACTCTAGGATGTGAGGAGTAAACTCAAAAAAACCAAGAAAAGTAACAGCTAAGGCCACGAGATAGGCGCCATGGGCCACACACTCCGAAGAATAGTACCTGAGCAAAGCCATACGAGCATCCTGCTTATCCTTGACCCCTAGCCTCAGTTCCTCCATAACACACCAACAATTCTCTACTGCAGCTTTCTTTTTATGTGCACCGCTAGATAACGGTCTGCCATCTGATCAGACCCAAAAGATAAACAGAAGAAAAGAGAAAAAAAGCTGCGTCAACAGCCCTAACTGTAACCAGCCAAGAGCTTCGCTGGAACATAAAGGGTAACGAGGGGTTTGCCTCCAGGGTTTGAAGCCGTTCCCCTCTTCTTTCGTCGCCTATACAAACCATACAGAAGAGTTGCGATTAAGGCCGCGATGCCCAAGCCGATCGCTGCGAACAAGGCTAAAGGCCATCCAACCGCCTCCGTTTCCACAATCTTCGTGTCGCTGACCGACGAAGAAGCTCCGTCGTCGTCAATTACAGTCAGGGTCACCGTGTAGTTTCCGTCTTCAGCGTATGCGTGGTCCACTGTCACGTCAGTGGCGTTTGTTCCGTCACCGAAGTCCCAGAAGTAGCTAACTATGTCGCCATCTAAATCATAGCTTTCGGAAGCATCAAAGTGGATGACCTCCCCCTTCTTCACTATCGTAGCATTCTCGGTGAAGAGTGCTACAGGAGGCCGATTCGAGACAGTTTTGACAGCGCTATCTGATTCACTTGCACCATCATCATCAACAACTGTTAAGGTAACGGTGTAGGCGCCGTCGTCCTCGTAGGCATGATTCACCTTGACGCCCACTGCGGTAATTCCATCCCCGAAATCCCAGAGATAGTTGATGATAGAGCCGTCTGAGTCTTCGCTACCAGACGCGTCGAAGTGGATGACCTCTCCAGTGAGCACCGTTGTTGCATTCTCGGTGAATGATGCAACTGGGGGCCTATTTGAAACGGTTTTGGTTGAGGTGGCGGTGGCTGTTGATCCATCGTTGTCAGTGACCGTTAAGGTGACAGTGTAGACACCGTCATCCGCGTATACGTGATCTACGAAGGCACTCGTGACCATGATATTGGTTCCGTCGCCGAAGTCCCAGAAGTAACTCTCTATGTATCCGTCTGGGTCATAGCTATCGGATGCGTTGAAATGAATCACTTCGCCTGTTGAGACGGTTTCCGCCGATTCGCTGAAGTTGGCTACGGGGGGAAGATTTGGAGGGGCCTTCACCGTATAGTTGTAGGTTGACGTTTTGTCGCTGTTTTCCACGTTGTCGTGGGCTTCAATGTAAAATTCGACATTGACGCCAGCACTCTGTCCAGGAATAGTTGCTGTCCACAGTCCGTTTGGCATCACCATTTCTAGGAGGTGCCATTCATCGTCTGTTCTATACCACAAAGTAACGTTTTTGACGCCG
>Ga0224506_10002096_pt1 | contig 13847 bp, 15 predicted proteins | sample SF_Jan12_sed_USG_2_FD_169108 | JGI IMG/M metagenome (GOLD analysis project Ga0224506, IMG submission 169108) | Sediment microbial communities from San Francisco Bay, California, United States - SF_Jan12_sed_USGS_8_1 | ecosystem: Environmental > Aquatic > Marine > Sediment | place: USA... | reverse complement strand
TCTAAAATTAGAACAAGATTTAAACGAATTTAATCCAACTCTATTTAATTTTATCCTAGGATCTATTCAAAGAGAAAATCCAATTAAATCAAAAGATTACAGATATTTATTCCATCATATAAAAGAGATTTTTGAGGATATCAAAATTGCGGTAGTTGACTTTGGTTTATATCCAGAACAATGGGCAACTGCAGAAAGCATTCAGCTTTATGATGCTTATCAATCTCAAATTAATTGGGTAAAACAATCTTTAATTATGAAACTAAGGGAAATCATTGAAGACGATTATGATGGTTCAGATTTAGATATGCTAATTAATCATAAATTAATAGCACAACAATCCTATATCTCATTCAAAGGCTCTATTAAGGGATATCAATATATTCCATTAAAAAAATCATATCTATTAATAAAGAGTAAAAAAAATTTATTACAAAATAAAGAAAAAATTATGAATCTATCGGATTTATTACACCAACTAGATTCAATAAAAATTAGTAATTCTAACTTAAAACTTCCAGAATTACCGAAAAATTACTAAAATCTATATCACAATATATAATAGATAATATAACTTTTGTACATTAGTGATGTTTAAAGAGTATTCAACGGAGAATTATCCAGAAGTCATCAATCTATGGTTGAAAGCTGGGTTGTCATTAAGTATGTCGGATACAAAAGAAGAACTTGAAAAAGTGGTACTTCAAAAAGAAAATAAGTTCATTATTTTAGAAGAAAATGAAAAAATTATTGGTACTATAATAGCAGCATTTGATGGAAGAAGAGGCTATATTCACCACTTAGCAGTAGATCCAGTACATCAAAATAAGGGAATAGGATCATTAATAATGGAGCATGCAATTAATTACTTCAAAGAGAATAACGTGGTAAAAGTTCATCTCTTTATAGATTTAAAAAACTCAAAAGTCGAGAAATTTTATGACAAACAAGGTTGGATACGAAGAGATGATATCATTCTGATGACTAAAACATTACGAGATGAAGAATTTAAAATCCTTGATTATCCAGAAACAAAAGGCTATTTAAGAGAATATAAAAACTGGTGATATAATGAATGATCCCATACATATACCCAGTTTTATCCTGGAAATAATTGAGAAACTGGAAAAAAATGGTTTCGAAGCCTATTTGGTCGGAGGTGTAATTAGAGATCATATGCTGGGTACATCCACCAAAGACTATGATATTTCATCTTCAGCTACTCCGAATCAAATAAAAAAAGTGTTTAAAAATAATAAATTTCTTGATTATGGTGAAAAACATGGTACTATCAGTATATTATACAAACAAGAAGTAATTGAAATAACAACTTTTCGAGAGGAGACAAGCTATTCTGATGGAAGAAGGCCTGATAAAATTAATTTTATTAAAGATTTGAGATCAGATTTATCGAGAAGAGATTTTACTATTAACGCGATGGCTGCCACAAAGGATGGAAATATTATTGATTATTTTGGAGGAAAGAATGATTTTAAAGCCAAAATTATTCGTACAGTTGGTGAAGCTGTAGAAAGATTTTCAGAAGATTCACTAAGGATGTTTCGAGCGATACGTTTTGCGGTTAGATTGAATTTTTCAATAGAGAAGGAAACTTTTGATGCAATTAAGCAAAATGCAAATTTAATTATTCGTCACAAAATATCAAGCGAAAGAATTACAGGAGAATTATTAGAAATCCTTAGATTTCCCAAACAAGGAATTCAATATTTGGACAATTCAAATTTATTACATGTGCTCATGCCAGAAATTTATTCAAATAACACTATAGAACAAATTAGGAAATTTAATATTCCTGAAAAAACAAACTTTGCAGAGTTTGGTTTTGCAATATTATTATCTCAAATAAGGTCAACTTCTATGAGAAACTCAATTCTTTCAAGGTTTTTGGGATTAAATAAAAAACAAGTATTTTCAATTTATCAGCTTTCTCAACATTCAGTCATACCAACAGATATAATTGAACATCCAACAAAAGCAATGATCAGAAGGTGGCTAACTAAGACTACAAAGGAATTCAATGGTAATCGTGCATCATTAAATCAAGAAGATTATCTTTATTTATTGTTTGATCTGATTAAACTACAACATCATGACAATGATTTAATTGAAATTATAAATAAAATTCAGATTGCATCATATAACTTACTTTCAATATTGAATACTCAACTCGCAATCAATGGGAAGGTTGTTGAATCTTTTGGATACAAAGGTCGGATTGTTGGTACAATTTTGGAGTATCTGAAAATCATAGCAAACCGAGATCTGCTAGCAGATCAAGAATTAATAGATGTAATTAGAAGTTTTAATGCACCAATCATAATTTATAGAGATGTATTCATTAACAAAATAACTGAGGGAATCATCACAAATACCAAGTTAGAAAAAATAGCGATTTTCAATGAATTGAATTATTTATATCAAATCTCCAAATATTGTGGATCAAAAATCATAATTGTTGAGAATTCAATCGAACAGGTCATAGAAGTAAATTTCGATAAATCAATATTGGTTACTGATTTAGACAAAAATTTATTGAAGTCCCTTCCTTTAAAGTATATCTTAATTTCGGAATTGCTCTTAAATAAGTCATTAATAGATAATTATCATGCAATTCATCTGTTCACAACAAAAATCAAAAATGTAGAATTTGCAAAATTACTTAATTATATCATAAATTAGATTGTGAAAAATATTGTGTGTTTTTAATTAAGGTTTAATATGAACATTAAAAAATAACAAATCAAAACGTTAATTATGTCTAAGACTACAGGAATCATGACTACAAGTAAGGGAAAAATTCATTTCGAACTTAGCGATGAAACCATAAATACAACTAAAAATTTTGTGACCCTTGCTCAAAATAAATTTTATGATGGATTAAACTTTCATCGTGTTATCCCTGAATTTGTTATACAAGGAGGTTGCCCGGAAGGATCGGGTAGAGGAGGACCGGGATATTCAATTAACTGTGAAACCTCTGCAAAACAAAGACATGAATCAGGAGCATTTTCAATGGCACATGCAGGTCCAAATACAGGTGGGTCTCAATTTTTCATTGTCTTAACACGTGAACAAACTTCTCATTTAGATGGAAAACATACCGTATTTGGTAAAACAACCGAAGGATTAGATGTAGTTCAAAAAATTCAAGCAAAGGATAAGATTGAAAAAATAGAAATCACCAGTATTTCAGACAAAGTCAATAATCATATACTAGTCAAAGGTAACAGAAGATAAATCAGTAATAAAGATTTGTTCAAGTTATAAATGTATTATTTAATAACGGTGATGCAAAAATAATGCTATGGTAATTGATAATACATTACTACAATCAACACTAAAAGAATTATTCAAAATTGCTCGTAAAGATGGTGTGATAACAGAGGAAGAAAATGATATCATAGATCAAATTGTAATAGACACTTTAGAATATTCTCAGATGATTGATAAAGCAATTGAAGATGGTATAATTGATGATGAAGAAACACAAGAATTAAAAAAATTAAAAGATCAAATTATTAAAAATGCAGAAGCAACTGCACTGGCAGATGGTTTTTATAAAGATCATGAAAAAGAATTAATTAAAAAATTATATGATTTACTAAACAGCTTTTATGGATAGAAATTAAATATTAAATTAATTCTTGTGGTAGTTTATTATTGGGATATAAAATATTTACAAACCGTCGGATCATTGAGGCAGTTAATCCCCAAATTACTTCTTCACTGAAATAGTTATCAATAAAAAAATATCTTATCCATACATGTCTATTGCTGGGAAAGAAAAATTCAACAGAATAATAATTATCAGGGTTTAAAAAATGAGATAGTGGAATCACTACTGTTCGTTCAGATTCAGAAGTTTTTGGACTGAATTTCTTCTCCATTTGCCTTCTGAAATCATTGATATGGTCATCTATTTCAAGCCAGCTTATCACTGTACGTACAATGGTTCCTGAGGATGAAATAAATTCATCCATTGTTCCTAAATATTCAAGTTTTTCTGGTTCAATTCCCAGTTCTTCTTGAGATTCACGATATGCAGTTTGAATTATATTTTCATCAGCCTCATCCATTTTACCTCCAGGAAAAGCCATATCGTTGGGATTCTTCTTCAAATGTTTAGATCTTTTTTCAAGGAGTAAATATATATTATCTAAATAATGTTGAGCATTTGTTTGATTAGTATTTATTAATAATAAAAACAAAACTGCGGCTTCTGGAGGTGAACCCTCTCTAACTACTAATTGTTCCTCTCGATACTCCAATCTATCTATTACTTCATTTTTAAAGCTATATAAATTATTAATTTCACTATTGAAGTGCAAATCGTCATCTTTGGAAATCAATTATTTTCTTTCCAAAATCAAATTAGTTAAGATTATGGACAAGGGTATAGTTAAAATGTAATTACTCTTCTAAAATTCGCAATATCGTATCATTGAATATGAATTACTTCGAAATCTTACAAATCCAAATCGCTTATAAAATTTTTTTAATCTCCTTAATCTTGATCCAAAATGGTCTGTTGGAGTAACTACCACATCTAATAAATTTATTTCCGAATATTGAATAATTCGATTCATTACCATTGATCCAATTCCTTTATCTCGATGATCTTCATCAACAATTAGTAAATTTAATTGAAGAATTTGATATGATTGATGCAAACGTACTTTTACTGGAAATTGAATTTCTAAATATCCCGCAAAATCATCAGCCCGTATAGATTTCATCTCTAACATAATATATGTCACTTCGTATAATTAAACCTAAGTAATCAATTTTCTAGTAGATCTATCCTTATTTTAGGATAATTATTGAAAGGATATTATAGGATAATAATGTTGCATGATTTATGATTATTGTTCCAATATTTGCAATGATAGGTAGAATTGTATTATTAGGTTCAGAAAGATTATTTATAAAAAGACTTGAAAAGTACGATTCAATGGTTGTAGCTTCATTATTTTTTTTGTTAGCATCAATTTTTCTCTTACCTTCAATTGTAATAAATAATGAACAATTTACATACTCAGAGATATATCAATCTCGATGGTCAATGGTCAGTTCACTGGTATATGCAATTGGCTTTTACTGCTATGTGTATGCAATTAAACTAGAAGATACCTCATTAATTGCACCTCTATATAATTCATCGTTGATTTGGTTATTTTTTCTTAGCTATCTTTTTCTAGAGGATCCTATCACATCATTAAGATTATTTGGTGCAGTATTGATTTTTTTTGGAGTATTTTTACTCTATCCAGGTTCTTTTCACAATCGGTTTAACGAATTGCTAAAATCCAAAGGATCACTCATTATGATACTTGGATCATTTTTCCTCGCAATAGGTAGAATTATAGATACAATGAATATAGAATTTTCAAATCCAGGAGTATATGCAATAATGATGAATTTTTTTGTCGGTTTCTATTTATTATTGCCCTCAATAGTTTCCAGAAAAGGAAAGCAAATACGAGAAATCATGAATAATAATAGAAAAGACATTACATTTGCTGCATTCGCCAATGGTTGGAGTTATTTGTTCTTATTAATTGCATTACAAGAATTGCCAGTGACAATTGCAGAACCGTTATCTTTAATATCAATTTTCGTAACTGCCTATCTTGGAAAAAAATTCCTAAAGGAGATTATCATTCATCGAATACCGGGTATGATTACAATTATTATTGGTTCTATTTTATTATTTTTATAATTAAAAATTTCTCTCAACCATATGGCTACCAAACGCTTTCAATAATTCGGTATTTTTATTTTTGGGGAGTAGATCAGTAATTTCAATTGCTTTTTGAGCTAGATCGGTAGCTAATGCTTTTGCATAATTAATAGAACCTATTTCATGCATTAATTGCAAGCATCTTTCGATATCAGTAGGTGTAGCGGATTTATTTCCAAGTATAGAAAGTAATTCAGTTTTTTGACTTGGATTTGCATTATTCACTGCATGAACTGCAATAATGGTTCTTTTTCCCTCAATTATATCTGAACCTACTGGTTTGCCAATTTCATCAGGCTCTCCAATTAAACCGATAATATCATCCTGAATTTGAAATGCAGTGCCAGAAAATATTGCGTATTCACGGATTAAATCTATGAAATCATCTTCCAATTTGTTTAATGCTAATCTCGCACCAGTTACACATGAAAATTCAAATAATACACCAGTTTTTAAATATTGCATGTTTTTTATTTGTTCAATTGATAAATCATTAAAATTTATATCCTCGTATCCAATATCTAGCATTTGACCATGACATAATTTTATATAAATTTCAGCTAACTCCTTAGATATTGCATACCGTAATTCATCGGTTAAATTCGGTATTTCACCTGCAATTGCAAAAGCAACACCATATAGCACATCTCCTGCCAATATTGCAATAGTAGGATTCCATTTTTTCCAAACAGCGGGTCTACCTCTCCTCAATTCGTCAGTATCCATCCAATCATCATGAATTAAAGAAGAAACATGTACAGCCTCAATTGCAGCAGAGACGGGTATTGATTCGTCCTCATTCCCCCCTAAAGCACCACAAACTAACTGTAACATCGCGGGTCGGAATCCTTTCCCACCTGCTTGAGGGTAATGCAATGCTGCTTCTCTAAGAGGATTTTCAGGATATATCAATTCATTTGCTCTCTTTAGTAGAAAATCCAGTGCCTTTTCTCCTCTTTTCGCGATTTCTAATTTTAAGTCCACTATTTTAACACAGCTAAATCTAAATTGAAAAGCTATTGTTATTGATAAAAATAAATGCAAGAAAATTATTGTAAGGTATACTCTTTCAATAACAAAGAGAAAAAATTTGCTGATCACCGAATTTCTGTCGTTAAACTAAATAATGTGAGAATTAATAGTGATTTAGTGCAAAAATTCCAACATTTAGTTTCCATCAAAGATATAACTAAGGAGCAAATTGATGCAATCTTAGATAAAGCACTCCAAATAGAAAATGATCCAAAAGCATTCGCAAATTCTTGTGAAGGTAAAATATTAGCAAATATTTTTTTTGAACCGAGCACAAGAACAAGGTTATCGTTTGAATCTGCAATGTTGAGATTAGGAGGAAAAGTATTAGGATTTGCAGATCCAGCCACATCCTCGGTTAAAAAAGGAGAATCCATTGCAGATACCATAAGAATGGCTGCAGCCTATTCAGATATTATTGTAATGAGACATTTTTTAGAAGGTAGCGGTAGAGTTGCTTCAGAATATTCAAGTGTACCTGTTATTTCGGGAGGAACTGGAATTCAAGAACATCCAACACAAGCATTATTGGATATATATACTATAAAGAAGGAATTTAATAAAATTGACGGACTTACAATAGGATTATTAGGTGATTTACGATTTGGAAGAACAATACCCTCATTGTTATACGCGTTTTCCAAATATAAGGATATTAAAATCAAACTATACTCTCCCCCTCAATTGAAAGCACGTATGACAGTACTTACAGATATTGAGGGAAAATTATCTTATCAAGTAGAAGAAAGTTTATCGGATACAATTGACACACTGGATGTTCTGTATGTAACTCGAGTCCAAAAAGAAAGATTTCCTGATGAGGCAACTTATGAAAGGGTAAAAGGATCATATATAATTAATACTGATTTAATTAAAAAAGCCAAACAAAATATGATTATAATGCACCCTCTACCAAGGGTTGGTGAAATTGATTACAAGGTAGATCAATTACCACAAGCGAGATATTTTCAACAAGCAAAAAATGGAGTTTGGGTTAGAATGGCACTACTTTATATGATGCTGGGTGATTAAAATGAGTGATGAATTAAATACACAAAAGATGTTAGTTAGTAAAATTCCCAACGGGACTGTAATTGATAAAATCCCAGGAGGAAAATCGTTACAGATATTAAAGATCCTTGGTATCAAAGATGAAGTGGAAAATACAATTGCAGTAGCAATTCGTGTTAATTCAAAATCCATGAAAACAAAAGATATAATTAAATTAAAAGACAGAAATTTAAGCATTGAAGAATTGAAAAAAATATGGTTAATCGCACCCCAATCAAAAATATCAATAATCAATAATTACAAGGTAAATGAACAATTTACACTTTCTGACAAGCATTTTTCAAATGAATTTGAAGGTGTATTGCAATGTAATAATCCAACTTGTGCTACAAATATGAATGAACCTGTAGTCAGACAATTCTATTTAATGCAGAGAGACCCCATATTAGTTCGATGTTTATATTGTGATAGAGTAATGTTAGAGAATAACATTAGAGATCAACTCTAAATTTTGAGTATCATGAAAAACGAAAATAATGACCTGATCTTATTACCACAGGGAATTGATTTACATGTTCATTTTCGAGAACCAGGAATGGAGCATAAAGAAAATATATCCACAGGGATGAACGCTGCCAATGCAGGAGGCATATCAGATGTTTTTGATATGCCAAACAATATACCTGTAACAGATACCCTTGAAAACATCAATTATAAACTGAAGATAGGAAAGAATTATCAAGGATATCATGTTATTGGTGGCTTTACGAATCAGGCGGTAGAAACACAAGAATTAAAAAAAGTTGCAAAACATGTTAAATTACTGAAAGTTTTTCTTGCAGATTCTACAGGAAATCTATCCATTCATGAGAGAAACTTGTTGAAAGGTTTTAAACTATTAGAAGGATTAACATCAATTATTTTTGTTCATGCAGAGTCATCACAATTTATTAGTAACAGATATGACAACTCGAAAGAGTTAGAAGTGAGACCAAAAATAGCGGAGATAGAAGGGATTAAACAAGTAATAGAATTTGCTAATGATTATCCCAATCAATTATTTCATATCACCCATGTATCCACGGGAGAAGGGGCAAAGTTATTGTCAAAACAAAAGCTTATCAGTTGGGATATATTACCCAAATATTTGGATTTTACAACGGATTTAGTGAATAACAAAGGTAATTTAGCAAAAATGAATCCTCCATTACGAGAAGAAAGTGATGTCAAAATATTAAATTCATTACTAGAAGAAGGAAAAATTCCCATTATTACTAGTGATCATGCACCACATACATTAACTGATAAAGAACAAATTGTTGCAGGAGCACCAGGAGTTCAAGAACTATATCCAGTACTTCTTGATAGATTTCTAAATCAAAAAATTTCACGCAAAATACTAGAAAACGTTACATTTTATAATCCACAACTTCTACTAAGTAAAGTAGGAATAGAAATAAATAAAAAACAAATGCTTATTGACCCGAATGATATAACAGAAATTAATAAAAATTGGATTAAATCAAAATGTGGTTGGTCATTATGGGAAGGCAAAGTTTTGAAAGGAAAAATATTAGCTAATAGTGATATTATTTCTTAGATAAGTAATAATTTGATTGCGTATTTCCTTAACTTTGGCTTCAGTAATCGATTCTAAATCATCAAATTGGGCAAATAATTCATCGACAAATTCTTGAATTATCTGCAAGTTAGGTAGATATTGACGTAAGAACACAGGAAAAAATACACAAAAAATAAAATATCCAATTTTTAATCTATGATCTGTTGCATTTTTATCAGACATTCTAAAGCTGTAAACTAACATTTGATGATCCTTCATTGATGACGCAGGTAAGGCATATAAACCAGTATTGTACTGATCACCTTGACCTAACCCTACTATTACAAACATCATTAACTTTTGAAGAAAAATTTCCTCCTGATCTTGAAGTGCATAAGAAAATTTATCTAAATTTTTGAATAATACAGCTTCTGTTACAGTATTATCCATTTTAAAAAGCAACCAAGGAAAATTATCTTCTTGATAGATATAATTCTGCATTAATGTTACTTGATGTTGAGATTCTATCAGACGCAAGGTATTTGAGATTGATCTAATTAAATCGGTTTCCAAATATGCACCTTTCATGAGATAGGAAGTTCCATACCGAATACACTCTAACACAACAGATACATCATCTTGACCGGAAATCACAATAATTTCCAATTTCGGAAACTGCGCTTTTAAATCAGGAATATTATTGATAGATATTTCTCCTGCAACATACATATCTAATAAAAGAATATCAAAATCGTAATTTTTTAATGATTTGTACATATCATCTAGATTGATAACATGTGTTAATTGAATTGTAGGGAAATGCTCTTTAATAAACATATCCAAAATAAAATAATCATCAGGTGAATCTTCAACACTTAAGACATTTATCCTGGAATTGATAAAATCATCTTCATTTGCTATTTAAATCACCTATACGATAACCAATATCTTCTTCATTTTATTAATATCAATCGATAATGGAATTATAATTTTACTATCTTAAACCAATAATTAATTATACATTCCATTGTTTTTAATAAAGAATCATAATCATCAGGTTTTACAATATATGAATTAGCATAATTGAAGTATGAATTTTGAATATCCTTCTCATATTCTGATGAAGACATTATTATTACAGGGATAGTTCTCAAAAATTCATCCATTTTTATTATTTTTAAAAGATCCATACCATGAAGAATTGGCATATTTAAATCCAAAATAATTAACTTTGGTTTTTTTTCTGCTTGTTTTAATTGTAATAGAAACTCATGGCCTAACTCACCATCAACTAATCTTTTTACATTTCCTTTAAAATTTAATTCTTCTAGTACTTCTAAAAAAATTAAGTAATCAGGTTCACAGTCATCAATATATACAAAATCATAAATTTTCATAATCTCTCTCCGATTTTTGTTCTATAGGCAAAGTAAAATAGAAATTTGTACCTTCACCCTCTTTTGATGTAAGCCAAATCTTTCCATTGTGAAAATCAACAATCTTTCGACAAATTGATAATCCAATCCCAGTACCCGAGTATTCAGTCTTGCTATGCAATCTCTGAAAGATTACAAATATTGATTGAAAATATTTCTCTGAAATTCCAATTCCATTATCCATTACACTAATTATCCAATTATTTTCATCTTTATCCACGGTGATTTTAATTTCCGGTTCAATTCCCTTTCTACTATATTTAATTGCATTATTAATTAAATTCTGGAACAAGAGGATTAATTGTGTCTTCACGCCAATAACAAAGGGTAGTTTTTCATCGTAGGTTATTTTTGTCCCAGTTTCAAATATCAGCGGATTTAGATTATTTATTGCATTTAGGATGACTACTTTCAATTCAATTTCAACAAATTTCAGATCAACTCTACCGATTCTTGAAAATTGAAGTAAATCTCGAATCATATTTTGCATTCTAGCTGTGGAATCTTTAATTTGTGTCAACCAATCTATTACTCTTTCATCAAGCCCTTGACTATATCTTTTTAAAATCAATTGAGAATAGGTTGCAATGTTTCTAAGTGGTTCTCGTAAATCATGAGAAGAGACATAAGCAAATTGTTCTAGTTCAGCATTAGAACGTTTTAATTCCTCAGATTTTAGCATTAATTCATCCTCGATTATTTTTCTCTTTGTAATATCTTCAATGATGGAAACGATAAATTCAGGCTGTTTTAATTCATCCTCAATCAAAGCAGAGGTGATTTCAGTCCAGATTATTTGATCATTATTCGTAAGATACCTTTTTGCGGTCTTGAAACTTTCAATCAGTTTATCTGTTAGTTCTATATACTTTTCATCATCATCAGTTGTTGTTTCAGACTCTTCTAGAAAGATTATTTCTTTTTCATTTTTCTGTTTTAATTCATCAATTGTATAATTAAGCATATCTAGAAGCTGAGGATTACCCATATTGAAGGAACGATCTAAATTCAACAAAGCAATTCCCAACGGCGCATTTTCAAAAACACCTCGAAATAATCGTTCTCGTTCACGTAATTCCTTCTCAAGTTCTTTTTGACGTTCTTCTTTATACTTTAATTCTTCATGAAGTATCAACAACCCCATAAATATCTCTCTTGCTAGATCATCTTCTTCTGATCTAATCTGATCTTCAGTAATGTTAATTTCTCCACCAGATATCAATATTAAATTTTCCAGCACAATATCTGCAATTATCTTCGAGAGTCTTGCCATTTTACACCCCTTAGAGTCGAGAAATCAATATTCTATTAAAAACCTTCAATCATTGGAATAGTTTAATGGAATAATTGAATTAAAATTCTAATACTTATTATGCTCACATTATTTTAAAACTATTTTATTAGGTATCTACTCAATGACCGATTTATTCATTTGAGTTACCGGATATATTATATTTTAAACTAAATTGAAATTTATTTATTAAGTAAATGATAATACTCCATTGCAGACTCGTATGGATTTTCAGCAAGGGATATACCACGAGAAACACTAAATATGATTGATTTGTTAAAGAATGTACTCATAAATTTATGATCACCACCTTGGAATCCAATTCCAGGTGCAAGAACAAATTGAGAGTCACATACATCGGATATCATACGAATCACATTAGAATTAACACTAGAAGTTGTACCTACAACAATACCATGCGCATATTTTGAGCTCATATCTATAATACTTTCATTTAATTGATTTATCCACAAATATTCGGGATTACTCATCCATGTTAAAGCAATAATCCCAATGCCAATTTGATTGCCATATTCAAAAGTTTGTCTCAAATTACCAGGAAATGGAGATACCGTGATATAATCAAATCCTTCTTGCTTTGTCCAATCTAAGGCTGCTTTATTAGTTGATCCAATATCAGATAATTTATGATCCATAATTGAAATACAATCATATTTTTTTATTCTATTAGTTATTTGTTGCATATCATCTAATGTAAATCCCAACCAAAATTGTCTGTTTGGTTTATATGCTACTGCAAATTCGTGGGTTTGATCAATTAAATCTAATGCAAAATTTAATTTTTCATCCTCTTTCAATGTCAAATCAATTCCAATACAAAGATTTGATTTTTTCTTGTCGATTTTATTTTTGATCTTTACTTTATCCATTCAATATAACTCTCTTTTATTTATCCAATCTTTTAAATTTTTAAGAATTATTTACTCCTATGTGTTCGTACCTGAATTAAAGTAAGGAGTGTCCAGTATCTTTATCAATAAAATGCACAAATCACATTGATATTGAACCCTTTCTAAAATCAGAATTATCTAATAACACATTTAAAAGAACTGCTTTGTTTTGGAGTAAATAATCATATGCAGATTCAAGAGCAGGATACACCTCAGAAAGCGTTTTTATCAAAATCCCTTTTCCTTTAAATCCCTCGACTACTTTATGATATTCACTTTGTTTTAATTTAGTTGAAACAGCACTTCCAAATAATGAAATTTGCTCTCTTGCTATTTGTGACCATGCACCATCATTCCCAACAATTGCAAGTATTGGTATATTGTGACGTATGAAAGTATCAAATTCAGATAACGAAAAACCAATAGATCCATCACCATAAAAAAGGAATACATGGTAATCGGGATTACATAATTTTGCAGCAATTGCAAATCCAGCACCAGTCCCCAATGTACCAAATGGACCCGGATCCATCCATTTTAATGGTTGATTTGGTTGAATTATATATGACATGGTTGAAATAAAATCACCACCATCAGCAATAATTATTGTTTTCTCGGGAAGTTTATCTTTTAAATGAATGAAGAATTTTACAGGATTAATTAATTTAGCATTATCCTTTGAAAATCCCAATATTTCCTTTTCCCTTAATTCTTCGTTTTTTTGTAATTCAGCTTTCCAATCAATCCATTCTTCGTGATTTGCAGATAAATTCTTTGAAACAAGCTGTAAAAATATAGCAGGATCCGCCTTTATTGTCATCTTTGCCCTTCTCAAATCGGAATT
>Ga0224506_10002095_pt1 | contig 13847 bp, 11 predicted proteins | sample SF_Jan12_sed_USG_2_FD_169108 | JGI IMG/M metagenome (GOLD analysis project Ga0224506, IMG submission 169108) | Sediment microbial communities from San Francisco Bay, California, United States - SF_Jan12_sed_USGS_8_1 | ecosystem: Environmental > Aquatic > Marine > Sediment | place: USA... | reverse complement strand
ACCGAGAGCCTGTTTGGCGCCCAGTTCACTGGCTGTTTTTTTGAGTAGCTCGAGCGCCACTTTATAGTCATTACGGTGTACTGTAAATGTGAAATCGGTGCAGTCATCGACACCGACATTCTGCACAATCATGTCAATTTCTATATTTGCCTCGGTCACGGGGCCAAGAATTTTTGACGCAACACCGGGCTGATCGGGCACACCGGTAATCGTTAACTGTGCTTCATCACGATTGTGCGCAATACCTGCAATTGATGCTTGCTCCACATCATCCTCCTCAAGAGCTATTAAAGTGCCAGCGCCATCTTCAAAGGCCGATAATACCCGTAACGGCACATTATACTTGCCTGCAAAAGCGACCGAGCGTATTTGCAACACTTTTGAGCCCAGGCCGGCCAATTCCAGCATTTCCTCAAAAGTAATACGGTCTAATTTCCGAGCCCTCGGCTCGATACGCGGATCAGCGGTATAAACACCGTCCACATCTGTGTAAATCTGGCATTCATCCGCCTTGATCGCTGCCGCAATCGCCACTGCGGTGGTATCCGATCCGCCTCGCCCCAGGGTGGTGATATTACCGTGCTCATCGACCCCCTGAAAGCCGGCCGCAACAATAATCCTGCCCGCCTCAAGGTCTTCAAGCATGGCCTCTGACTGAATTTCCCGGATTCGAGCCTTGCCATGCGCGCTATCGGTCAGCATTTTAATCTGGCTGCCGGTGTAGGAACGTGCCTCACAGCCCCTGTCCAGCAGTGCCATCGTCAATAAGGCAATGGTCACCTGCTCACCCGTCGAAACGATCACATCCATTTCACGGGAATGTTTGTTCTGGCTTACTGCCTCGGCCAGCGCAATCAGGCGATTGGTCTCGCCACTCATTGCCGAGACCACCACCACGACCTTGTTACCGGCTTTCGCGCAGGCGCGGACCTTGTCGGCCACTTTACCGATCTTTTCGGTAGTCCCAACCGAAGTACCGCCGTATTTTTGAACAATCAATGCCATTTTATAGAATCTAGGTGTTTGTTATTATTACTTTTTTAATAAGCGTACAGGGGACGGAAGTATATAAGTGACTAATTATTAAGGCAACCGGAGATTACGGCCCTGTAGCAATATCCTGTCAAGACAACCGGGTATGTAGCCATGATCTTGCTGCGGCCAGCGCCTGGGTTATATTCTCGGGTTTATCACCGCCGGCCTGCGCCATATCGGGGCGACCGCCGCCCTTGCCACCCACCTCAGCTGCGGCAATATTCACCAGTTCGCCGGCTTTGATCAGTGAAGTCCTGTCTTTCGTGACGCCGGCAATCAGCCTTACCTTGCCTTCATCGACGCTGGCCAGAACAATCGCGGCAGAACCCAGCTTGTTTTTGAGCTGATCCAGCGTATCGAGTAAAGTTTTACTGTCGGCCCCTTCAAGCTGCGCTGTTAGTACATGCACACCGTTTATTTCTTCGGCCTGTGCACTGAGGTCATTACCCGTCTGCGAAGCCTGCCTGGCTTTAAACTGCTCGATTTGTTTTTCCTGTTCACGCACCCGCTGCATCAACTGCTCTGCTTTACTGGTCACTTCTTCACGACTGCTTTTGAGTATGCCTGCAACAGCCTCCATCTGATTTTCACGTTGCTCGATCCAGTCAACAGCGTTTGCGCCAGTTACCGCTTCAATGCGGCGCACACCGGAAGCAATACCGCTTTCCGCAATAATTTTAAAGAATCCAATATCGCCAACACGATCGACATGGGTGCCGCCGCATAACTCTGTCGAGAAACATGTTTCATACTGACCACCCATTGAAACCACGCGAACAATGTCGTCATACTTTTCGCCGAACAGGGCCATGGCGCCCGATTTTTTTGCTTCTTCAATCGGCATCTGCTTAACCTGCGTTGCACTGTTGCTGCGTATCTGTTCATTAACCAGGCGTTCAATTTTTTGCAACGCCTCACGACTCACCGGTTCATTGTGCGAAAAATCAAAACGCAATCGATCTGCATCAACCAGGGAACCTTTTTGCTGCACGTGTTCACCCAATACCTTTCGCAGCGCTGCGTGCATTAAATGCGTTGCCGAATGATTGGCGCGGATAGCATTACGCCTGGGATAATTAACCACGGCCTGTAATGAATCGCCTTTTTTCAGACCGCCCGTTTCCAGGTGCCCGATATGCAAAATACTCTTGCCCTGTTTCTGGGTATCGGCCACTACAAAACAGGTGCTGTCAGATTTCAAAATACCGGTGTCTCCCACCTGGCCACCGGACTCTGCATAAAACGGACTTTTATCCAGCACGACGATGGCGTGCTGAGCTTCGCTAATATGTTCGACGCTATGTTCACCGACAAATATTTCTGTTACCTGGCTTGCTTCCACCGTGCTCTCATAACCCTTGAAAGTAGTCGTCCCAGTCGCATGGATATCTTTGTTGTAATCAACACCAAAGTGACTGGCGGTACGTGCACGCTCACGTTGCTTGTCCATGGCTTTTTCAAAGCCCTCATGATCCACATCAAGATTTCTTTCGCGCGCAATGTCCGAAGTAAGGTCGATGGGAAAACCAAACGTATCGTAAAGCTTGAAAACAGTCTCACCGGGAATGGTGTTGCCCTTTAGTTTGCTGATGTCCTCTTCGAGAATTTTCATTCCCTGGTCAAGGGTTTCGGCAAAGCGTTCCTCTTCCATTTTCAGAACACGTTCCACATTTTCCTGTGCCTCGGCCAGTTCCGGGTAGGCATCGCCCATTTCTTTCACCAGGGGTTTGACCAGCTTGTGAAAAAACAAACCGGTCATGCCCAGTTTGTGCGCATGCCGTGCCGCACGACGAATGATGCGACGCAACACGTAACCGCGACCTTCATTCGAGGGCAGCACACCATCAACAATTAAAAATGCACAGGAGCGAATGTGATCGGCAATGACACGTAAAGAATTATTCGCCAGGTCTTTGGTTTGGGTCACCTCTGCGGCCGCCTTGATCAGGCTTTGAAACAGATCGATATCATAATTGTTGTGCACACCCTGTAATATCGCTGCCAGTCGCTCCAGGCCCATGCCGGTGTCAACGGAGGGTTTGGGCAATGGATTCAGTTTGCCGTCGGCCGTCCGGTTGTACTGCATGAACACCAGGTTCCAGATTTCGATATAACGGTCACCATCCTCTTCCGGTGAACCGGGCGGGCCGCCGGGAATAGACTCGCCATGATCGTAAAAGATCTCTGTGCAGGGTCCGCAGGGTCCTGTATCACCCATGGCCCAGAAATTATCACTCTCATTGGCCTTGCCGCCGGGCTTGTCGCCGATACGTCCAAAACGACTGGCATCAACCCCAATTTCATTCAGCCAGATATCAGCGGCCTCATCATCGTCCGCGTAGACCGTGACCCAGAGTTTGTCCTCGGGCAGGCCAACGACTTTGGTGAGGAATTCCCAGGCATAACCGATGGCCTCTCGCTTGAAATAGTCGCCGAAGCTGAAATTACCCAGCATTTCGAAAAAGGTATGATGGCGCGCCGTGTAGCCGACATTTTCCAGGTCATTGTGTTTACCGCCGGCGCGTACACAGCGCTGGCTGCTGGTCGCGGTGGTGTAATCTCTCTTGTCTCGGCCCAGGAAGACATCCTTGAACTGCACCATGCCGGCATTGGTAAACAATAGAGTGGGGTCATCGTGCGGCACGAGCGAGCTGCTAGGCACCACTTCGTGTCCCTTGTTTTTGAAATAATCGAGGAATTGTTGGCGTAAATCTGCGCTGGCAGTCATGTAATAATATACTTTAAGTGTTATATATAACTATATGTTTTTATAAAGTTTATTTGGTTATTCTTTTCACTTAACAACTTCATGTATTTTATCAAGCGGAAAACCACGGTACTGCAGGAAACGCATGCGCTTCGCCTTCTCCTGGTAGTCCTCGTAGGAGGTGCCACGGTACTTTCTCTGGTATTCCTCACGCATTGTCTGCACCCAGACTTCATCATCAGCCAATAAGTACCTGGAGACAAGCGTTTCATCGACACCGCGCTCCCTGAGCTCCACAGCAATGCGTACAGGGCCAAAACCCTTTAGACGACGACTGCGTATATAGGCCTCGGTAAAGCGCTCATCGGACAACCAGTCGCCTTTTTGCAGCTCAACGACAACCTCATCGATTTCACTCGATGAAAATTCTCGTTGCTGGAGTTTTTGACGAATTTCAGCAGCTGAATGCTCGCGGCGTGCGAGCAATTTAACCGCTAACTGTTTAGCGCTGGTTGCCAAGTTCTCTAGATAGTTCTAGCCGGGCTACAAGCTACGCCAGCGCAGCTAGGCTTCCTCGAGTGCAGGCTCCAGGTCTTCCGTTCCCGACAACCCTGCCAGAACATCGTCTTCGCTAATGCCATCTTCATCAAGCTCTTTGGGCTTGATGACAAGCAGGTCACGTATCTGCCTGTCTATATCATTGGCAATCTCGGGGTTTTCCTTCAGAAACTCGCGAACTCTTTCCTTGCCCTGACCGATTTTCTCACCATTGTAGCTGTACCAGGCACCCGACTTGTCGATGATATTGTGCTCAACACCCATGGTGATCAACTCGCCTTCACGCGAAATGCCTTCGCCATAAAGAATCTCGAAAAATGCCAGCTTGAACGGCGGTGCCACCTTGTTTTTGACGACTTTCACCTTGGTCTCATTGCCGACAACCTCGTCGCCTTTCTTGATCGCGCCAATACGTCGAATATCCAGACGCACAGAGGAATAAAATTTCAGTGCATTACCACCCGTGGTGGTTTCAGGACTGCCAAACATAACGCCGATTTTCATACGAATCTGGTTGATGAATATCACCATCGTATTAGAGCGTTTAATATTACCGGTAAGCTTACGCAAAGCCTGGGACATCAAGCGTGCCTGCAGCCCCATGTGCGAATCACCCATATCACCTTCAATTTCAGCTTTTGGCGTCAGCGCTGCCACCGAATCGATAACGACAATATCAACAGCACCGGAGCGGACCAGCATGTCGGTAATCTCCAGCGCCTGCTCGCCCGTATCGGGCTGTGACACCAGCAAATCATCAATATTCACGCCCAGCTTTTCCGCATACAGGGGATCCAGCGCGTGCTCAGCATCAACAAATGCCGCTGTGCCGCCTGCTTTTTGCATTTCTGCGATCACATGCAGGGTCAGGGTGGTTTTACCTGATGATTCAGGCCCGTAGATCTCGGTTACACGCCCCCTTGGCAGGCCACCTATACCCAGGGCTATATCAATAGCCAGCGAACCTGTCGAAACTGCCTCAACACCAGGAAGAGCGCCGTCATCACCCAGACGCATGACAGATCCTTTGCCAAATTGTTTTTCTATTTGAGATAAAGCCGCTGCAAGGGCTTTCTTACGATTATCGTCCATTAGTTTCTCCCGATGGTTTTATTATGTTCAACATTATTATCGCAGCGATTATCACATAGAAAAATAGGATGGCCTAGCCCTGAAAATGCATTTGCGATGTGATTCAGACAATCGGTCAAGGCAATCCAGCCAAACAGCCGACAAGCCCATAAACACAGACAGCGCTGCATTAGTTTATGTGTATTTACCCCCTAAAACCTGCTCTTGTACTAGGCTTGACGGTAGCCAGATAGAAACCTGAATACTCGCAACATAACATGCTGCCACGAGCCCCAATCTGTGCGAACAAAGTATAAATAATTCAATAATTTAAAGACGATTATTAAAGTTGTATCTAGAATATTTCAGATGAAGAAGATTGGCAACACACAGGTCATGGGCGCCGGCAAGCTTATCCTCCAGATAATTATTATCATATCGCTGGTCGAGTTGCTGATTATGACTCTGCTCGACAGTGTCTTTCATGGCCTTTCATTCATTGAGGAGGCGCTGCTTGATTCATTGCTGCTCGCAGGACTCTCAACGCCATTCATTTACTTCTGGATTATCAAGCCTTTTGTTGTGGCACGCGATAAGGCCGAGGACCAACTTAGCCATATGGCCTATCATGACCCCCTCACCGGCCTGCCCAATCGACGATTTTTAACCGAATACCTGAAAAAAAGCCTGGCCGCCTGCTCCAGGCATAATTTGCGTGGCGCCCTGTTACTCATTGACCTGGACAATTTCAAGCAAATCAACGATAACTACGGGCATGATGCCGGCGATGCACTGCTCATAGAATCTGCAAAGCGGCTGTCTTCCATAATAAGAGCGGAAGATATCATCAGTCGCTTCGGCGGTGATGAATTCCTGGCTGGCATCCATCCACTTGGCGACACTGAGGCGGATGCCAGGCAAAATGCAACCATCGTAGCGGAAAAGTTTCTGGAGGCGCTGAACCGGCCCTTTCAATACAAAACGATAACCCTACAGGCAGAAGCCAGTATCGGCATACACATGATATCGGGCAACAGTACGGATATGGATAACGCTATAAATGAAGCCGATAAAGCCATGTACCACGCTAAAAAATACCGCGCAGACAATGGACGCATTGCCTTTTTCGACGATCTCGATTAAAGACAAACGAGCCTAAAGCTCGTTGACCTCCAGACCAAGATCACCGCACTGACCCAGGGTCGCCGCGCTTGTGATGACCGCCGTGCTGGCCCGGTCTGATCGCAGGTATTGTTCAGTGACACGTTTTAGATCATCCAGCGTTACCGCCAGCACGCGCTGCCTGTGCGACTGTAATATTTCCCTGGTGCGCCCATGAAGGCCATTGTGAAAGGCGTGTCGCGCCTCACCCGCTGGCGACCCTGGCTTATCCATAGCACCAATGACGCCGAGTATGGCCTCTTCTAGCTGACGCCCCTGGTGCTGATTGTTCAACATCCATTCAATGGAACGGTCAAAATCATCCAGCGTTTCAACCAGCCTCGGATCGCGGTATGAATAAAAGCGGAAGGCTGCAATATTGGCATCGTGACCGGCACCGCCGCCATAGGCACCGCCCTGTTCACGGATAGCGGTATGTAAAAATCCGTTTCTCAAAAAACCACCAAGCACGGACAAGGCTGCAGCATCTGCATGCTCGACAGGAACCGTTGGGTATGCACGCGCACAAAAATTGACCTGTGTATTGGTCACCCACATTTGCCTGATCTGCTTCTCAACTTTATCCAGTTTTAGATGTTTAAATGAATCACTAACCGGCTGCTGTTTCCATACGGTCTCAAATTCATCCACTAACGCATTCAGTTTTTCGTCTTCGGCCGTAATCATAAACTGGCGCGGTGAAGATATAAGCTGTTGATGTAATTCACTGAAACCAGAAACCATTTCTACAATAGCGTCTTTGGATTTCTTATTTGCATCGTCTATTTTTTTCAGAGAACGTATCGCTTCAAGCCCATTAAAACGATGGCTCAAATTAGCGACGGCACTCATACCGCTCGACGCCGCAGTCATTGCCAGGCTATGGCCACTACCTGTTACACTTTGTTCTTTCCTGGCACGTTTCTGTGAAATTAGGTCCCTGATTCGATCGTGTTCATCAAAGCGTACTGCACTCACGGTTTCATGCATCAGCTCCGCCAGTTTGGAATTATTTCTCTCCAGTGCCTTACCCGATAAAAGGTAATACCCCCTGGCAAGCTGAACATCATTGGTTTTCGCAAGAATACTGGAATGCCCGTGGATACCGCCACTGACACTGGACTGCCATTCCTGCATTTTTAAATAATCTTTATCACCACAGCCTAGCTCAGTCAGGCATGTTGAATAAAAAGGCAAAAGATCAAGCTGTTCGCCAGCTACATCAGGCAGGTCAAACACGATTTCATGATAGACAAGCCCATTAGTTCCCTGGGCATATAAGGCAGCATCGACACCCGCAATTTTGGCAGGCCTGGACTCGGGGATGACCAGTTCTGACGGCACATCGTCAAGACCGACCTTGGGCAATATACCCGGATCATCACTCTCCTGCTGTCTTCTGGCAAGCTTCGCGGCACGCTTAATAACCTCGGCTTTCTCATCGGCCGTCATTGCTGCCTTCATTTTCGCCAGCCTTAAATGCTCGGCCTGTTCCTTACGCCGGCTCAACTCCGCATCCGGGCGCAAGGTAAGGCGCACACGATGCTGATTATCGAGCAGGTACTCGCGCACGAGCCCTTTTATAAACTCAGGGTCTTTGATTTGATGACGAAGTGATTCAATAACAGGATCAAGGTTAAGCAAAGCTGCTGGATCACTACGATGTATTGCGGCAGTTAAACCATCCAAAATCAACTGCAGACCATACGGATAACCATCTCCACCTATCTCGCGCTGACTTATCTCCAGTTGATGCAGAACAGATTCAAGCTGCTCGTGCGCGACACCATTTGTAGCAACATCTTCAAGTACGCCCATGACCAGCGCTTCAAAATCTTTGGCCCTGTCTGTTTCGCTACCTTCAATACCGCATAAAAAACACATTTCAAAATTCGAGTCTTCCAGTCCACACAACTGTGATGGCGATGTGCCCAGATCCGTTTTTTCCAGTGCATAACGCAAAGGCGAAGAGCTGTCATTGAGCAATACCTGTGACAGAAGATTGGCTTTCATCATTTCGTCCAGGGACGTACACGGCCCCAATAGCCAGCCCATGACATGATGCGTCTTTTCACTGGTATTGCCGTCGCCTGACAGATCGTAGGAATAGGCCTCCTCGACCGACACCGGTGAAAGATATTTCTTTTCAGGTTCAACAGCTATACAAACATCGAGCTTTTCGAACCTGGATAACGCACATTCCTCAAATCTTGCCTGATGATCGCATGCAGGAATATCACCAAACGTCATAAATATTGCATTGCTCGGATGGTAGTGTGTCTTGTGAAAATCCTTTAGCTGCGCATAAGTTAGATCCGGAATGTCAACGGGATCACCACCACTATTATAATGATAGGTGGTAGTCGGATATAAATATTTACTGATCGTCTGCCAGAGAACACTTACCGGTGAACTCATTGCACCTTTCATTTCATTAAACACAACACCCTTAAACTCTAAATTACTCTCTGAATTATCCGGATCAGAAAACTCTACACGATGCCCCTCCTGCAAAAAATCCATTTCATCCAGTCGCGTAAAAAAAACAGCATCCAGATAGACATCCATGAGGTTATTAAAATCTTTCCTGTTTTTACTGGCAAATGGATACGCCGTCCAGTCGCTGCTGGTAAAGGCATTCATAAACGTATTCAGCGATCGTCTTATCATCATAAAAAAGGGATCACGCACTGGATATTTTTCACTGCCACAAAGCGCAGTATGCTCAAGGATGTGGGCCACACCTGTTGAATCCATCGGCACTGTTCTGAATGCGACAAGAAAAACATTTTCATCATTGTCACAATTAATATGATAATGGAGGGCGCCAGTTTTAAGATGATAATATTCTTCAACCGTTACATTAAGCGAGTCGATGTGTTTTGAGCCAACCCAGCAAAATGCAGGATCACACTTCGGACTATCTTTATCTGGCTGTATATTATTTGTTGCTACGTTGTTCTGTAATGTACTTGTTGTCATGGATTTTTCTTCTATTTACAAACGTGTAAGTTTATAGGCTGTTTCGGTTAATGCTGTCAGGCCACGTTGCTGAAATCTCGGTTCATTTTCAATTACTTCTTTCCCGGCAAGTTTTTCAACTTTAAATTTATTATTATAAAGCTCATGCACTTCCTCTTCGCTGACCGAAAAAGGCGGCCCATCCATTTCGTCCTGATTATAAGCCAGGGTGACTAGTAATGATCTTGTTCCCGGTTTCTGCAACTCTGCGACTTTTTTTACATATCTACGACGCATTTCCTGCGGCAGCGCAATTAATGACGCGCGATCAAAAACATCTGTAATATCACCAATATCTGACCGCTTTAAGTCGAAGAAGTCACCCTGAATTATTTCAAGGCTACTATTTTCATGCGCCCTGCCCTTTTTGCTTTCTTCAGCCACATATTTGATATGATTTTCATATTCAACGCAGCGGTAGGATAATTCATGATTTTCGAAAAAACTTCTTACGGCTATTTCACTGCATTCAACACCAACCACTGAATATCCATTTTGCAACAACCAGTACATATCGAGTGATTTTCCGCATAATGGCACAAAAACCTTGAGCCTCTTACGTTGACCGAGGTTGGCGCCTTTCTCACCATAGTAATAGCCAAGATAGGGATTCAGAACAGACTGATGGAAACCCGTCTCACCTCTTTCCCATCGCTCATTCCAGAAACCCAGTTCCATACCAGCCTCCAAACTCATTCAGGCTTCCAGATTCCAAATGCGTCTTCCTGCTGTGGCTGTTGTCTTGTGTCCTGCTGTTGAATGTCCATTTCCATCTGATCCAGCACCTGCCCTGAGAAAACATGCAGGTCATTGAGTAACTCACGTTTATCCAGCCCTGGACTAGACTGGTGCGCCAGCACGTAGCCCGTTACCGCTGTTAAGTATTGCATAAAAAACATGTCATTTTCAGCCTGTGCGTCGTGTTTCACAATCACAGTCTTGATATCCGAGACCAAATCGGATGATAATTGGATGCCGCTCATAAATGATTTACCAGTATTGTACTAAAAGCGTTAGTGTAAGCGATTCACGTTAATTATTCCCGTATAGATTATGTATAAAATCTGCTTTTATGTCCCCGAAAACGCCATGGAATTGGTAAAACAGGCCGTGTTTGATGCTGGCGCAGGCCGGGTTGGTGACTATGATTCATGCTGCTGGCAAACAAAAGGTACGGGGCAATTCCGGCCTCTGGATAACAGCCATCCTCATATCGGCCAGCAGGGCAGACTGGAGACCGTGCCCGAGTACAAGATTGAAATGATCTGTGATGAGAAAAATATCAAGCAGGCTATTAATGCTTTAAAAAAGAGCCATCCCTACGAAGAGCCCGCGTACGACGTGTGGAAACTGGAGGATTTTTGAGAAATGTGGCCACTCAGGATAGCAAAAAAGTACTTTGTCCACAGATGAACGCCGATAAACGCTGATAAAACTTTTATTGTTATAAAAAATCTGTGTGCATCTGTGTTTATCTGTGGATAAGAAATATTTTTTTACGCCTTATAGGTTGTTTAAGGCTAACAACTATTATCGAATCCAGCCACGCTCACTCTGATCTAAAAACTCCACCACCTGCTGGACCTCTGGATAGGTCTTAGCCAGCTCACGAACATTTTCCAATGCAACCTTGTGTGAATACTCTGACTTGATAAGAATTTTAAAAGTTTCCTGTAAGGCACGAATGGCCTCTCTACTGAAGTCTCTACGTTTCAAGCCTTCCTTGTTAATACCATACGCCCTGGCACGATTGCCGGCAACGGTAAAAAAAGGCAAGACATCACGATCTATCGCCGTTGCAAAACCTGAAAAGCTGTGTGCACCGATACGTGTAAATTGATGGACAGTGGTGTATCCGCCTAATATGGCATGGTCAGCAATGTGGACATGACCAGCCAGGGCCACAGCATTGGCAAGAATAATATGGTTACCAATCCTGCAGTCATGCGCCACATGACAGGAAACCATAAAAAGATTATCGCTGCCGATGACTGTTACCCCTTCATCATCGACCGTACCCCTGTTCAGGCTAACATATTCTCGAATAGTATTGCGGTCACCGATCTCAAGGCGAGTAGGTTCTCCATTGTATTTTAGGTCCTGCGGCTGCTCGCCAATAGAGGCAAACTGAAAAATATGGTTATCTTTACCAATTGTGGTTGGCCCTTTTATAACGACATGCGACTCAATAATTGTCCCATTACCAATCTCGACATCTGGACCAATAATACTGAATGGCCCTATTTTTACATTATCACCAATGTTCGCCGAGGGATCGACAATTGCGCGCGCATCAATCACTACCGGTTATTCCTTTTCCTTCGCAGCACATAACATATCTGCTGTTGTCACTATCTGGCCATCAACACTAGCTTCACAGCTGAACTTCCATATAACTTTAGATCGCCTTTCTACAAATGCCTTTAAGGTTAATTGATCGCCTGGTACAACCTGTCTTTTGAAACGTACACCATCAACACCAACCAGCATGTAGAGCAAGTCATCACTCGGTTCTTCACTCATGGTACGGAATCCCAACAAACCTGTTGCCTGCGCCAGTGCTTCAATTATCAACACACCAGGCATTATTGGTGCAGCAGGAAAATGGCCCTGAAAATAAGGCTCATTGACAGAAACATTTTTAATGGCTGTAAGACTCTTTCCAGGTTCACATTCAAGTACGCGATCCACCAATAAAAATGGATACCGATGCGGTAAAAAACGTCGGATTTCATCAATATACATTTCACTCACGGCGTATCTCCTTAAACTGGTCTTCTTTATTATTAATTGTTAATTTATTCTAGTTTTACTTTTTTTCAAGTTTTGCAACACGTTTTGCCAGATCGTCTAATCGACGAAACCGTGCACTATTCTTACGCCAGTTTTCGGTAGTATCCATTGGCGTACTTGAAGAATAAGAACCGGCTTCCGTAATCGATCTTGTTACCATGGTCCTGCCTGTAATCATTACGTTGTCGACAATATCAAGATGCTCGATAATCCCGACACAACCACCAATCAAACATTGCTTCCCAATGTGCGTACTACCAGCAATAGCAGTGGCGGCTGATATTACCGTGTTATCACCAATAGTAACACTGTGCGCAATCTGTATCTGGTTATCCAGTTTTACACCGTTACCAACGACTGTATCTTCAAGCGCGCCTCTATCGATTGTTGTATTGGCACCAATTTCAACATTGTTGCCAATGCGAACCGACCCCAGTTGAGGTATCTTTAAGTAGGAGTCGCCATCCTTCACAAATCCAAAACCATCCGCGCCGATAACAGCCCCCGAATGAACAATGCAATCGTCACCGACAATACATCCGTAGCCAACGGTAACATTTGAACTTAACCTCGTCTTACAGCCGATAACAGCATTTTTCTCGACCACGCAGCCCGGGCCGATGACTGCGCCGGCCTTAATCACTGCCTTTGAAAGAATGATTGCACCTTCTGCAATTGAAGCTGTTTTATTTATATCTGCATCACTCGCAATGATTGCGCTCTTTGAGATGCCTGCTGGCATTTCTTCCGGTGGATTCAGAATATTTGCAATTTTTGCATAAACCAGTCGTGGATCATTGGTCACTAACGCTGGAACAGAGCACAAATCCTGAAATTCACTTTTCAGTATTACAGCCGAAGCCCTGGTTTTTTCCAGATGCTGTACAAACTTCGGATTGAGCAGAAAAGCAATGTCACCCGGTTTAGCCGAACTTAAATCGGCAACATTTTTTATCAAACAATCACCATCGCCATACAGGATGGTATTTGTTTTCTCGGCAAGCTCAGATAACTTAAAACTCATGTTTCACTATTTCTGCAAGATCATTTCTTTTTAGATTCAAAGCTTTCTTTCATCCTGGCAAGAACCTGACTAGATATATCAAGCTTCTCGGTGGTATAGACGACTCCATCACTCAAAATCAAATCATACCCATCCTTCTTGGCAATATCATTAATGATATCACGCATAGACTGTTGCAAAGTCGAGAGCTCCTTGGCCCGCATTTCCTGGACCTCCTGACCCAATGCAGACTCTTTCTGTTTGAATACCTGCACATTGCCGATGATCTTATCCTTGAGCTCATTAAGTTTATCTTCTGTCATAACCAGCTCGTTGCGTTTGTAATTTTCCTGCATCGTCTTTATATCTTTCTCCAGACCCTGAAGTTCGGCTCTCTGGTCACCAAATTTCTCTATCATAGCCTTATTAACAGCTTCGACCTGAGGCGCTTCTGAAAGTATCTTTTCTACACTGACAACTCCAACTTTAAGATCGGCA
>Ga0224506_10002094_pt1 | contig 13849 bp, 12 predicted proteins | sample SF_Jan12_sed_USG_2_FD_169108 | JGI IMG/M metagenome (GOLD analysis project Ga0224506, IMG submission 169108) | Sediment microbial communities from San Francisco Bay, California, United States - SF_Jan12_sed_USGS_8_1 | ecosystem: Environmental > Aquatic > Marine > Sediment | place: USA... | reverse complement strand
GGAAACAGACACCAAGGCGACGGCGTCTAAATCAAAAGCGAGTACCCAATGACTCAAATCTTTCTCATCACTCGACGTAATCAGTTCATAGGTGAAAGTGCTTGTATTGGCTTCGCTATTATATACAACATCAACTAGCGTTACCGACCATCCAACCTCATCAATTAACTTCTCATCAAAACTTGGGCCCGCTTGTGTACTGAGTACAAATGTAAAAAATAATATTAATGTAATAAACCATTGCTGGTGAAACTTTGAATTATGCGAGAACATTTGACTAACCTTCTAATGACGACCGCATCCGTGTCGGCAATTACAGGCCAGCGTTCCTAAAAAAGGCGAGATGTCCATATGGGGAGCTTGCTGGTTTAACGATAAGTGATGTACGTTACATGAAATGTTTCACAAAATAAATGGTATTTTTGTAAACAAAGATGTTTCTGTTGTTTTAGCTCTCAAGACTTGTTTGAAGAAAAACATTGGAAGAACGATGGAGCAAATTTGCTTTAACCAAATCAAGTATTAGATGAAAAACTATGAACACAGGCGCGAATCTGTTAAAGAGACCACTGCCGTGCATGGACGCCAAGGCAGTGGTTTAATGTTCTTTGTTAGGCTGGTGATAGTTTTCTATATTTAAAACGTTGCGGCGCATCTAAATCGTGGCCACCACGGCGTTTTAAATCTTCTGTGTAGTCGGCGTAATTGCCTTCAAACCACACCACTTGGGCATCACCTTCAAAGGCCAGCATATGCGTGGCAATGCGATCCAGAAACCAACGATCATGCGAAATCACCACGGCGCATCCAGGAAATGCAAGCAATGCGTCTTCCAGTGCACGTAACGTTTCAATATCCAAATCATTGGTAGGTTCATCGAGTAATAACACATTACCACCACTGCGCAATAATTTGGCGAGGTGCACACGATTACGTTCACCTCCGGATAAATCGCCAATGCGTTTTTGTTGGTCGGCGCCTTTGAAATTGAAACGGCTGCAATAAGCGCGGGATTGAATTTCATATTTGCCTACTTGAATAATATCCTGCCCATCGGCAATTTCTTCCCATACGGTTTTGCTATCATCCAAGGAGTCGCGTGATTGATCGACGTAAGCTAAGTCTACGGTTTCGCCGCGACGAATTTCACCACTATCGGCTTGTTCTGTGCCAACTAACATGCGGAATAAAGTGGTTTTACCCGCGCCGTTGGGACCAATAATTCCAACAATACCGCCACGTGGAAGATTAAAATTTAAATTTTCCACCAACAGGCGATCCCCAAATCCTTTGTTTACGTCTTTGGCCTCGAACACAACATCACCTAAACGCGGACCGGGTGGAATATAAATTTCACGGGTTTCATTGCGTTGTTGTGTTTCCTGGGAAGCCAGTTCATCAAAACGCGCCAAACGTGCTTTGGATTTTGCATGACGGCCCTTAGGATTGGAGCGCACCCATTCCAATTCTTCTTTCATCGCACGTTGACGCGCAGACTCTTGGCGTTCTTCCTGTTCCAGTCGTTTTTCTTTTTGTTCTAACCAAGTGGAATAATTGCCTTCCCAAGGAATGCCATGGCCACGATCCAATTCCAAAATCCAACCGGCCACATTATCCAAGAAATAACGGTCATGGGTGATGGCGACTACGGTGCCTTTGAAATCGTGTAAATAACGTTCCAGCCAGGCAACCGATTCTGCATCCAAATGGTTGGTGGGCTCATCAAGTAATAACATATCCGGCGCAGATAAAAGTAAACGACACAAGGCTACACGACGTTTTTCCCCACCAGAAAGCTTGGTTACCTCTGCATCCCACGGCGGTAAGTTTAGGGCGCTGGCGGCAATTTCCAATTGTCGTTCCAAATCCCAGGCATTGGCAGCGTCAATCGCGTCTTGTAATTTTGCCTGCTTGGTCATGAGCGCATCCATTTCCTCATCACTCATGGGTTCGGCGAATTTCATGCTGATTTCATTAAATTCGTCGATAATTGCCTTGGTTTCCGCGACGCCTTCTTCAACATTTCCGCGCACATCTTTGCTTTCATCAAGTTGCGGTTCTTGTGGTAAATAACCCACTCGAATATTTGGCATCGGTCGGGCTTCGCCGTCATATTCTTTGTCGACACCGGCCATAATTCGTAATAAGGTTGACTTACCCGCGCCATTCAAACCAAGAACACCAATTTTGGCGCCTGGGAAAAAGGATAAGGATATATCCTTTAAAATTTCACGTTTAGGCGGAACCACTTTGCTAACCCGGTTCATGGTGTAAATATATTGCGCCATATTCATGCCTCGTTATTGACAGGGCGCCTAGTTTAACGGTTTTCGCCAAGAGACAAAACCTTTGCGTTGAGGATAAGAATGAGAAAAGAGTGTTTTAGCCATTATCGCGACGTCAAAGCCAGTATCAGTAGTGATGGCTCACTGATTCGAGAACTGCTACATCCGCACAGGCACGCGGTAAAAAAACAAAGTCTGGCCGAAGCAGTGATCGAACCTGGTAAAAAAACCCTGTTACACCAACATTATAAAAGTGAAGAGGTGTATATTATTACCGTCGGTCAGGGAGAAATGACACTGGCCGATGAGCGATTTCCAGTGATGGCCGGGGATACGGTGTGCATACCACCGCGCACACCGCATAGTATTCGGAATATAGGTAGTCGAGATTTGAAATTATTATGTGTTTCTGTGCCAGCGTTTGATCCAGGTGATATAGAAATATTAGAAGCCTAAGCGATTTTGACCGCAGTTTGTTTTTGCAATTGCATGGGTAATTCGATTATGAAACTTGAGCCTTTGCCTAACTCGCTTTCCACGCGGATATAACCACCAAGCATTTCACAAAAACGTTTGGTCAAGCTTAAACCCAAGCCGGTGCCGCCGTATTTGCGGGTGGTGGAGACATCGGCTTGGGCGAATTCCTGGAAAATGCGTTGTTGTTGAGCGTGATCCATGCCAATACCCGTGTCTTTGATAATCACAAAAATCCATGGTCCATTATTGTAGTCAATTCGTTTGGCTTCAATTGTGATGCACCCATCCTCTGTAAATTTTGCGGCATTACTCAGCAGGTTATACAAAATTTGGCGGAATTTTACTTGATCCGTATGCATCAAACCAAGGTTTTGGTTGAAATCCGTGTTGAGAACATTGTGATTTTTTTCGATTAAAGGTACGCAGGTTTCGATAACTTGTTTGATGACATCACAAAAATCAAATTCATCAAGTATGATATCCATTTTCCCGGCTTCAATTTTTGATAAATCGAGAATGTCATTAATTAAAGAAAGCAGGTGATTGCCAGAGCCAATGACGCGTTCAATATCTTCAAGATAAAACTTGTCTTCACGCTCATTAATTTCATCACGAATCATTTCTGAATAGCCAATGATAGCGTTCAGTGGTGTACGCAACTCATGACTCATATTGGCAAGGAAAGCGCTCTTAGCAACGCTGGCTTGTTCTGCATGCTCCACAGCCATTTGCAAATCCGCTTGTTTTTCTTGAATATTGGCAAGCATTTGATTAAAGAAACGCGCTAAATCGCCAAATTCATCCTGGCGTTTTTCTGAAAGACGAATATTCATATCACCCAGGGTGACCCGATTGGTTGCCGCAACCATTTCTTGTATGGGTTTGATGACGACGAAATGAATGAGCGACGCCAATACCAAGCCTAGTAAAATAAAACCGCCACCAATCATCAATAAGGTTTGTTTGCGATGAGCTTTGGCTAGTTCTTTGAGCGATGGATAAAACAATATTAGATTAGCACTTGCGGAGTTTTTTTCATCCATATTCATGGATTCACTATTGCTGGGATAAAGAATATTTCTATTGATAATTTCGAAACCGGCCTCATGATCGCCTAGCTTAATCTGCGCTTTGCCATAATTAAACAGACCACCGGTAAAACCTTTATCAGTTAATTCGGTTTGCAAAAGAAATTCTAGTTGAGTTTGATCGGGGTGTTTTCGTGTAATGGTTTGGTATACCCAATAGGCTAATTGATCGGCTTGTGCTGAATAACGATCACGAATTTCTTGTTCGACATTGCGCTGTGTGATAATAGAGACACCAATGCTAATTAACACCACAAACCAAAGTAAAGGCACGGTGATTTTAACCGCCAAGCTACCGTGCCAGTTTTTCTGCCAATCCGTATCGATATTTAGTTTATTTTTTATCTTATTCATATTGTGCTATTGGATTAACGAAATCCTAGCCATCTTAAAAAAATGACCATAGGACAAATATTCGTGACGCCCGCCATTAGCATTAAAGCGGCAATAAACCAGGGGCCGATCCAAGCTTCCACAGGATAAAGAATAAAGGTGAAAATAAGAAACAACGCTGTGCCTAAGCTTTGCAAACGTTCTGCATCAATCGCTATTTTGCAGCTGTCACTGATTGATGAATTTAATTGTTGATTTTTCGCGTATAGGATTTTGTTGACAAGCACAGGAACACGCCAGTTAGTAATAGCTTCAAATAGTAAAATACCGATTAAAACATATAACATTTGATCGATTTCTAATATCAAAGCGATGAAAATATAAATCCCTTGAACTAAACGAAAAGCGCGCTCACTCATGACTGACTCCAGAAAGCCATTGAATATTTAATGTGATTGGCTTAAACCACATTAGTCCTTATCTAAAATAATAACGACAATCTGGGTTTAAGCTTGATGTGAAATTTAAGTGGCTTCGTTAGTAAAAATAAATATTTAGCAGATAATACCTGGGTATTTGTGATTTAGTGAAAATCATATTATGAAACCCGATACATGCAGCGCGGGATCGTTAGCGGCAACGATTGCTTGTGTTTTTCCTAAACATTTTAATTAAATAAAAACAAAAAGAATGACAAGCTCAGAGAGTCATTATATGCAAGCAGCCTAAACGGGATTTGAATTAATGTGCAACCCACAACTCGATATGGTGATGTAGAAAATTATCGTTCCAAGTGCTTAATCATTTTAACCAAAAACTGAATGTTTATTAAGGCGAGGGCATGATTGCAAGAAGCTCTGTTGTTGCAACTGTGTGTTCGTTGCTTAGGGAAATTATATTGTCCTGTTGATTAAATTGAATCCTTTTTGTCGATAGATCGAAGTTGTTAAGTGTGGCGCAGAACTCATCAGGGAATAAAAAAATGCTCAAGTTGTCAAACGATTGTAAATGTTTGTGATTTGTTTGCCACCAAGTCTCCGCACTGGCTTGTGTATAGTTGTAAACAATAACTTGTTTTGCTTGATGACAGGCTTTGCGGATACGTTTTTCATCTGGCTGACCTAAGTCAATCCAAAGTTCAATTTCATCGGTGAGTTTTTTTTTCCATAAATCCGGCTCATCACGCGTGCTGATGCCTTTGCCAAACAGGAGTTCTGTTTGTGCATTGAGCGCAAAAACCAGCAGACGCAATAACAAACGCGTAAGTGTTTCAGATGGATGTTTGGCCAGTGTGAGTTTATGTTGCGCATAATAATGACGATCCATATTGGCAATCTGTAAATCGACTTTATATATTTCTGATTTTAGTGCCATATTAAATCTACACGGGCTTGAATGGTCGCTCGGATGCAAGTATTTGACGTTTTTGTATTTAAAATAATGCCTAATAGTATAGAAATTAACAAAAAAATAATAGAGGATTTGTTAAATAATTTTAATGATTTTTTATTGAATAATGACTTGCACCGAGTACTGTATGAATATATAGTAGTTGCGCTTCAGTTAATGTTATCAATATGAGGGTATGACAATGGCGGTTTTGGCGAGATGGATTTGTGATCGGGATGATTCAATGTTTGAGAGCAAAAAAGATGCAGAGGCGCACGACAAAATGTTAGAGCTAGGTGAACAATTTGCGACGATGTTACAACAACAAATTCCCAGTGCGGACATGGAACAAGCCGCTGCGTGTGGATTGTTCATGGCTAAACATAAGGACACAATTATAGAAGCCTGCAAAGGCAAACCCGAGTTGTTATCAAATATGAGTGACACTCAGGACGATGAGAATAATATCACACCTTTGCACGCAGAAGCATAAATCTATTTAAAGGTTCTTGCTAGGGTCGCCGTTGCTTTCGAGCGGCGGTGACTTTTTTGCGAGCATCAACACAAGCTATTATTATACTCCGCTATTTTGAATTCTTATTTTACACGTCTAAATCTGATTTTTTCAATCCCCTTGCAATCTGACGGTATTGTGTGAAAAGTTGATAGATGTCTCTTTTTTAGCTAATGTCATTCTACTTATGCATGGTTTCACTTCAACATTATTGCTGGGGTTTGTATAGATTTGTGCTTATGCCATACTAATTTTCGTTTTATGTTTTAACGGTATCAATTTTGAAACTGTTGAAGAAACTTGGATCAGATTGCAGAGAGGATGATATGTTCGACACCAAAGAAAATAATCATCTTATTGATTCCTTCTTTTCTAAAGGTCATGTCGGTTTTGCCTTGCTTGATCATGAGTTCAAATTTGTGCGGGTTAATGAGCAATTTGCTAGTGTCGAGGGTAAGGCAGCTGAATTTTTCATAGGCAAAAATTTCTTTGAGCTTTTTTTGTGTGATTGTATGGATGTTTTTATCCGTGTTCGTGATGCGGGTATTGCCCATACGGCACGGGCCCAGCCATTACCCATGCACAATGAGCACGAAAATGATATGAATCTTTGGGACTGGACTCTAGAGCCAATTGTTGATCAGCAGAACACCCTATCTTTTTTAATGCTGAGTCGCTTGAATGTTTCAGAGAAATATGCCTTAGAAAAACGCATTTGGAATTACCAAAAGCTTACGAATAATTTAATGTGTACGGCCTCATTCGACGGTTATTTTCTTGAATTATCACCATCATGGGCAAAACTTTTGGGTTTTAGTGACGAACAATTACGGGCGCAACCATTTATTGATTTCGTGCATCCAGAGGATCGTGAAGCCACGATTCTAGAAACATCGAAATTGGCTGGTGGGCAGGGCGAGACCATTAACTTCGTGAATCGATATATTGATGATCAAGGTGATTATCATTGGCTATCCTGGCAAGCTATTTCTGATCTTGATTATGGGTATATTTATGCAACAGCCAATGATATTAGCGCTCTCAAACGCTCGGAAGACGAGCTCCGCCAAAAAACAAAAGTGCTAGAAACGCTTGTTGATAAATACAATCAGGCTTTTCAACTTAACGAATCGAGATTCAAAAATATTTTGCATGGTAGTCCAGCCGTGATCTATACCTGTAAAGCAGAAGGCGATTTCGGCGCCACATTTATTAGCGAAAATATTGAACAATATTTTGGATATAAGCCCGAAGCATTTACCTCAGACTCTAGTTTTTGGGCAAGCAATATTCATCCCGATGATGCTCAGCGCGTGTTTGCCGAGCTTGCACAAGTTTTCGAACATGGTAGCCATAGTCATGAATATCGTTTCCGCACACAAGCAGGCGATTATATTTGGGTTCACGATGATTTGCGCTTAATACAAGACGCTCAAGGGCGTCCCGTCGAACTCATAGGCTACTGGGCGGATATCACGGATCGAAAAAATATCGAAGAAGACGCGCATCGTGCCCGTTTGCAAGCAGAAGAAGCTAATCAAAGTAAATCAGAGTTCTTATCACGCATGAGCCATGAATTGCGAACACCAATGAATGCCATTTTAGGATTTGCGCAACTCATCATGTTGGATAAAAAAGGCTATGACGCTAAAACGAATGCGAATGAAATTTTTAAGGCGGGTAATCATTTATTAGAGCTAATTAATGATGTTTTGGACTTAACAAAAATTGAAGCGGGTCAATTGCCGATTTCGATGGAAAATATTAGTTTGAATCGTGTACTGGAAGATTGTTTTACCTTAATTTTTCCCGTTGCAATGAAGCAAGGCATTCGCATTGATGATCAGGTCACCGCAAAAAATCCAATCATTGTTTGGGCGGACTATACTCGGCTGAAACAAGTTTTGCTTAATTTGATGTCCAATGCGGTGAAATATAACCGCGAAGCCGGTAGCATTACGATACGAGCTGAACTGCGAGCTAAGGAGATGTTGCGCATAACAGTAGAAGATACAGGTTTGGGTATTCCTAGGGACATGCAACAACATTTATTTCAACCGTTTGAACGCCTCGGCGCTGAATCAACCGATATTGATGGTACCGGTATTGGTTTAGTGGTTTGTAAACATTTAATGAAAATTATGGACGGTGAAATTGGTGTCGAAAGTGAAGAAGGTGTTGGCACTACTTTCTGGGTCGACATCCGTTGTGGTGACTCACTGGCGCAAAACAACCGAACCTCGGGCTTGTTTAGTGCATTCAACGAGAATGCGCAGGGTGAAAAAAGTGCGACTGTTTTGTATGTGGAAGATAATCCAGCTAACTTACGCCTAGTCACGCAGATTTTTGCAAACACCACGTATACTTTGTTATCCGCACACACTGGTACGCTGGGGTTGGAAGTTGCTAAGGCGCATCAACCGGATTTGATCATGCTCGATATTAATTTGCCAGGGCTCAATGGATACAAGTTACTTGAGAAAATTAAACAGGACCCAAATTTAAAAAATACCCCTGTTATTGCAATTAGCGCAAATGCCATGACTAAAGATGTGGAGACCGGTATCGCAGCGGGTTTTCAGCGTTATATTAAAAAACCGATCAATATTTCTGAATTGCTTAACGCAGTTCAATCATTGGTGTAAACCAAGCACACTTTAGATTAAATTCTGTAACTCCCGCCAACGATTAACAATGCGGCAAAAAAGTTCAGCGGTTTGCTCCGTGTCATATACGGCAGAATGCGCTTCTTTTTCATCCCAGCTCATACCGGCTGCTTCGGCAGCTTTGGCTAACACGGTTTGTCCGTAGGCTAAGCCACAAAGTGTAGCCGTGTCGAAGCTAGAAAATGGATGAAACGGATTACGTTTGATTTTGCTACGTTCGGTCGCTGCATTGATAAAACCCAAATCAAAACTGGCATTATGCGCCACTAGAATTGCACGCTTGCACTCTTGGGCTTTCATGGCTTTGCGTATGGGTTTGTATATATGCTGCAGTGCCTCGTTTTCAGTTTTGGCGATGCGAAAGGGATGATAAGGGTCAATGCCGTTAAAATCCAAGGCGGCTTGATCAAGATTAGCCCCTTCAAAAGGTTGCACATGGGCATGTAAGGTTTCTTGTGCATAAAGAAACCCTTTTTCATCCATGGCGAGAATCACTGCGGCTACTTCCAATAGCGCATCGGTTTTGGCATTAAATCCGGCGGTTTCGACATCGACCACCACGGGCAAGTATCCACGAAACCGTTCCGCCATTGATGTGCGTTGGGATTTATTCATGGGAGGCGCTAACTGATCTTCCAAGATAATTCTTCTCCTGCCATGAATGGAATAATTTTCGCTTTTCCAATGTTAATCTCGCTTGGAATGGTCCACGGTTCTTTCTTGATGGTAATGGTTTTTGAATGACGGCTAAAGCCATAAAAATCAGCGCCATGAAAGCTCGCAAAGGCTTCTAATTGGTGTAAAGCACCCGCACGTTCGAACGCTAGGGCATAGAACTCAATCGCTGCATGAGCAGAAAAAATTCCTGCACAACCGCAAGCGCTTTCTTTGTTGATTTGTGTATGCGGGGCGCTATCAGTACCGAGAAAAAATCGTGGGTCACCGCTAGTGGCTGCTTTAACTAATGCTTCACGATGGATTTCACGTTTTAGGATTGGTAGGCAATAGTGATGTGGATTGATTCCTCCTTTGAAAATGGCATTGCGATTAAGTAATAAATGTTGGGGTGTAATCGTGGCGCCCAGGTTTTTATCTTGACTTAACACATAGTCAACCCCTTGTTGGGTGGTGATGTGTTCTAATACCATTTTCAATTCGGGAAATTTCTGTCGTAGTGGAATTAATATGCGATCAATAAAAACGGCTTCACGGTCAAATACGTCCACATGCTCGTCCGTAACTTCGCCATGTAATAACAGTGGTATAGCAAGATCTTGCATGCGCTCCAACACTGGGTAAACATTATCAATGCGCGTGACACCCGAGTCGGAATTTGTGGTGGCTCCTGCCGGATAATATTTTACTGCTTTTATAAATGAACTGGCCTTGGCTTTATCAATTTCTTCTACTTCTGTATTGTCTGTTAAATACAGGGTCATTAACGGCAGAAATTCGGAATCAAACGTCGCTTTAAGAATTGACTCTCGGTATTTTAAAGCTTGATCAGCCGTGGTAATGGGTGGTCTTAAATTAGGCATCACAATGGCGCGACCAAATTGTTTCGCAGTCATTGGTGCCACGAGTTGCATCATCTCTCCATCGCGTAAATGTAAATGCCAATCGTCGGGTTGGATAATAGTTAGCGAATCACTGCTCACGGGGGCTCCTTAAATCAGGGGTTATTATGGCATGTGTTCACCGAGTGGGTAAATGTTGAATTTTTAACGCCAATAGGTTTGGGCTGGTAATCGAGTTGTATGATTGAATTGAGCTGCAGGTTTTGGTTTGTTGGTCATTCAAGTAGCGTAATACGCCATAATATTGTTTTGTAGTATTGAATATGCCTTCACCTAATGAAGTGGAGGATTTACCATAATCAACCATACAATGTAGTTAATGGTTGGCGCCTAAATTGAAATTCGTAGGGTCGATTAATCGATGGGGTATTTAGGTGTCAGGTGGCGGGACTATGATACGCACCACTATTTGGAAGCTTGTGATTTCTTCATATTTTTCGTGCGTTAGTAAGTGTTTAGGCGTGAACGATGGATGTCCGAAAACACTACTATACCCGAGTAAAAGCTATGGTAATTAGTCATTTAGCACTTGACCTCGGGCCTCAAAACCACCATTATAGCGCGTTTCAATATGGCACCCGTTTGAGTATTTTCAACACATTAGTGCCTTATTTCATAAACTTTATTATAGGTAGCTCATGAATATTGCTGATAAAAAGCGCCTCCTGCGCGAGATGTTATATGCTCGTCGTTTCGAGGAGCGCTGCTATGAAGCTTACGTGGAACGTAAAATTGGTGGTTTTTTGCACTTGTATCCAGGTCAAGAAGCTTGTTGTTTTGGTGTAATGGAAGCGGCTCGTCCTGGTCATGATTATGTGATCACCGGCTATCGTGATCATGTACACGCCATCAAGTGCGGCGCCGACCCCAAAGAAGTTATGGCCGAGTTATACGGTAAAGAAACCGGCTCAAGTAAAGGTCGTGGTGGTTCCATGCATATTTTCGACGTGAAGCATCGCTTCATGGGTGGTTATGCATTAGTCGGTGGACCTTTCCCATTAGCCGCTGGTATTGCCAAAGGTATCAAACTGAAAGGCGGCGATGAAATCGCGATTTGCTTTTTAGGCGATGCTGCGAATAACCAAGGCACTTTCCATGAGTCATTAAACATGGCTGCGGTTTGGAAATTACCCGTGCTCTATATTTGTGAAAATAATTTATATGGTATCGGTACGCGCATTGATCGTTCTACTGCGGAAACCGATCAGCACAAACGTGTATCCGGTTACGATATTCCGTCTGCATGTGCCGATGGACAAGATTTGGATGCGGTATTTAAAGCGGCTAAAAAAGCGGTTGATCATGTGCGCTCCGGTAAGGGCCCTTATTTTCTAGAGCTAAAAACCTATCGTTACCGTGGACACTCCATGTCCGATTCCAATGCCTACCGTTCGAAAGATGAAGAAAAAGAATGGGGTGATCGCGATCCGATTAATCACGTTCGCGATGAAATCATTAACGCAGGCAAGTTGACCATGGAAGAATACAAGGCCATGGACAAAGAAATCATCGATCAAATCGAAAACGAAGTAATTAAATTTGCCGAAGAATCACCTGAACCTGTAGTCGCAGATCTGGAGAAATATGTATTGGCAGAAAATGATCCTTGGGTTCAAGGAGGCGCGAAATAATGGCTGAATTAATGTATTGGGAAGCGATTCGTCGCGCCCATGATGAAGAAATGACAAATGATCCTTTGGTGATTGCCATGGGTGAGGATATCGGTGTTGCCGGTGGTACGTATAAAGCTACTCAAGGATTATACGATAAATATGGTCCCGAGCGCGTGATCGACACGCCAATTTCTGAAAATGGATTTACCGGTCTTGGTATTGGTGCTTCATTTATCGGTGTACGTCCTGTTATCGAAATTATGTCAGTGAACTTTGCTTGGTTGGCCATGGATCAGATTTTTAATTCGGCTGCAAAAGTGCGTTACATGTCCGGTGGTCAATTGGAATCACCTGTCGTCATTCGTTCACCGGGTGGTACTGCGCATCAATTAGGCGCGCAACACTCAGCGCGTATGGAAAAAGTATTTATGGGTATTGCAGGTTTACGTGTCGTAACGCCTTCAACACCAAAGCAAGCTTATGGTTTATTAAAATCTGCTATTCGTTGTAACGACCCTGTATTTATTAATGAACACGAGCTCATGTACAACATGAAAGGCGAAGTGCCTGACGAAGAATTTTTCCTACCATTGGAAGGTTCTGAGGTGGTGCGCCAAGGTAAAGACGTGACATTGTTTGGTTACAATATTTCCGTGCACTGGTGTAAACAAGCGGCTGATGTTTTGGCCAAGCAGGGCATTGATTGTGAAGTTATTGACTTATATTCTTTGTCACCGCTGGATCGTGAAGGCATTAAAACTTCAGTGAGCAAAACTCATCGTGCCGTAATTGTAGAAGAAGCCGAAGCACCAGTAGGTGTAGGTTCTGAAGTCATGGCGATTATCAATGAAGAATGTTTCTTTGAATTAGACGCTGCTCCTGTGCGTGTATCGGCAGTCAATGTTCCGATTCCGTACAACCATACTTTGGAGAAGGCGGTCATTCCAACTGCGAAAGACGTAGTGGACGCTGTACTGAAAATGTTTGGCAAAGCCTAAACGCCAAACCATCTCGGGAATTCAAGATTTATGTCAGAGCCTTATGTAATTAAAATGCCTCAGCTTTCGGACACCATGACCGAAGGCGTGGTGGTGAGTTGGGAAAAAAATATCGGTGACAAAATCGAGCGTGGCGACATTGTCGCGACGGTCGAAACTGATAAAGCGGTGATGGACGTGGAAGTATTCCGCGAAGGTTATCTTTCTGGTCCGATAGCCGAAGTCGATGCAGTGATTGCCGTCGGTGGCTCCATGGCGTTTTTAGTGGAAAGCGCGGATCAAGTGCAAACTGAAGGTGAGTTACCCGTTGCATCAGCGGCTAGTGCGCCGGTAGAAGAAGCAGTTGCAGCCACACCTGCGATCGCATCACCGGAAGGTGTAAGTCACATTATCAAAATGCCTCAGCTTTCTGACACCATGACTGAAGGTGTGGTGGTGAGTTGGGAAAAAAATATCGGTGATCAAATTTCTCGTGGCGATGTAGTTGCGACAGTTGAAACCGATAAAGCGGTGATGGATGTGGAAGTGTTCCGTGATGGATTTCTTTCCGGGCCGATTGCAGAAATTGATTCTGTTATTCCCGTGGGTGAACCCATGGCGTTCCTGGTCGAGTCCGCAAATCAAGTAATTTCCGATAGTGTTGCCATTAGTGGCGGCGATAAAAAAGCAGCCGAAACAACCACTGCTCATGTACGTCACCAAGAAGCAGAAAAACATCCGGCACCTGGTCATCGTGCACCACCACCTCATGTAGGTGATGTCAAACCAGCACCACGTCCGGATAATCGCACGGCAACACCTTACGCGCGTAAACTCGCCGGTGGCCTGCATGTAAATTTAAATAATGTCAAAGGTTCTGGCCCTGGAGGCGTGATCACTGCTGCTGATGTGATGAATGCGCAGCCCATC
>Ga0224506_10002092_pt1 | contig 13857 bp, 13 predicted proteins | sample SF_Jan12_sed_USG_2_FD_169108 | JGI IMG/M metagenome (GOLD analysis project Ga0224506, IMG submission 169108) | Sediment microbial communities from San Francisco Bay, California, United States - SF_Jan12_sed_USGS_8_1 | ecosystem: Environmental > Aquatic > Marine > Sediment | place: USA... | reverse complement strand
ATCGTTATCTCGGCATAAGACAATGGCAGTTGTATCCATGACAGCCAATTTGTTCTTTATGACTTCATCGTAAACCAAATGTTCATATAATTTTGCTGATTTATTTTTTTCTGGATCAGAATCGTAGACACCATCAACTCTGGTGCCTTTAACAACAACATCGGCATTAATTTCAACGCCACGCAAACTCGCAGCAGTATCGGTTGTAAAAAATGGATTGCCAGTACCTGCAGCAAAGATAACCACACGACCTTTTTCCAGGTGACGAATTGCGCGGCGACGAATGTAGTCTTCACAGACCTGATGAATCGGTAATGCCGACATAACCCGTGCCTTCATACCATGACTTTCTAGCCCATCCTGGATTGCAAGTGAGTTAATTACTGTTGCCAGCATACCCATATGATCAGCTGTTGCTCGGTCCATACCCGCAGCTGACAGACTAACACCACGGAAGATATTGCCGCCACCAATAACAATAGCAACCTGCACGCCTTCTTTAATCAGTTCCGCAACTTCAGTTGCAGTACGTTCAATAATTGCGGGATCAATCCCAAAGGATTGATCCCCCATTAAGGCTTCACCGCTCAACTTCAGCAGAATGCGTTTATGTTTGAGCTTTTTCGATGTCATAGTATTTTGTTATTGTTGTTTTATGATTAAAAAAGTTAGCCTTTAACCTGTGCCATAACTTCATCGGCAAAGTTTTCGGTTTTCTTCTCAATCCCTTCACCAACTTCAAAACGAACAAAACCTGACACAGTTGCATTTGCAGATTTTAAAAGTTTTTCAATAGTTTGATCGGGATCTTTAACAAAAGGCTGTCCAAGCAATGTGACTTCTTTTAAGAATTTCTTAATGCGGCCACCGACCATTTTTTCAATGATGTCAGCTGGCTTGCCACTTTCAGCCGCCTGGGCAGAAAAGATTTCCTTTTCTTTTTCAATTAGCACAGGGTCAACCTGATCTTCAGAAACACAAACAGGGCGACTTGCCGCAATGTGCATCGCTATGTCTTTACCCATGGCTTCATCGCCACCTTCAAGACCAACCAGTACGCCAATACGAGAACCGTGCATGTAGGCACCAACGCTGCCACTCGCTTCAACAATTTGAAAACGGCGCACACTCATATTTTCACCTAACTTGGCGATAAGCTCTTTACGCGATTCCTCAACACTGATGCCACCATCTTTCAGTGGCAGTGCAAGCAAGGCATCGATATCGGCAGGTTTATCTGCTAATACGCGCGCAGCAATATCATTCACGAAGGCAACAAAATCATCACCTTTAGAGACAAAGTCGGTTTCACTGTTAACTTCAACAATCGCGGCCATCTTGCCATCATCGCTTGATTTAATTGCAACCAGACCTTCTGCCGCGGTACGACCCGCTTTCTTGTCTGCTTTGGCAAGACCTGCTTTACGCATTTGCTCAATTGCCACATCAATATCACCGTCAGTTTCTACCAGTGCCTTTTTGCATTCCATCATGCCTGCACCAGTGCGTTCACGCAGTTCTTTAACTAATGCTGCTGTGATTGCCATGTTACTTTCCTCTTAAAAATTAATTTGAACTCTTCTGTACTTTATTCGAAAAAGGGGGCAATGGCCCCCTCCCTCAACAACTAGAAAAACGGCTTACAACATGCAAAACTTAAATTAATCTTTCTTTGCTGCTGTCTTCTTGGCCGCAGTTTTCTTTTTCGCTGCAGGTTTTTTAGCCGCCGTCTTTTTCTTGGCTGTCTTTTTCTTGGCCGCGCTTTCATCTGTATCAGAGTCAGAAGCTTCCTTCTTAACCGCCGTTTTCCGGGTCGTTACTTTTTTGCTGGTTTTTTTCTTGCTTTTCACTGAACCCGTATCATCAAGTTCAATAAAGTCATCACCCTTACCCGCAGACTGTGGAATAGATGATTTGCCTGTCAGGATGGCATCAGCAATACCCTGGGTGTAGAGTTTGATTGCACGAATGGCATCGTCATTACCTGGGATCAGGTAATCGATGTGATCTGGGCTATTATTGGTATCAACAATACCGACAACAGGGATATCCAGCTTAACGGCTTCCTGTACTGCATTTTTTTCATGACCAACATCAACGACAAAAATCGCATCAGGAACACCGTTCATGTTCTTGATTCCGCCAAGACTACGTTCCAGTTTTTCCAGTTCGCGAGTCAGGGTCAGGACTTCTTTTTTGGTTAGACGATCAAATGTGCCGTCTTCACCCATTTTTTCCAGATCTTTGAGTCGTTTAATCGACTGCTTCACAGTCTTGTAGTTAGTCAGCATACCACCCAGCCAACGATGGTTGACGTATGGCATACCACAGCGTTCTGCTTCTTCACGCACAACCTGCTGTGCCGCACGCTTGGTGCCAACAAACAGGACCGTGCCACGATTGGCCGCCATGCTGCTGATGAAATTGACCGCATCTTTATATAGCGGAAGGGTCTTTTCCAGATTGATGATGTGAATCTTGTTGCGATCACCAAAGATAAAGGGACGCATTTTCGGGTTCCAGAATCGGGTCTGGTGGCCAAAGTGCACGCCAGCCTCTAGCATCTGGCGCATGCTTACTTCTGTCATTTTGTATACTCCTGGGTTAGGCCTCCATACACCCCATATATCAACCCTTGAAGGCACCCGGATATACGTGTCGGTGTATGTGTGGATTATCCCGCTAACGCGGGGGTTTCGTTTGCTAAATTAGCGCGCGCTTTATACCATAAACAACTGTGGACGACAATAAATCCAGCCAAATCTGGGGTTATTAACCATAAATTACGCAGGAACTGTTGATTTCGGGCCCGGCCCACCAAGATGAATTGAGTAGAAGAATTAATGACCATTACAATTAAGACCCCAGAAGAAATTGAGAAAATGCGCGTTGTGGGACGTCTGGCCGCTGATGTGCTGGAGATGATCGAGCCCCACGTCAAAGCGGGAGTGACCACCGCTGAGCTGGACCGCATTTGCCATGACTATATCGTTAATGAACAACAGGCGATCCCTGCCCCGCTGAATTACCATGGCTTTCCAAAATCAATCTGCACCTCTGTGAACCATGTCATCTGCCATGGCATTCCCAATGAAAAACGAATTAAGGACGGCGATATCATCAATATCGACATTACCGTCATCAAAGATGACTACCATGGTGACACCAGTAAAATGTTTTTTGTTGGCGAGCCGTCAATCAAAGCTCAGCGCTTAAGTCGTGTCGCCTATGAATGCATGCTTAAGGGCATCGAGATGGTCAAACCCGGTGCGCATCTGGGAGACATTGGCCACGCCATTCAAACCTATGCCGAAGCAAATGACTATTCTGTCGTGCGTGAATATTGTGGTCATGGTATTGGTCTGAAATTTCACGAAGAACCACAAATCTTGCACTACGGCTCAGCGGGTACCGGCATCGAAATTGAGCCCGGCATGATCTTTACCATTGAGCCCATGATCAACGCTGGCAAACGCAATGTTAAATTAATGAAAGATGGCTGGACGGTTGTGACCAAAGATCGATCCCTGTCAGCACAATGGGAACATACTATTCTGGTTACAGACCGTGGTTATGAAGTATTAACAAAAAGGCCTGAGGAAGAGTTTTGATAATCGATTCTGCAGTTCAGGCGACATTACAATTCGACGCAGACAGTTTTGACAATAGCCTTGATACGGGCTCTCCTCCACTCCCTCATTTTAAGAAAACGATTAAAGAACACGCCGACTTTCTTGATGCCCGCTTCTGGGACAACATATCCGTCAATGATCTTGTCCAGGCGCGTGCAAATTTCATGGATGAAATTCTAAAGCGAGCATGGTTCCTGTTCATTCCTGAAGACAATCATGATATTGCTTTGCTGGCAGTGGGTGGTTATGGCCGTGGCGAGCTGCATCCAAAATCTGATATTGATCTGATGATCCTTCTTGAAAAATCAACTTCAGACTATGATCAGCAACTGGAAGAATTTTTACGGTTTCTCTGGGATATCGGTCTCGAAGTCGGACACAGTGTTCGCACATTGGATGAATGTGTCACTGAAGCTGAGAATGATATTACCGTCGCCACAAATATTCAGGAAGCACGTCTGCTGGTCGGTAAAGAATCTCTGTTTCAGGAACAACGCCAACGTTGTTCACCTGAGCAGGTCTGGCCGAGTAAAAACTTCTTTGAAGCCAAGTGGGCCGAACAACTGGCTCGACATGAAAAATTTAACGACACCGCCAACAACCTTGAACCCAATATAAAAGAAGGTCCCGGTGGACTGCGCGACATCCAGATGATTGGCTGGGTGGCCAAGCGACATTTTGATGCCAACACTTTGCATGATCTGGTTGAACATCATTTTCTCACTGAACAGGAATACCAGACACTTATTGAAGGCCAGTCGTTCTTATGGAAAGTGCGTTATGGTTTACATCTGCTTAGCAGTCGACGTGAAGACCGTCTGTTGTTTGATTACCAGCGCACACTGGCAGAGAAGTTTGGCTATCAGGATAAAGACCATCGGCTTGCCGTCGAACATTTCATGAAACTGTACTATCGAACCGTCATGGAGCTGAGTCGACTGAATGAAATGTTATTGCAGCTCTTTCAGGAAGAAATCCTGTTCTCTGACGAAACCAGTGAGCCAGAAATTATCAACAGGCGCTTTCAGACCCGCAAAGGTTTTCTTGAAGTTAGAGACAACAATACCTTTAAGCATTATCCTTTTGCGCTACTTGAACTCTTTCTCATTCTGCAACAAAACGCTGAAATAAAAGGTGTGCGCGCAAATACAATTCGCAGTATTCGTGACCACCGCCATCTCATCGGCAAAGAATTTCGAAATGACTTACGTTGCAAAAGCCTGTTCATGGAAATACTACGTCAACCAACAGGCGTCACGCATGAGCTAAGACGCATGAACCGTTATGGCATACTCGCGGCCTATTTACCTGTATTTGAAACCATTGTCGGCCAGATGCAACATGACCTGTTTCATGTCTACACGGTCGATGAACATACTCTGTTTGTCATCCGAAATTTACGTCGTTTTACCGTACCGGAATTTGCAGACGAATTTCCCCTGTGTAGCGAATTAATTCAGCGTATTCCGAAACAGGAGTTACTGGTCGTCGCAGCACTATTTCATGATATCGCCAAGGGTCGTGGCGGTGATCATTCAACCCTCGGTGCTATTGATGCCGCCGAGTTTTGTAAACAACATGACTTTAGCAAATATGATACGGACGTAGTCTGCTGGCTAATTGAAAATCACCTCATCATGTCCTCAACCGCTCAACGTAAAGATATTAGCGATCCCGGTGTTGTGCATCGCTTTGCCAATGAAGTTGGTGACATTAATCACCTTAATTACATCTATCTTCTTACTGTGGCTGACATACGCGCAACCAGCCCGGATGTCTGGAACACATGGAAAGATGCCTTATTAAAGAAACTGTACACCACAACTGAACATGCCTTGTCCCGCGGTCTTGATAACCCACTTATGCAAACAGACTTTATTCAGGATATTAAAAAGCAGGCAAAACACTGGTTAAATAATGAAGATTACAGTTTAGAGGAAGTACAGGCTCTATGGGCACGATGGGATGATGAGTATTTTCTTCGTTATACCGTGGATGAGATTTGTTGGCATACCCAGTCATTATTGAATGAAAAAGCGAACCCTCCGCTTGTGCTGGTTAGAGAATCAGAATACAGGGGCGGCACAGAAATATTTATTTATTCACTCATCCACGATGATCTATTTGCCATGTCAACCGCCGTCATCGATCAAATGGCACTCAACGTTGTTGAAGCTCGCATTATGAATTCAAAAGATGGTTATTCCTTAAACACCTATCTTGTGCTTGATCAGAAAGGCAAAGCGATTAAAGACCCTTATCAACTTGAAATCCTGGCTGAGAACATCCAGGCGCATCTGGAAAACAAAAAACAAACTACACAGGTGGTTCGCCACATTAATCGCAAACAAAAACATTTTACATTCCCAACCGAAGTTGAATTCTGGGCCGATCCCAATAAGGCCAGAACAGTGATGCAGGTTACTGCCTTTGACCGACCCGGAATGCTTTCTCTGATCGGCACATCCTTGAATCAGTGTAATGTGCGCTTACATAGCGCAAAGATTTCGACCTTTGGGGAGCGTGCAGAGGATTTGTTTTTTATTACAGGTGAAGATGACAAGCCACTCAAAGATATGGATATCTATAATTGCCTGCACGACACCATTACTGAGTTCCTTGATGAATAAAATGAGGCGAATAATTAAGCTGGGTAAGACTTAGCCTTCTACAAACTCAAGCGCGTTGGCATCTGGATCACGGCAAAACAGTGCCTTCCTGCCAGACTTACTCAACGTATAACTCAGCCCCTGTTCGTCAAGGCGTTGCTTTAACTCATCAATAGAATCAAGCTGAAAAGCAACATGGCGATCACGTCCACCATGATCAGGTCGGCCAGTTAAAGGATCGGGGTTGGGTAGCTCCAGCAAATGAATTTGTTGCTCGCCAATATTCAGCCATGCACCAGGATAACCCAGATCTGGACGCCCACTATCCAGTTCAAGCCCCAGTATTCCCTGATAAAACTGCAGCGCGGTATCGGTATCCTTCACCAGCAAACTGGCATGTAAGAGTTTAGTAATAATCATAAGAGAGATTCCAATATGTGTCTGGCTGATGATGTCGGCATGACTTATACTAGCAGCCCGTTTTATCACTTAAGCATAACTGCACGACTGTTAATAAATCAATGAATCCTGATCTACAAAAGCTACAGCCCTATCCCTTTGAGAAACTGGCCACTTTAAAAAATGGGATCACACCACCCAGTGAGTTAAACCATATTCCACTTTCGATCGGTGAACCCAAACATGCTGCACCTGACTTTGTCAGCAATATTATTGAGCAGTCATCAAGTGGGATCTCCAGCTACCCGCTAACTCGAGGCAGTGATGAATTACGGCAAAGTATTGCGGATTGGTTGATACAACGTTTTAATTTACCTGCGGATAGCATGGACAAAGACAGCAATGTCATTCCAGTGAATGGCACGCGCGAAGCGCTGTTTGCCTTTGCTCAGGCCGTAATTGATCGTTCAAGCAATCCTCTGGTGTTAATGCCGAATCCTTTTTATCAGATCTATGAAGGTGCCGCCTATCTTGCCGGTGCACAACCCTGGTTTATGAATACCACAGCCGAACAGGGTTTCCTGCCTGATTTTGATTCTGTGCCTGCTGATGTCTGGCAACGTTGCCAGCTTATTTATTTATGCTCGCCCGGTAATCCCACGGGTGCAGTGGCTAACATCGCACAACTGCAAAAACTCATTCAGCTGGCAAATCAGCATGACTTTATCATCGCATCAGATGAATGTTATTCAGAGCTCTATTTTGATGAGGCTAATCCACCTGCAGGCCTGCTCCAGGCGGCCGCGCAAATGGGGCAGACGGATTATTCACGCTGTGTTGTTTTTCATAGTCTGTCAAAACGATCAAATTTACCTGGCCTACGATCGGGTTTTGTTGCCGGTGATGCTGCAATCATCAAATCATTTTTACATTATCGTACCTATCATGGCTGTGCCATGCCCGGACATCATCAACAAGTGAGTATTGCCGCCTGGTCCGATGAACAACATGTCATCGAAAATCGTCAGCTGTATAAAGAAAAGTTTGATGCTGTCCTGCCGATACTCTCATCCGTACTTGAGGTCGAAAAACCCGAGGCTGGGTTTTACCTCTGGCCACAAACGCCCATTAATGAGACTGAATTTGCACAGCAATTATTTGCCCAGCAAAACGTCACCGTTCTGCCTGGTAGCTATTTGTCACGTGATGCGCATGGTCTTAATCCCGGCCAGCACCGCATTCGCATGGCGCTGGTCGCGCCACTAGAGGAATGTATCGATGCGGCCACACGCATCAAAACCTTTGTCGAGTCGCTATAAACTGGCAAAGCCCTCCCCCCGGTTATACAATGCCGCATCCTGATAGCGACACGAAATACCCTATATTTTTGGAGTTTGTAAATGAGTGATATTAAACAGATTATTGAAGATGCCTTTGAAAACCGCGCCGAAATAACGCCGCGTAGTGCCGATACCCTGGTGAAGGAAGCCGTCGATGAAGCCATGAATATGCTCGACAAAGGTGAAGCTCGTGTTGCTGAGAAAAAAGGTGGCGACTGGGTCGTGAATGAATGGTTGAAAAAAGCCGTGTTGCTCGGTTTCCGTCTGGAAGACAATGAATTTATGAAAGGTGGTTTTACCAACTACTTTGACAAGGTGCCTTCAAAATACGCCGATTACAACTCGCGCGATTTTCGCGCCTCTGGCGTGCGTGTTGTGCCTCCGGCCAGTGTCCGCAAAGGTGCCCATATTGCCTCTGGCGTAGTGCTGATGCCTTCCTACGTTAACATCGGTGCCTATGTCGATTCAGGCACCATGGTCGATACCTGGGCCACCGTCGGCTCCTGTGCACAGATTGGTAAGAATGTGCATCTGTCTGGTGGTGTTGGCATCGGTGGTGTGCTCGAACCACTACAAGCGGCGCCAACCATTATTGAAGATAACTGCTTTATCGGCGCACGCTCAGAAGTTGTCGAAGGCGTGATTGTTGAAGAAGGCGCAGTAATTTCAATGGGCGTTTATATCGGTCAATCAACCAAGATTTTCGATCGCGAAACGGGCGAAGTCAGTTATGGCCGCATCCCGGCTGGTTCGGTTGTTGTATCCGGTAACCTGCCGTCAAAAGATGGAAGCTATAGCCTCTACTGTGCGGTGATCGTGAAGAAGGTGGATGAAAAGACACGCAGTAAAGTCGGCATTAATGAGTTGTTACGCGATATCTAAAAACCATGACAACAGTCTACGGCATCAAAAACTGTGACACGGTCAAGAAAGCATTGAAGTGGCTGGACAAAAACAAGGTCACTTATCAGTTTCATGATCTGCGCAAGGATGGCATCACGAAAAACGATCTGCAGGGCTGGTTAAAAAACGTCGACTGGGAAGTGCTGCTGAATAAACGCAGCACGACCTGGCGGCAGCTTGCCGATACAGACAAAACAAGTCTTGATGCGAATAAGGCGATTACTTTGATGTTAGCCAATCCCACGTTGATCAAACGTCCAGTGATCACCAAAGGCAAAACAACGCTGGTTGGTTTTAACGATAGCGACTATAAAAAGGCATTAAACTGATCCCATGTCAGACACACTCGATCTCGCCAAAGACTTAATCGGTCGCCAGTCAGTCACGCCAGAGGATGCCGGTTGTCAGGCACTCATGTGTGAGCGACTCAAGGCTATTGGATTTAATATCGAAGAATTAAAATTTGGTGAGGTCAGTAACTTCTGGGCTCGCAAAGGAACCGACGGCCACGTGTTTGCCTTTGCTGGGCATACCGATGTTGTTCCAACAGGACCTGAATCGAACTGGCAATGCCCTCCTTTCGAGCCTACTGTCAAAGACGGCAAACTCTATGGTCGTGGTGCAGCGGATATGAAAGGCTCGCTCGCAGCAATGGTCACGGCCTGCGAACGTTTTATTAAACAGTATCCGGATCACAAAGGCAGCATTGCTTTTTTGATCACCAGTGATGAAGAAGGCCCAGCCAAAGACGGTACCGTTAAAGTTGTCGAACACCTCCAAGCGCGTGGTGAAAAAATCGATATGTGTCTGGTGGGTGAACCCACCAGTACAGCCAAAGTCGGCGATGTCATCAAGAACGGTCGTCGTGGTTCGCTGGGGTGTACTTTAACGGTTCATGGCCAGCAGGGTCATGTTGCTTACCCACACCTGGCCGATAATCCGGTGCATCGTTTTGCGCCTGCCATGGCTGAACTCACCAATGAGGTCTGGGACGAAGGTAATGAGTTTTTCCCGCAAACCACTTTTCAGATCAGCAATATCAATGCAGGTACTGGAGCAACGAACGTCATCCCTGGCGATCTTGAAGTGGTGTTTAACTTCCGTTTCTCAACCGAAGTCACTGATGAACAGCTACGAGAAAGAACCGAAGCTATTCTCAAAAAACACAATATTAACTACAGCATCAACTGGGCCCTGTCCGGTCAGCCTTTCCTCACCCCCAAAGGTGAGCTCGTTGATGCCATGAAAGCCGCAATCAAAACCGTGTGTGGCTATGAAACAGAACTCTCCACCAGTGGCGGCACATCCGATGGCCGCTTTATTGCCCCTACTGGCTCACAGGTGGTCGAGCTTGGGCCACTCAACGCAACCATCCATAAAGTCGATGAGTGTGTCGGTGTGGATGATCTTGACAGCTTGTCCCATATTTACGAGCAAATACTCATAAACCTGCTCAGTTAGATATAGATATCCTATAGATTCACTTTACCCTCGTTGTTTTCAGTCCGTAACCCCAACTGACTTTGCATTATCAGAGCGACTCACCTTAATTTTGCTGGCAGTGCCGATATTGTCAGGAATTTTTACACTGATTCTAATTAAACCGTCGATTTTTCTTACATATTTGTACATTTTTTATACAGCTAAGGAAATAATTCTAAATATATCAGTATCTTAAAAAGATGGCATTATAATTGCTCTATTATTTATGTGTATTATTTTTAACCACTTTGGAGTAATTATGAACGCTTTGAATATATTCAAAAACAAAGTACTCGCTGTAGTATTTATTTGCGCATCCACATTTTCATCGAACACGTACGCACTTATTATCATAAATGTAACCGATAATGGTGGACAGGCAGAATTCACTTTCAGTGGCTCAGATGTAATAAGTACAGGCGGTCATCTGAACAATGGTTTCTGGTTAAATGACCTTAATGAAGCCAATGCCTACAATGGTGCCCCCAACTTTTTTGGTCAACATGGAATTATTGGTGGATCTGCGGACTTAAACATCAATGCTGGCAGCTATGCTCTCCAAGATGTATGGGTTAATGGCGACAACGCTGACTATGAACTCGGTTTCCGTAGCCACACAAATCCATTTGATGTATCTGTTGGCGATACAATCAGTTTAAGTGGCTCGATCCTCACAAACCTGAATTACTCATGGTTTAATGAAGGTTCATATAGCTTCTCAAGCGTTGGTCCATATTCGTTTAATGAAGCATTATTGGCTGATGGTATTCAGTTTAATGTTGGCGCTGTAGACGTTCCAGAACCAACATCACTGCTGTTACTGGGTCTTGGTTTAGCGGGTATTAGTTTTGCTAAAAGGAAGAAAGCATAACGTTCTCGGTAAACTGAAGGTAAAAAGCCTCGATACATATCGAGGCTTTTTTTTGTCTGCCAGTAACGAATCAAAATAGCAGAGCTTATTCAGGCATGATAAAGTTTTGGTTCATATGAAAGACATTCAGCTCAATCACCAGCATCATAGCAACTCGAATACACAATTCCCTGTTTGTGTCCTTGTACACAACTTTGAATCCCCTATGAATATCGGTAGCCTGTTTCGAATTGCCGATGCCCTGGGTATTGAAAAAATATTCTTAACAGGTTCTTCTCTTACACCACCAAACTCTAAAATCCGTAAAACCTCGCGCGCAACAGAAAGTGCTGTGCCCTGGTCATACCACGAAGCACCACTAGATGTAATTCAAGATCTAAGATCTAAGGGATATACTATCGTCAGTCTGGAGATTACTTCCAATAGTATTGATATCAATGAATTTGATCTTGAAGGGACTGAAAAAATTTGTCTGATTCCTGGATCTGAAAATTATGGTGTACCTGATGAAATTCTTAAGGAATCAGATTTTGCTGTACACATTCCAATGATGGGACAGAATTCATCCATGAATGTCGCCACAGCATGTGCAATTGCCATTTATAAGCTGACTGAGTCTCTGAAAAACTAAACTTACCGTAAATTATGCCAACTGTGGTGCTGTATACATGGAGTAGAGTTCTTTTTCCTTGCGACCAAAACTCCACAGCAGGGTTTTTCCGATCACATAAAGCTCACGTCGCATTGCAGGCAGATGTTTGTGTGTCAGCCTTGTATTGAGATAGGTGTTAAAGAACATGAACAGCGTCGAGTCGACACAGGACATTTCACGTTTTACTGTTTTAATTAGACTCTGCTTGGCCGGATTATTCTTTGTTGCTGTCTTAACATAGAGATAAAGCAAATTCTGCTCTTTCATAAACTGAGACATAATCATACGTTGAACTCTAACCAGGAGTTCACGAATCAGACCAAGATCGCCACTTGTTATTTTTTCCAGAACCAGTTTAATACCCATAAGAATATATCGGTTCTGAACTTTTAGATCCTTGATTAAACCCGGTCGATAAACAACAAAGGTATTGGGAACGGCAATATCTTTATTCGAATTCTGATTATTATCATTCGATGGTTGCTTATTGCTATGGTTTCGAAGAGTTGTCAACATCGTAAACTCCAGATTTCAGTGTCTGTAATCACTATAGCGGCGACACCTACAAAAAATGCTGATTTAATACTGGAGTTGTGAAGTGTGTCTAATCCGGTAATAAATCTGCAAAATACCTCACACAATCAATGTGCGTTGGTTGTCTATTGCCATATTTATTGAGTGGTTATAGATCTGTATAAATCAGTATAAAACCGGTTTAGATGATGTGTTCAAAGATGCGAATAATGTCATTTTCCAGCTCTTTCGCTGCCGCCAGGCCTCGACTTGCCTCTGCCACTTTGCTGGGGCGAACAAACAGTATCGTGGTGAAGTTACCTTTCTGGATCAAGGTTACGGTAATTGGAAACATCGCTAACAAATAGGGATCGGCATTTGCAATCTTATTTGCATGCCAGGGGTTACTGAGAACCATGCTGCGAATTTCTTCAACATTATTTTTGTTATAGTCTTTGCCCCAGCGCTGTGCATAGGGTCGCATCGCTTTGCCGATATTGGGCTCAAAAGTGACGAAGTAGCCATTGTTTTCAAAAGCGAGCAGGACACTTTTGTATAACTGACTCATGGACAGCTTACGGCGCTTAATATAGATTGATTCTTCTATCGATTTTAGCTCTTCATTTGCAGCAGGTGCCGCTACACTCATTCCCGAAAATGAAGTCGAAACAAAAATAAAAATTAACGCCCAGCTAAATTTCACTTCTTTCCTCCAGATAAAATTATTTTTCTATATTTGCCACATTATAACCCAGAACCACCATGTGTGACCTGATTGCGTAAATATACCGGCAAGGCCTGCTCAGGATTGAGCACTTTACCTGATTCAAATTCAGGTATTGCCAATGTAATTAAATCCTCTGCATGTGGTAATGCTTCTTGATTATGGCTTGATGCAGGATCGGCCAGGTGCTGATTCAGCTGATCATAATATGTTCCCCACCCTGTGCCCGCACCAAACCAGTCGGTGTCATTCGGTGGCAGATGTTCGGCTTTACCAAGCCATTCTTCCTGAACGGGCCGCATAATCCCTGCTTGTTCCTTATACCAACCCGCGTAAATCTCGCCCATCCGCGCATCGATTGCCGCCAGCACCTTGTTTGCATGGTGTACCCGTAGTGCACCCTGCGCCAATGCTGCTAGACTTGAGATCGCCACAACCGGCAATTCAGCTCCAAAGGCCAGTCCCTGACAGACACTGGTGCTGATCCGAACCCCGGTAAAAGATCCTGGGCCGCGGTCAAATACCAGACCATCCAGGTTTTTCAGCTTCATTCCTGCTTCAGTCAGAACTTCATCGACCATGCCTAGCAATCGTTGCGAATGACCTCGAGGTGTCACGATATAACGAGTGAGCATATCGCCATTGATCGATAAAGCGACAGAACAACCCTCGGTTGAAGCATCAATGGCAAGCAGATTCATTTGTTTCTCTTGCAGGCACCTGCCCAGTCTG
>Ga0224506_10002091_pt1 | contig 13858 bp, 6 predicted proteins | sample SF_Jan12_sed_USG_2_FD_169108 | JGI IMG/M metagenome (GOLD analysis project Ga0224506, IMG submission 169108) | Sediment microbial communities from San Francisco Bay, California, United States - SF_Jan12_sed_USGS_8_1 | ecosystem: Environmental > Aquatic > Marine > Sediment | place: USA... | reverse complement strand
CCTCCCCACTAGCGCGGAAGTTATTTCCGTGCCAAATCACCTATGCCACCCGCTATTCGACATTTGTAATGTCGTATGCTTATCATAAGATTTTTAATCCGTCTGCATTAAATTAGCCATTCCTTCACGTTTTCAATCCTAGTAATAGGAGCTAAAACACTTCTTCGGGGTGAGTAAAGCTTTTAAATTCTATTGAGTTATTGCTGTAGTCCAATACAAACATAGTCTGTTGTTCTCCTTTTTGCCCTTTATACCTTGTTTGTGGTTTAAAAACAAATTCTACGTTACTGTTCAATAATCGTTGTTTAATATCATTGAAATCTTCTGTTTTCAGAATACAACCGAAGTGAGGGATAGGCACTTCGAGGGTTTCAACTTTTCCACAATAATCTATTTCAGGGATATTGTCTGAGACATGAGGAGAAAGCTGATGTCCGAAAAAATCAATATCTACCCAGTGTTCGGTTTCTCGTCCAAGCTTACACCCCAATAGGGTATGGTAAAAATCTTTTGTGCTTTTAAGATCTTTAACTTTAAAAGCAAGGTGAAATATAGTGGTCATCATTAATATCCTTTTTTTAGTGAGACAGTATTTAATAGTTTTTCATTTTTTGTAAATCGCTCGTAGTTTTCTGCAATTTGGTTTACAACACTTAGTATACTGGTAGTACTAGCAATATGAGGGGTAACCTGAATTTTAGAATGTTGCCAAAAAGGATGATTTGCTGGAAGTGGTTCTTCTCTAAATACATCGAGTAACGCACCAGCGAGGTGCGATTCGTCCAAAAGCTCGAGTAAATCTTGTTCTATTACGTGTTCTCCTCTGCCAACATTTATGAAAAAACTTCCCTTTGGGAGTTTTTTAAGCATTTCTTTATCGATGATGCCTTCGGTTTTGTTAGTTAGTGGCAATAGGTTGATGAGAAAATCTGATGCGGTTAAAAATACATCAAGTTCATCTTTACCAGCATAGCTTTCCACATCTCTAATTTTTTTTCTAGAGTTGCTCCACCCATTTACTTTAAAACCCATTTTGGCAAAATTTTCAGCTACAAAACCACCAATTTCTCCTAAACCTAATATGCTGATTGTTATATCGCTTATCGTTTTGTATTCATGTTGTTTCCAAGTGTTGTTTTTTTGTTGATCAGCATATAGTGAAATGTTTTTAGTCTGGATCAACACAGCCGACAAAAGAAATTCCCACATATCGCTTGATAATTGCTCATCTACAATTCTTGTGAGGGTAATGTGATCATCAATGGATTGCGTATTTATAATATGGTCAATAGCAGCTCCAGCAGATTGTGCCACTTTCAGGTTCGTAAATTGTGCTAATACATTGTTCTTAGGTTTCCAGCAAATGGCAAAATCTACAGTAGATTTATTTTTTACATCGGGGTAAATTTCAACAACTGCATGAGGTAGTTTTTCTCCGATAATTTTTTTCCAAGGGTGAGGGTCTTTATTTTCAAAAACAATTAAAATGCTCATGATTTTTTTCGATAAAGGTATATCCAAATTCGAGCATATTAAAATCTTTGTATTTTTTTATTGCTATCAAGAACAGGCAAACGCATTAAAATAGTTTTAAATTTCTAAAAATGCAGCTATTCCCCTTTTTGAAAAGAGAGAAGGGTGTGGCAGCAAAAAATCATTTTTTGAATAATGAAAATAGTGCTTTATCAATCAACCAATCATTTTATCACAATACAGCAGTAAAATAATTAAGTAGATGTGTTAACCCGATAAACACATAATAGAGCGCTACTCCAATAATGCCTATTGTAAAAAGACTTGATAAAATGCAGACAGGCAAATCAGAGTTAACAGTATGGTGGTTTGAGTGTACCATGATTTCACTTGTTTTAATATTAATTTAGTAAAAAACACTATAAAAAGCAAGAAAAATAGGATGAAATGTAAAAAGGTAAACTGATAGTAGAGGAGTCTGTTGCGAATGTTATATCAATTCCATCTTAGTTTTAAGTGACGATATATGTTATAAGCCCTTGTTTTATGTATTTTTTCACCTCAGACCAATGAGAATCAGAAAGGGGTAATGTTTCAACAATTGAAGGCATAATTAATATTGGAACGTTTGTGACATAAAAATTAAACTATACATTTATAATCAATTGATAATTGTTGTCTAAATTATTAATTATCGTCTTTGTTCATCTTATATTCGTCCCGAAAAAAAAAGGTATAAAAAATGTATTGGGAAAGTTATTCACACGATAAAATGAAGCGCATCATTTTTGATGCGCTAAAACATAATTTGGACTATAGAGAGAACCAAGTGCTCGGTCTTCCTGCTTCATATTTGGATTCTGAGGTGTTTTATGATGACGCACCCTTTTTAAAGGATGCACCCTTTTTATCAGCACTTATTGCGAACCCCAATCATATTGGCTGTCATACACTCAATGAATCTGAGGATGCGTTTACAGGCACTCATAAAATAGAAAAAGAACTCATTGACCTTTGTGCCAAAGAAGTTTTTGAAGGCGGTGATCAGGAGTTTGATGGATATGTAGCTTCAGGAGGTACAGAAGCTAATATTCAAGCGATGTGGATTTTAAAAAACTTCTATATGAAGGAATTTAAGGCTTCTGCTGACGAAATTGCGCTGGTATATTCTGAAGATGCTCATTACTCTATGCCAAAAGGGGCAACCTTGTTGAGTTTGCATAAAGTAATTACCAAGGTAGATAATCACACACGTAACGTTACGAAAGAAAGTGTAGTGGAAGGAATAAAAAAGGCCAAAGAGAAAGGGTGTAACTATTTTATCGTTGTCATGAACATGTCTACGACAATGTTTGGTTCAGTAGATGATATCGATGAAATTACGGGCTGGCTTGATGAAATGAAGGTGGATTATAAAGTACATGTTGATGGTGCTTTTGGAGGGTATATTTACCCTTTTGCTGTTGAAAAAAGCCGTTATACTTTTCAAAACCCTAAAATAAATTCGTTTACGCTTGATGGTCATAAAATGCTACAGTCTCCTTATGGGACAGGGATTTATCTTACCAGAAAAGGATTTATGGAATACGCCCTTACCGAAGAAGCTAATTATGTGAAAGGAAAAGATTACACCCTTGTGGGGAGTCGATCTGGAGCTAATGCAATAGCAATTTGGATGATTATGCGTACGTATGGTTCTGATGGATGGAAATCAAAAATTAGAAATTTGCTAAATAAAACCAATCGATTGTGCAGTAACCTAGACGATAGAAAAGTGGGATATTTTCGAAACCCTGACATGAATATCGTCACAATAAGAGGGGAACACATTTCAAAAGAGCTGGCAAATAAATACATGCTTGTTCCCGATTCGCATGACGACAATCCAAAGTGGTGGAAAATAGTGGTAATGGATCATGTAAAACAAGGCTTATTAGATACATTCTTGTCAGACATCGGTAATATATAATACGATGGTTTTTTCGCATTTATTGTGTATGAATTATCATAAAATACATTTTTAATTTTAAAAATTATTCAGTAATATATGAGCGGATACTAAGTGCTGCTACTTAGCACGTAGTAAAATATTGTTTAATTAGCTGATTATCTATTGGTTACATGCTTTTGTTTAAATATTTTTTTTAAAAAAAGCGTATTAATTATTAGATGTTAGAAAAAATATTCTTTTGCTGAAAATGTAATGACTTTTTAAATACTAAATAGTATTAGACTAATTAATGTATTAATATAGCCGTTTGATAAAATAACCTAAACGTACCATGTTAAAAAAATATATTTCACATATTTCTTTAGTGTTGATGATCACTTTGGTAGGGATAAATACTGCCTATTCACAAGATGAACCAACAAAAGAAAAAACAGGAGTAAATATCATTATTACCCAATCTCCTAAAATCATAGTTCATGTAGAAGGTATTGAACATAATAAATGCTTCGGAGACAATAAAGGTTCTATTGACATATCTGCCGAAGGAGGGTTTCCCCCTTATCAATATTTCTGGACACATGGTGATACTACCCAGGATGTAACAGGTTTGAAAGCTGGAAAATATCTTGTAGCAGTATCTGATAATTTTAGTTGTAGTGATACCGTTGAAGTAGTTATTAATGAGCCATTGAAGCTAGTATCTAAAATAAATAACATTGAAAATATTTTGTGTTATGGTTATAATCAAGGTGAAATAGATATTGAAGTGGAAGGTGGTGTAGCTCCATATACCTATAGTTGGAGTAACGGAGCTATTACTCAAGACTTGAAAGGGGTTGTTTCAGGTAGATATTCTGTATTAGTAACAGATGCTAATAGTTGTCAAGAAATTATTACGGCCGACATAAAGGAGACCCCTTTAATTATTAGATCCATAGATGATGTCGTCAATATTAAATGTTTTGGTGATGAAACAGGAAGAATTGATATCTCGATAAGTGGTGGTGTAGAACCCTATAAGTATTTTTGGAGTAATGGAGATACCACTCAAGATTTAACAAATCTAAAAGCAGGTACTTATGAAGTTACTGTACAGGATGCTGCAGGTTGTACCGAGGTGTCAACTGCAAAAGTAATACAACCTGATGTTTTGAGTGTTAACTTAGACAATGTACAAAATATTAGATGCTTTGGTGATAATGGCGGTGCTGTAAATGTTGGCGTAAAAGGAGGGACCACGCCTTATAAATATAAATGGAGTAATGATGAAAATACACAAGATATTGCGGGTGTATATGCAGGCGATTATTCAGTAGAAGTATCAGATGCTAATAATTGTAATAACAAAGTACAGGCTACTATAACGCAACCTCCAAATTTGGAAGTTACATTGGTTTCATCAAGTGATGTTTCTTCTTATGGTGGTAATGATGGTGTTATTGATATTGATGCAGGTGGTGGTGTAGCACCATATAAGTATAAATGGAACAATGGTGAAACCACACAGGATGTTAAAAATTTAGTATTAGGAAATTATTCTGTAAAAGTAACAGATGATAAAGGATGTAGTAAAGTGATTAACTCCACTATTAAGCAACCTACACCTCTAGTGGTTCATATTGATGAGGTAATTAACATAAATTGTAATGGAGATGAAAATGGACAAATAGCAATCTCTGTAAATGGAGGTAAAAAACCATATTCTTATTTATGGACAGGAGGATCAACAGATGAAGATATTGCAGGCCTTAAAGCTGGAAAATATTCAGTATCCATTACTGATGCAAATGGATTTAGTATTAGTTCAGACACATTAATTTCTCAGCCTCCAGTATTTGAAGCTAAAATTCAAAGTGTGGGGAATATAAATTGTTTTGGCGTTTCGGAAGGTGCAGTTGATTTAGAAGTATCAGGAGGAGTAGCACCATACAAGTACCATTGGAGTAATGGTATGATTACACAAGATATAAGTGATGTGCCTGCTGGTGATTTTACCGTAAAAGTAATTGATGCGAATAGATGTGAACAACAGCTACAAGCAACCATTTCACAACCAGAAGAAATGATAACTTCGATTGTTACTGTTACCAATGTTGCATGTCAAGGGAATGAAACAGGTGCGATAGATGTATCCGTTACTGGTGGAGTAGGCCCTTATAAATACGTGTGGAATAACGGGAGTACTTCTCAAGATTTAACGGCAATAGTAGCAGGAGACTATACAGTTACCATTACAGATACAAAAGGCTGTGAGCAAACACTTGATGCTACTGTTTCTGAACCTGTTAAATTACTTGTACTAGAAGAAAAAGCAATTGATATTGATTGTTTTGGAAATGAAACGGGAGAAATTTCTTTAATAGTTTCTGGTGGGGTAACTCCTTATGCGTATGCTTGGAATAATGGAAGTACAACAAAAAACATTAGTGGACTAAAGGCTGGAAGCTATTCTATAAAAATTACAGATGCGAATGGGTGTTCTGTGAATTACGCAAAAGTACTTACTCAACCTATTAATTTGAAAAGTAATGTAATTAGCGTAATCGATAACTCATGTTTTGGAGATAATAAAGGTGAAATAGACATTAATGTTACAGGTGGTGTTACTCCATATGCATACAGATGGAGTACGGGTTCTTCTGCGCAAGATGTTAATAATTTAAGAAAAGGAGATTATAGAGTAGAAGTTCGAGATGCTAACCGTTGTCTTGATAGCTTGACCGTAACGGTGAAAGAAAATCCTTTACTTGTTGCTGAGTTAGATGTAATTAACATTAATTGTAATGGTGAAAATAGTGGCTCGGTAAATCTAACAGTTACTGGAGGGGTAGGACCATATACCTATAATTGGAGTAATGGAGCTACTACGCAAGATATTAGTGGCTTAAAAACAGGACAATATTCGGTAACCATAACCGATGCTAAAGCATGTATTCGTCAGGTAGATGCTCATATTATTGAACCTAGTCGTTTTGTTGCTATTCTAGAATCTGAAAACATGGTGAAATGTTATGGCGAAAGTACAGGTGATATTAAGATTAGAGCTACTGGAGGTACAGCACCATACACCTATAAGTGGAGTAATGGCGCAACTACGAAAGATTTAGAAGGTATTCCTGCTGGAAATTACACCCTGTCAGTTGCGGATGCAAGTGGTTGTTCAGAAACCATACAAACGGTAATTACGCAACCTACAAAAGTGAATTATGAGATTAAATCTGTAACCAACCTAACTTGTAATAAAGACAATAGTGGCGCAATTGATATTTCAATTACGGGAGGTATTGGCCCTTACACATATGAATGGAGTAATGGCGCAACTACTCAAGATATTGTAGGTGTAGTTGCAGGGAAATATTCTGTGATAATTTCAGAATCTAACGGTTGCTCTAAAACATTAGAAGCTACGATTACCGAACCACCTTTGTTATCTATTAAACTAGATGAAGTAACACATATATTGTGTAATGGAAATAACACAGGTACTATTAGTGCAACAACTACTGGAGGGGTAGCTCCTTACCAATATAGTTGGAGTAATGGAAGTACTAGCGAAGATGTAACGGGACTTGTAGCAGGTAAATATTCAGTTACTGTTACCGATTCAAAAGGTTGTACGCAAACCGTTTCTACGACAGTAAAACAACCAGCACCTTTTGTGGCTTCTTTATTAAGTGTGAAAAACATCAAATGTAATGATGAAAAAGATGGTGAAGTGAAAATTAATGTTAGAGGAGGGGTAAGACCTTATACATTTGTATGGAGTACTGGGGATACTACTCAGAACCTGACTAATATTGGTGCAGGTAACTATTCTGTAAGAATTACTGATAAAAATGGATGTGCGCAGTCTGTGTCTGCCGTTGTTAGTCAACCTGATAAATTATTTGCTTCTTTAGTGTCTTCTACAAATGTTTCTTGTAATGGAGGGGAAAATGCAACAATAAACATTACTGTTGTTGGCGGGGAAACGCCTTACCGATATAACTGGAGCAATGGAGCTACTACGCAGGACCTAATTAATATTGCAGCAGGAACATATTCTGTTGGAATTACAGATGCGAATGGATGTAAAGATTCTACCATCGTAGTGCTAGTTACGGAGCCTGAAAAATTAATAGCGAAAATGGAAAGCGTTACGGAAATTACTACTTATGGATTAAGTACTGGAGCGATTGATATTTCAGTTCAAGGAGGTACTGCTCCGTATGGGTATAGTTGGAGCAATGGAGCAATAACACAGGATATAAGTGGTATTCCTTCTGGTAACTATTCAATAAGAGTTGTTGATGCAAAAGGTTGTGAAAGTGTCGTGAATACTTTTGTGAAACAACCACCAGCACTTACTGTTAAAATTACTTCGGTCACTAACATTCTCTGTAATGGAGATGATGAAGGTGCCATTAACATAGCGGTATCCGGTGGAGTGGAACCTTATACGTATGAATGGAATAATGGTGACAGCACTCAAAACATATCAAATGTTGGGGCTGGTGATTATTCTATTGCGGTTCAAGATGCTAATGGACACCGAAAAGTAGCTACTGCTAAAATATCTGAACCTACAGCAGTAGTAGTAACAGTCGATAATGTGACAAATATCCTTTGTTATGGAGATGAAACAGGCTCGGTATTAGTGTCTTCCACGGGAGGGGTTAGCCCTTACCAATATAAATGGAGTAATGGCGCTACTACAAAAGATTTAATCGATGTAAAAGCAGGGAAATATACCTTAAATGTAATTGATAAAAATGGTTGCGAGGATGCGATAGAAGTAGAAGTGAATGAGCCTGGAGAGTTATTGGCTAAAATCGTGAAAGTTGGAAGTATTTCTTGTAATGGTGATAGTAAAGGTGAGATATTTATTGATGTATCTGGAGGTATTACACCTTATAATTATAGTTGGAGCAATGGATCACGTACTCAAGATATTAGTGATGTTGTTGCAGGAGATTATTCAGTAAAAATTACTGATGCAAATGGCTGTTATAGAGAATTAAGAACAGTAATTTCTGAACCACCTTTACTAATTGCAAAAATCATATCTGCTACAGATAATCAGTGTTTTGGAGAAAAAGATGGTGAAATCAGATTGGAAGTTACAGGGGGTATGGGCAAGTATTCATATATATGGAGTCATGGAGATAGTTTGAAAAATGCCACCCAATTAACGGCAGGTGATTATTCGGTTATCGTTAGAGATTCGTTAGGATGTGAGCAGAAATTATCTGCAAGTATTAGTGAACCAGGTAAACTTGTTGCTTCAGTTAGTACTATCACGGATGTTAATTGTAATAGTGATGATAATGGTGCGGTTGACGTGACGGTAAGTGGTGGTACCACGCCATATTCGTATTCTTGGAGTAATGGTGCTACTACTCAAAATTTATCTAGTATTGTTGCAGGAAATTATAAACTTGAAATAAAGGATGCGAAAGGATGTAGCATTTCGGTTGATGCTCAAGTTAGTGAACCTTCACCTTTAGTGTTAAAGCTCGATACGATTCATCATAATGCATGTGCATTTGATAATAAAGGACTAGTAGATATAACTGTAAGTGGTGGTGTTGCCCCTTATTCTTATAGTTGGAATAATGGTTCAATCTCAGAAGATTTAGTGAATGTAATTTCAGATAGCTATTCGGTTCAAGTTAAAGACGCCAATGGTTGTGTGAATACATTAACTGCTGTGGTGACTGAACCTGATTTACTTACTGTAGCGGTAGATTCAGTATCTTCATTACAATGTAATGGTGACGAGAATGGCTCAGTAAGCATAAAAGTTCAAGGAGGTATAGAACCTTATTCGTATTTATGGAGTAACGGTGCTACCACACCTAGTTTAGAAGGTATAAAAGCTGGAGAGTATCAAGTGCAAATTACTGATAGTAATGGTTGTAAATCTAATGTTACTACTATAGTGAATGAACCACCTACTTTAGTGAAAACTATTGATGCAATCACAGATATACGTTGTTATGGTGATAGTACTGGAGCGATTCATACTACGGCACTAGAAGGAACAGCACCCTATCAATTCGAATGGAGTAATGGAAAAACTACAGCTGACATTTCTAATTTAGTGGCAGGAACATATACACTTAAAATTACAGAGGCAAATGGTTGTGTAAGTACACTTGAAGCAACTGTAGAGCAACCTGTTCTATTTGCTACTGAATTAAAGAATGTGAAAGATGTAAATTGCTTTGGAGATATGACTGGTGAGGTTGATATTGATGTAATTGGCGGAGTTGAGCCATATGCTTTTGCATGGAGTAACGGTGCCTCTACTGAAGATATAAATGAGGTTGGTGCAGACGACTACTCAGTAATGATAACAGATGCTAATGGCTGTTTAAACACTATTAACACAGCAATAGAACAACCTGTAGAACTTACTATGAAAATAGATTCAGTGAAAAACGTAAAATGTTGTGGTGATGATAGTGGTGCGATTTACATTTCTGTTCAAGGGGGTGAAGCACCATATGATTATCAGTGGAGTAATGGTGCCACAACACAGGATTTAGAAAATCTTACGCTTGGTCAATATACTGTGAATATTACTGATGCGAATGGATGTATGGTTTCTAGTCTTGATGAAGAGCAACTTAATTTATATGAGCAAGTCGTTACTTCAGGTAAGTTTACTACACGAGATATCAATTTCGATGTTGCGAAAGCAACGATCAAACCTGAGTCTTTCAGAACAATTAATAAAATTGCTACTTTGATGAAAGAGCATCCTGACTTGACTTTTAGAATTGATGGTCATACCGATAGTGATGGTAGCGCTCCTCTTAATCAAAAATTATCCGAAGATAGAGCAGCAGCTATTAAAAGAGCACTTGTTAAATTTGGTATAAGTGAAAAACGACTCTATTCTAGAGGTTGGGGAGAAACAAACCCTATCGCTACAAACCTTACAAGCGAAGGTAAAGCTAAAAATAGAAGGGTTGAATTTATTTCATTAACAGGTACGCTTACAGGAAAAATGATTGAGAATACTATTAATGAAGGGTTACAGCAAGAGGAGTAGAATTAGTATTAGTTATTGATGCAAAAAGCTGCATAGACAATTATTGTCTATGCAGCTTTTTGTTTTCTACACCTAGAAGTATGAAAAACGATTATTCTATTAGTATCAATTTTACATATGATGTTTGTCATGTTTTTATTGTAAAGCATTAATTATTTTTGTGTTTGTAGATAGAAATATTTGAATGATTGAATTAATAAAAAAATACAATGTCCCTGTGCCTAGGTATACGAGTTATCCTACAGTTCCTTTTTGGGATAAAAAGGCACCTGAACATAGCCAATGGCTTAATGTTGTAAAAAAAATTTTTGACGAGTCAAACAATACCGAGGGAATTAGTATATATGTTCATCTACCCTTTTGTGAAAGCCTATGTACATATTGCGGTTGTAATACGCGAATTACAAAAAACCATAAAGTAGAAGAAGAATACATTGAAGCACTTTTGGCCGAATGGAAAATTTACCTTTCCACATTTATAGAAAAACCAATTATTAGAGAACTCCATCTTGGTGGAGGAACTCCTACCTTTTTCAGTCCCGAAAATTTAGATTTTTTTATTAAGGAATTATTAAAAAAAGCAGCCGTACACCCCAAATATGAATTTGGATTTGAAGGACATCCTAATAATACGACAAAGAAGCATTTGCAAGTACTGTATGATTTAGGGTTCAGAAGAGTGAGTTATGGTATTCAAGATTTAGATCTGAAAGTTCAGAAAACGATAAATAGAATTCAGCCTTTTGATAATGTGAAACAGGCAACAATTGATGCAAGAGAAATCGGATATACGTCTGTAAATTTTGATTTGATTTATGGTCTGCCCTATCAAACAAGTAACACCGTAGCAAATACAATCAATAGTATTTCAGAACTTCTCCCTGATCGTATCGCTTATTATAGTTATGCACATGTGCCATGGATAAAGCCAGGGCAGAGAAGTTATACCAAAGCAGATTTACCTGATAATGAAGAGAAAAGAGAATTGTACGAAATTGGTAAATCCATGTTGATTGAATTAGGGTATGTTGATGTTGGAATGGATCATTTTTCTTTAACTACTGATGCACTATTTATAGCTTCTGAAAATGAAAAATTACATCGTAATTTTATGGGGTATACCACTTCAAATACTTCTCTGATGGTTGGGTTGGGTGCATCATCGATTAGTGATGCAAAATATGCCTATGCCCAAAATTTAAAAACGGTTGAAGAGTATAAGGGGGCGGTTTTAAAAAATAGCTTAGCTGTTTTTAAAGGGCATTTTCTTTCTGATGAAGATTTGTCTGTAAAACAACTGATTCTTGATGTAGCATGTAAAGGAAAGGGGGAAGTGAAAGTGTTGAGAAATCATGTGTTGTGGAGTGATATAAAAGAACAGATAAATGAAATGGAAGCAGAAGGACTATTAATTCAACTTGATAATCATATAAAAGTCACATCATTAGGAAGAGCTTTTTTAAGAAATATTTGTGCTGTTTTTGATATTAAGTTAAAACAAAGTGCAAATTCGTCAAAACAAATTTTTAGCAAGTCGATATAATTAAGTATATTGAGTTTGTTATTATCCGTAATAAGTTCAAAAACATGACTTTTATCATTATTTGAATTGATGATGATTATTTGTTTAGCATAGGGTAATATATATTTTAGCATCATTATTTAACAAGAACCTAAACTTAGATTAAATTAATTATATGGAACTGGAAAAATTTAGTTACGACAACAAGATTGTAAAGTACTTTGCGGTAGCATCAATAATCTTTGGCATCGTAGGAATGTTGGTTGGACTTACCGCAGCCATACAACTTTTCTACCCTGTTTTTAACTTCGACTTGTCTTACGCCACTTTCGGTAGGATTCGTCCTTTACATACCAATGCAATTATATTTGCATTTGTAGGTAATGCCATGTTTGCAGGAGTCTATTACTCTTTGCAACGCCTTTTAAAAGCCCGGATGTTCAATGATATGTTAAGTTGGACTCATTTCTGGGGATGGCAAGTTATTATTTTAGCAGCCGCTATTACACTTCCATTAGGACTCACGTCAGGAAAAGAATATGCTGAATTAGAATGGCCAATCGATATTGCAATCGCCTTGATTTGGGTGGTTTTTGGTATCAACATGATTGGTACTATCCTGAAGCGTAGAGAGCGACACATGTATGTGGCGATCTGGTTTTATATAGCCACTTTTGTGACAGTAGCAGTATTGCACATTGTTAATTCTTTTGCAATTCCTGTGGAACTTTTCAAAAGTTATTCATGGTATGCTGGTGTTCAAGATGCATTGGTGCAATGGTGGTATGGACATAATGCGGTAGCATTTTTCCTTACTACTCCATTTTTAGGAATTATGTATTATTTCCTTCCCAAGGCAGCTAACCGACCAGTATATTCCTATCGACTTTCGATAATTCACTTTTGGTCGTTGATATTTATTTATATCTGGGCAGGTCCTCATCACTTACTATATACTTCATTACCCGATTGGGCACAATCTTTAGGGGTTGCATTCTCTATTATGTTAATCGCCCCATCTTGGGGAGGGATGCTGAATGGATTATTAACCCTCCGAGGTGCTTGGGACAGAGTTCGTGAAGATCCAGTTTTAAAATTTATGGTTGTAGCCGTGACCGCTTATGGTATGGCAACCTTAGAAGGTCCTTTATTGTCACTTAAAAATGTGAATGCTATCGCTCACTTTACTGATTGGATTGTAGCACATGTGCATATTGGTGGCTTAGGATGGAATGGTTTCTTAATTTTTGGTATGCTCTATTGGTTATGGCCAAAAATGTGGGGAACAAAAATTCATTCTGTTAAAATGGCCAACACCCATTTTTGGTTAGGTACCTTAGGAATTATAATATATGCGTTACCACTATATGTAGCAGGTGTTGTGCAAAGTTTAATGTGGAAACAATTTAATCCTGAAGGATTCTTAGAATATAAAAACTTTCTAGAAACGGTAGTTCAAATATTACCAATGTACATGCTTAGGGCTGTAGGTGGAACACTATATATTATAGGAGTATTCTACATGGTAGTCAATTTAATTAAAACGGCTAGTCAAGGAAGCTTTATTGAAAATGAAGCCGCAGAAGCACCTGCCCTTGAAAAGAAAAAAGTAATTACAGGAGGACATTGGCATAGCGTATTAGAACGTAAGCCCGTATTGTTTACGGTATTGGCACTTGTGGCGATATTGATTGGTGGCATATTTGAATTAATGCCAACATTCCTAATAAAATCGAATGTACCAACTATTGAAGCGGTAAAACCTTATACGCCTTTAGAGCTGCATGGAAGAGATATCTATATAAGAGAGGGGTGTGTGAATTGTCATTCACAAATGATTCGACCTTTCCGTTCAGAAACAGAGCGATATGGA
>Ga0224506_10002090_pt1 | contig 13863 bp, 9 predicted proteins | sample SF_Jan12_sed_USG_2_FD_169108 | JGI IMG/M metagenome (GOLD analysis project Ga0224506, IMG submission 169108) | Sediment microbial communities from San Francisco Bay, California, United States - SF_Jan12_sed_USGS_8_1 | ecosystem: Environmental > Aquatic > Marine > Sediment | place: USA... | reverse complement strand
CGGCCCGGTTGCCAGCTGGCGCGAAGAGCCAAACAACGCAGCGACCATGCCCGGTAAAAATGACGCATACAAACCATAATAAGGAGGCAGCCCTGCGAGCTGGGCATAAGCCATCGACTGGGGAACCAGCACCAGGGCGACGGTAATGCCCGCTATGATGTCAGCTCGAAGTACTTTCATGTCTTTACAGCTGCCTATCCATCGCATGAAAGGCAATAATCGTTGAATTTCCACACACACTCCTAATAATTTCAAAAAATCAGGCTAAAATTTCGCGCAAACAATACCAGCGACTTCTAATGATTTGTAATTTAGCATATAATTCGGCACTAATATTTTTCCCCGATGCACCCTGAATATCAGCCCATTTTTTAGCTGATGCAAACTTCTCACGATGCATCAGTCATAGTCGTTTTTGTTTTTTTAACTCTACTCTGGAGTCACTACATTGCGCGCATTTTTACGCTCGAAACAGAATATTAAACGCCTGCTTGCCGCTGCTGTTTTTACCACTACCGCCATCTTTCTCGCTCTTAATGTCCCCAGCACCGAAATCGCCTGGGTAACAAGCATCCTGCTGCTGACGATTTATCTATTCGCTTTTGAGATTGTTTCTGTCGATGTGGCCGCTGTCAGCATCATGGTGTTGTTAGGTCTCACCGGATTGCTTGGAGAATCAATGGGCCTGGCTGCACCACTGGTCGATCCTAAACATCTGTTTGATGGTTTTGCCGGTAATGCCGTCATGTCAATTGTGGCCGTTATGATTATCGGCGCAGGCCTCGACAAAACCGGGTTAATGAGCAAGGTCGCAAGTTTTATTATGCAAATTGGCGGCACAACCGAATCACGCATCATCCCGATCATCTCCACCACGGTCGGGATTATTTCTTCTTTTATGCAAAACGTCGGCGCGGCAGCACTGTTTTTACCCGTGGTCAGTCGCATCTCTTCCAGAACAGGTCTGCCCCTGTCCCGGTTACTCATGCCCATGGGCTTTTGTGCCATTCTCGGCGGCACCATCACCATGGTTGGCTCCAGCCCGTTGATTTTGCTCAATGACCTGATTCTGACTTCTAATAAAGCCCTGCCCGCGAATCAGCAAATGGAAATCTTTGACCTGTTTGCTGTCACCCCGATTGGACTGGCGCTGGTTGCATCAGGGATTCTATATTTTGTCCTGGCCGGGCATTTTGTCTTACCCAGCAATAAAACCGAAGGTACCGATGCTACCAGCACCATGGATTACTTTAAGGATACCTACGGTGCCGAGTATGAGTTAAATGAAGTAACAGTCGCCCCCGACAGCCCTTTCATCGGACACAATGTGTTTGCCATCGAGCGTAAATACAAAGTCCGTATTGTGGCTATCTGTGCAGGCCCAACTGAACCTACCTGGCCGAATCGTGAAACAAAAGTCGATGCAGGCGACACCCTGGGCGTTGTTGCACCAAGAGAAGCTGTTGAAGAACTGGCCGAAGCCGCACGATCACAATCAACCAGAAATCTCAGGAAGTTTACCGACCTGCTTTCTTCGGCAAAAGCCGGTATTGCAGAAGTCGTTATTCCTCCCGGCTCAAAACTGATAGGCAAAACAGCGGTTGAATTATGGCTGCGAAAGACTTACGGCATAGCTATTCTTGCACTTCATCGTGGCGGTGAAACCATTCACGAAGGCCATGGCGTACGCGACATTCCTTTCCAGGCCGGTGACACACTGGTCGGACATATTATGTGGAAGGCACTGGAACGACTGGAAGATGACCGGGACTTTGTTGTAGTCACCACCGAGTATCCACACGAAGAAAAATTGCGCCCTGATAAACTTGGCTTTGCCCTGCTTTTCTTTGCCATCGCCCTGGGCCTGGTTCTATTTTCAGATTTGCGCCTGTCTATTGCGCTACTGACAGGTGCTATAGGCATGATTCTAAGTGGTGTCCTGAACATGGAAGAGGCTTATCAGGCGATTAGCTGGAAGACGGTGTTTTTGCTGGCCAGCCTGATCCCGCTTGGCGCCGCGGTTGAACACTCCGGCACTGCGGCCTGGATTGCAGAACAGACACTGGCGTTTCTTGGCGATGTCCCCACATGGGTACTGCAGGCTGTTATCGCTGTACTGGCCACCTTCTTTACACTGGTTATGTCCAATGTTGGCGCCACGGTTTTACTGGTACCGCTTGCGGTTAATATTGCTATTGCAGCTGGCGCCAACCCCGCCGTGTTTGCCCTGACTGTTGCCATTGCCACCTCGAATTCATTCCTGATTCCAACGCACCAGGTTAACGCACTAATTATGGGGCCGGGCGGCTATCGCGTTTCTGATTTTATGAAGGCCGGTGGCATTATGACCATTCTGTTCCTGGTGGTTTCACTGACCATGCTCAACATCGTCTTTTGAAACAGTGAACAGTGAACAGTGAACAGTGAACAGTGAACAGTGAACAGTGAACAGTGAACAGTGAACAGTGAACAGTGAACAGTGAACAGTGAACAAAGATAGTATACAAATAGCAATTATGAAAAAGGGAAAATTATTTTGAAAATATTATTATCCTTAATCGCATTATTACTGCCAGCTTTCGCAGTCGCTTCAGAAAGCGTCACTGAACGCCTCGACCTGACTCAAAGCGCAGTTGGTTATGCGGCCATTATCATTTTTGTTATTGCCTATTTACTGGTGATGGCAGAAGAATTTATTCACCTGCGAAAATCCAAACCCGTGATTCTGGCAGCCGGTATTATCTGGGCAATTATTGCCGCGGTTTATGCCAGTAATGGTTTGCCTCACATGGCAGAGGTAGCCGTCCGTCATAACCTGCTTGAATACTCCGAGCTCATGTTGTTCCTGCTGGTCGCGATGACGTATATCAACGCCATGGATGAGCGACGCGTGTTCGATGCCTTACGCTCCTGGCTGATCCGAAAGGGTTTTAGTTTTCGTCAGTTATTCTGGCTAACCGGTATTCTCGCCTTTTTCATCTCACCGATCGCAGACAACCTGACCACTGCGCTGCTAATGTGCGCGGTAGTCCTTGCTGTCGGTGGCGATAACACACGCTTTGTCAGCCTGGCCTGTATTAACATTGTGGTCGGCGCCAATGCCGGCGGTGCTTTCAGTCCCTTCGGAGACATCACTACCTTGATGGTATGGCAAAAAGGCATCGTTGATTTCTGGAGCTTCTTTGCGCTGTTCATTCCGTCAGCGGTGAATTTCCTGGTACCCGCAGCGATCATGACCTTTGCCATACCCAATGACAAACCCAAATCCTCAGATGAAAAAATCGAGATGAAGCGCGGTGCCAGGCGCATCATCGCGCTGTTCCTGCTTACCATTATTACCGCCGTCAGTTTTCATAACTTCCTGCATCTGCCACCGGTTCTGGGCATGTTAACCGGCCTGGCCTATTTACAATTTTTTGGTTTCTTTCTGCGCAAAACACACCGCAGTCAGATCAGTGTCGGTTCATACGATGAAGGCAAGGCCAATCAAATGGTGGGCGATGTGGTGCCTTTCGATGTCTTCAATAAAATCGCCCGGGCCGAATGGGACACCCTGTTATTCTTTTACGGCGTTGTATTATGTGTAGGCGGACTTGGTTTTATCGGCTACCTGGCGATGGCCTCCGAAATCATGTATATCGAATGGGGCGCCACCTACGCAAACATTGCAGTCGGTGTCATCTCGGCTATCGTTGACAATATACCCGTGATGTTTGCCGTGTTAACCATGAACCCTGATATGCCTGTTGGGCAGTGGTTACTGGTGACATTAACCGCAGGCGTTGGCGGCAGTTTATTGTCCATCGGCTCAGCGGCAGGTGTCGCCCTGATGGGGCAGGCGAGAGGTAAATACACTTTCTTCAACCACCTAAAGTGGACGCCGGTCATTGCGCTGGGTTACGCAGCAAGTATTCTGACCCATATGTGGATCAACAGCAGCATGTTCTGATAGATTATCAGCGGATGACTAAAATACTTTTCTGAGCGACAGAAATGATGAGTTTTGTAAACGGTTTACACTTCAACAATATTCGCGGCGATATATACGGTGGTTTGACCGCTGCCGTGGTGGCACTGCCCCTGGCCATGGCCATGGGCGTGGCCTCGGGTGTTGGCCCCATCGCCGGTCTGTACGGCGCTATTTTTGTCGGCTTTTTCGCGGCCATTCTCGGCGGTACACCGGCACAGGTCTCTGGCCCTACCGGCCCCATGACCGTCGTCATGGCGGCTATTTTTACCCATTACACCGGCATGTTTCCGGATGACCCGATTCACGGTGCCACGCTGGCTTTTACCGTTGTGATCCTGGGCGGTATGTTCCAGATTCTTTTTGGCCTACTTCGCCTGGGCAAATATATCGAACTGGTTCCGCATCCGGTGGTTTCCGGTTTTATGAGCGGTATTGGCGTTATCATCATCCTGCTTCAGTTAGGGCCGTTAGTCGGCGAGGCCGCTATTTCCAGGCCCCTGGATGCCGCACAGGCGATTCCTTATTACATTCAACACATTGAATACCATGCCTTTGAGCTGGGTATCGTCGTGCTTATCATGGTTTACGGCATCCCCCTGTTTTTGCCAAAACTCAATCGCCTGTTTCCCGCCCCCCTGTTCGCACTCCTCGCCGGCACCCTGTTTTACCTGTTGACCATGGAGCCGGGTGTCACACCGGTCATCGGTGAGATCCCGACCGGCTTTCCGGAATTTCACCTGCCGGAAATAGATGGATTGTTATTTTTCCAGATGATTGGCTCGGGACTGACACTGGCTGGCCTGGGCGCCATTGACTCACTGCTGACATCCCTGGTTGCCGATAATGTGACCCGCACACAGCATCAACCCAACCGTGAACTGATCGGCCAGGGTATCGGTAATATGTTTGCCGGTATGTTTGGCGGCCTGCCCGGAGCAGGCGCCACCATGCGCACCGTTGTTAATGTTAAGGCAGGCGGTCGCACACCAATCTCGGGGGCGCTTCACGCCGTGATACTACTGGCCATCGTGCTTGGCGCAGGCACACTGGCCGCCGATATCCCCAAAGCCGTGCTCGCGGGCATTCTAATCAAGGTCGGCACCGACATTATCGACTGGGATTATTTGAGGCGTGTGCATGATGCACCCAAGGCCGGTGTGGTCATCATGTTTATCGTATTTGGCCTGACTGTCGCCGTTGACCTTTTGCTGGCTGTTGGTGTCGGCATGGTCATGGCCAGCTTCCTGTTTATGAAACGCATGACTGATTTGCAGATCGCAGGCATGACCGCCTTCACTGTCCCCGATGAAGAGGTCCCTCTGTCTGAAGAAGAAAGAGAGATCATGCATGAGGCCAATGGCCAAATCATGATTTTTCACCTCAGTGGCCCGATGAGCTTCTCCTCTGCCAAAGCCATGGTAAGGCGGCATGCGTCCCTGGCAGGCTATTCAATCATGCTACTTGATCTTACCGAAGTCCCGATGCTCGATTTCACCTCGGCCCGAGCAATTGAGGACATTATCATTGATTCCAACGCCTCTGGCCGCGAGATATTCCTGGTTGGGGCCCGTAAAGCTGTCTGTGAGATGCTGGAGAAACAAAGGGTAACGCGTCATTTCAATACCGGCCACATGTACCATCGCCGCATCGACGCCCTCCACCATGCAAAAAGCCTGCTTCAAGATTCTGCATAAACCCCAAAAAACCGGTACAATAGCGCCCCTTTCGACAGATGAAAAGGTAAAGGCTGCAGTAATCAGCTTGATTTGAGGAGAACCAATTATGTCTAGCAAACACCCCGTCGTCGCAGTAACTGGGTCATCAGGCGCCGGCACGTCTACAGTCAAACATGCGTTTGAGCAAATCTTTATTCGCGAAAATATTACACCCGTCGTCATTGAAGGTGACAGTTTTCACCGTTACGATCGTGCGGCCATGAAAGAAGCCATGACCAATGCCGAAAAAGAAGGCAACAACACTTTCAGCCACTTTGGCCCAGATGCCAACCTGTTCGGCAAACTCGAAGAGTTGTTTGAAACCTATGGCAAAAATGGCGGCGGTCAGAAACGCCTTTACCTGCATAGCGACGAAGAGGCCGACGTTTATGACGGCCTGAACCCAGGCCAGTTTACACCCTGGGAAGATATCCCTACGAATACAGACCTGATGTTTTATGAAGGACTACATGGCGGCGTTGTATCTGACGATGCGGATGTAGCAAAACACGTGGATCTTCTGGTCGGAGTCGTGCCCAGCGTAAACCTCGAGTGGATCCAGAAAATTCACCGCGATAATGCGGAGCGTGGTTATACGGAAGAAGTTATTGTCGATACCATTCTTCGTCGCATGCATGATTACGTCAAATATATTACACCGCAGTTTTCACGCACTGATATTAACTTCCAGCGTATCGCAACCGTTGACACCTCTAATCCGTTTATTGCTCGCGATATTCCAACGCCGGATGAAAGCTTTATTGTAATACGTTTCCACGACGTCAATAAATTTAACACCGATTTTCCTTACTTATTGAGCATGATCCCTCATTCATTCATGTCTCGCCGCAACACCATCGTTGTGCCCGGCGGAAAGATGGGGCTTGCAATGGAGTTGATTCTGACACCCATCATTCACGATATGATTCTTAAAGCAAAAAATTCTCTCTGACAGAATACAAAAGCCGGAACCGGTTCCGGCTTTTGTATTATCCACAACATAAAAACATCAAATCAGGACTTGCCTTTACCGGCGCGTAATTTACTCTGTGTTTTGTTTACCCAGTCAGACTCAACCAACCATTTTTTAATGTCCTTTCTAGGCATGGGCTTCGCTACATAGTAGCCCTGACCTTGATCGCAACCCATTTCAATTAATAATTCCAACGCCTCTCCTGTTTCGATACCTTCTGCAACCACCTTCATCCCAAAATTGTGGGCGAGATCAATAACAGCTTTGGTAATTTTTCTATCATCAGCATCATTCTGCATATTAATCACAAATGATTTATCTATTTTAAGCTCCTTAACGGGTAATTTCGTTAGCAAAGACAATGAAGAGTGGCCCGTACCAAAATCATCGATTGAAATACCAATACCTTCGTCGCTTATTTTTTTAAGCGCCTCCAGGGACATTGAAGGACTATTAATTATCGCCTCCTCTGTCACCTCCAATACAAGACTGGATGGATCAACACCCCATATCCTTACGGCGCCAATTACCATATCAACAATTTCATCACTTTTTAATAATGCAGGCGAGAGATTAACCGCAACAGTAAAATGTTTAGATATTTTCTGGCACTCCAGACACTGTTGCAAGGCAACGTTGAGTACCCATTTTGTAACCGGCACCAGGATATTACTTCCGTCAAGAATATCCACGAAGTGCTGAGTATCTATCTGGCCATACCTGGGACTAAACCATCGAATAAGCGCCTCAATACCTTCGAGACGATTACCTGCTATGTCTATTTTTGGCTGAAAATACAAACTAAACTCTTCATGGTCATAGGCATAGTGCATTTCATTTTCCAGGATAAGTCTTGAGGGTATCTCATTCTCAGTCTCTGAAATGTTTAATCTGAAGCTTTCATTGCTCCTTTCTGCCTCTGCCAGTGCGTTTATTGCATCCTGAATAAGCTCATCATGGTCTATATCAGAACCAGAATTAGTCGATATACCCATAACAATTTTTGGAAGAATCCTCTGCTCGTCAAAAATGAAAGGCTGATTGAATTCACCGATAATTTTATTCGCGGCAAGGACAGCGTGAGAGGAGTTACTAAGCGCGGGTAAAGCAATACAAAACTCACTTTCGCCTATCCTTAGCAGGCGATCAATGGGGCGCAGAACGTGATTTATCCGTTGCTCTACACGCCTCAACAACTCATCACCAATGGTGGCGCCATATGTTGTTTTGATGTCATCCAGATGCTTGAGCCTAACTATAAAAAGCGCAATAAAGCCCTGCCCGAGCTCAACCTCATCAAGCACATCATTAATTTCACTCAAAAATTCGTTTTGCGCATTCATTAGTTTATTAGTTACCCAGGTACGTTCGTTCCAGCAAACTCTTACTGCACACCAGTTACAAATAATATTCAGAGGGATCGATGCCGTATGATCCGGGATCAAGACCACACATAATACTCACCGGCTCACCTTCTTTTGTTGTTGTATAGTGTGCCAGATCAACAATTTTAAAATCCTTATAAAACTTCTTATTGGGGTCCATCAGCATCATCACCTTTGGCAGCAGGCGGCGCGTTTTATTCTGAGATAGAACAACACCCACCTCACCCGTGGTCATTTCTATTAGTGAGCCAGTAGGAAATACACCGATGCACTGCAAAAACTGCTCGACCAACTCGGCCTGAAAATATTTGTTACGCCAGTTGTATATTTCCTGAAGCGCTTTATGCGGTGAAACGGGCTCGCCATAAGGCCTCTTGCTCGTCATTGCATCATAGCAATCGATAATGGCCGCTATGCGGCCGAATACGGGCGTCTCTGTGCCCACATAACCACCCGGATACCCACTTCCATCGAAGCGCTCATGGTGCGTCAGTGCAATATTTATAATATCTTCACTAATCCCATCCGTCTTTCTCAGTTTTTCAACGCCATAATTGACGTGTTTCTTTATTTCCTTGAATTCCTCGTCAGTCAGGGTAGTGGTTTTATTCAAAACTTCCTCGGGCACATTCATCTTGCCAATATCCATCAACAGCATACCGATTGATAACGTTCTTATATCCGACTTGGGCAGTCCCAGGTGCCGCCCGAATGCAATAGCAAGCGCGCAATTGTCAACCGAGTGCGCGTAGGTATAACTGTCTTTTTTACGTAACTGTTTTAGCCACATCAAGGATTCTGAGTTACGTATCATACTTTCCAGTATCGGTTCTACTACTCCCCTGACCGCAACCAGGTTCAGGTTCTTTCCCGTTCTGACATCATCCATAATACCAGCGACTTTTAGCGAAGCATCTTCCAGCGCCGCCCTGGCCTCGGGCATCTCCTCGACAGGTGTCCTCACGTCCTCGTACTCGACACTTTTTTTGTTATTACTGGTAAGAAAGGTTTCAAGATACCGATTGGTCTTGAACTTCGGCTCCTCACCCAGGTATTGTTCGGCTTCGATGCCCTGACTGGTATCAATCACCACATAATCACAATATTTTTCGAGGGTTCGTATTTGTTCTTCATCATTGATAAAGAACCCCTGAATCAGGAAAGGTGTATCGACCCAGGGACGGTCCAGATTGGAGACATACATCCCGGGCTTGAGGTAAAGGGTACTGACTTTTCGTTCCATTGGTTCACTCTCTGGATCTTTTATGAGCCGCTGCTATATTAATGTATGTCTGCAAAGAAAGCTTCAAATCATAATGCAGATAGTAAACCAAACATTACTATAAAACAGTAACCTGGACCCAAATCACACAGATTAGCGCATAACTTGTCCGCATCTGCCTTTCTACGCATAATTGGCCGTCAGTGGTAAGCATTTTTGTACTGAAACCATGAACACGGGTATGCTACCAACATGTACAAACTGATTGATAGCCATTGTCACCTCGATTTTGATGTGTTTAACGACGACCGTGATGCAGTTATAACCAGGGCAAAAAATTCTGGTGTTACCGATATTGTTATCCCTGGCGTGTCGAGCAAAAACTGGCCGACACTAAAATCAATATGCAGCAGCAACCAGCACATCCATCCCTGTTATGGCCTGCATCCTTATCTTGCGCATCAACATAGTGATGCAGATATCAATTTACTGAAGCAATGGATAATCCAAAATAATTGCGTGGCGATTGGAGAATGCGGCCTTGATTACCGAAAAGAACAGGCAGATAAAAAAACACAGATGAAATTCTTTAAATTACAGATTGATATCGCCAGGGAAGCAGATCTGCCGGTTGTCATTCACTCAGTGCAAGCTACCGAGGATATTATAAAAGAACTCGGCAAAAAACCGGGTCTGCGCGGCATGGTGCACAGCTACTCGGGCAGCTATGAACAGGCCATGACATTAATCGAATCGGGTTTTTATATTAGCCTTGGCGCTTCCGTCAGTTATGAACGCGCAAAAAAAGCACGTAACGTAGCATGCAAAATACCGCTTTCTTTCCTGCTACTGGAAACCGACGCACCCGACCAGCCAGATGCAGGGCATATCGGCCAACGTAACGAACCATCTTATCTTGTTAATGTGCTGGACTGTTTGAGCGAATTACGGGACGAGAGTAAAAAGGAAATCGCGGAGCAAACCAGTAAAAACGCGCGCGAGCTTTTTAAAATATAAAAATCGGCATGAATAATAGTAGAACAACTCTTATAAATTGATACTTTTCTTTATTAAGTCCGCGAATACCGCTATCGGTTCCAGCGTGATGGATCACTGATTGTTTTCATTTTTCCCTCAATCCAGTCCTGCGCCTCTCGCAATATGTCATCGGCCTTTTTTCCTTTGGTTTCGATCAAAGGCCCAATACATACTTTTACAGTACCCGGCCATTTTATAAAACTATGCCTCGGCCAGTATTCGCCTGCGTTGTGCGCGATGGGCAACACCGGGTAACCACTCTCAGACGCCAGCAGTGCACCACCAATCTTATAACGAGGCTCGGCCCCAGGGGCCCTTCTCGTTCCCTCCGGGAAAAAATTAATCCACTTGCCACGTTTAAGTTTTTCTGTACCCTGATTAACTAACTGGTTAGCTGCTTTGCGTCCTGCGCCACGATTTATTGCTATCGGATCGGTACACGCCAGTGCCCAGCCAAAAAACGGCAAAAACAAAAGTTCCCTTTTAAATACCCAACGACCGAGTGGTATGAGTATATGCAGAAAGATAGTTTCCCAGGTAGACTGGTGCTTGCAAAAAACGATCGCGTTCCTATCAGTAATGTTCTCTCTGCCTTCCACGACATAATCAATTTTACATATAACTTTCAATAACCAGATACTAATAACCGCCCATATTTTGGCGACCTTAAGCCTTACATCTGAATTGAAAAAAATTGACAGCATGACAAGCAGGCTGACTATCAACGTGACCAGGAAAAACCCCAGCCAGAATACAGCTGAACGGATATAGAGAGTTATAACTGATGGGGCTACAGCAGATTCAACGTCCATTTTTGTATCGTCCCTCAAGACAAGATAAATCCCACGGCTTCAAAAAGATCTGCATAAACAGGCACATCTTTAACCCCGCTCTCCTTCAGCAACTTCTCTGTGTCTGTGCCTTTACCTGTTCTTACCAGCACCGGTTTAGCGTTCGCTGCTTCAGCGGCCCTAATATCACTAATTGTGTCGCCAATAAACATTACACCATTCATGTTAACCTGAAATCTCTGCGCGATATCATTCAACAAGCCTGGTTTTGGCTTTCGGCAGTCGCAATTATCTTTGGGCCCATGCGGGCAATAAAACACTGCATCCACACGGCCGCCATGTTCAAACAACATAGACTCCATCTTTCTATGTATCGCAGACAGTGTTTTCAGATCAAAATAGCCGCGAGACAAGCCGGATTGATTTGTTGCAACCGCAACGACGTACCCTGCACGGTTCAAGCGTGCAATCGCCTCCAGACTGCCAGGGACGGGGACCCACTCATCGGGACTCTTAATATAATCATCCGAATCTTCATTGATAACACCGTCTCTATCGATAACGATCAGCTTCATAACATAATACTTCCTGGACTATGTGCCCTGGTGTAAACGCGATAAATCTGCTGTTTGCAGAAATAATGCGCTCATCTTATTCAGCAAGGCAATGCGATTTGCTCTAATTTTTTCGTCATCAACCATCACCATAACCGAATCAAAAAAATCATCGATCGGATTCTTCAATGAAGATAGCTCGCATAACGCCTCTTCATACTCGCCCTTATCAAATAATGGGCCAACACTTTCGTGCAACGAACTTATCTTGCTATACAAAACCTTCTCTTCTTTTTCTTCAAACAAACTTTCATCAATTACGACATTTGTATTAACGTCTGATTTTTTAAGAAGATTGCCGACACGTTTATTGGCTGCTGCAAGGCTTTCTGCCTCAGGCAATGCACGAAAAACACTGACGGCCTTGATGCGCTTATCAAAATCCAGCGGATTGCTCGGCTTTAGCGCCGAAACCGCATCGAAGACATCAACGGGAACATCAAGATTGAAATAATAAACACGCAATCTTTCCAGCATAAAATCGAAAACGTCATCGCCAATATCTTTTGTAACTACATTACCGGGAAACAGATCGGCCGCATGTTTTATAAGATCGCGCAAATCCAGATCAAGCTCGCATTCAATTAATATTCTCAACACGCCCAACGCGGCACGTCGTAATGCATACGGATCTTTTTCACCGGTTGGTTTTTGTCCGATGGCAAAAATGCCTACCAGGGTATCCAGTTTGTCACTGATAGACACGAGCTGGCCAATATCAGTTTTTGGCACTGCGTCACCCGCATGGCGCGGCCAGTACTGCTCTTCAATCGCCATGGCAACTTTCGCATCTTCACCGCCAGCAGTTGCATAATAACGCCCCATAATTCCCTGCAGCCCCGGAAACTCACCAACCATTTCACTCATCAAGTCACACTTGCTTAACAATGCAGCCCGGCCCGTCTGCTTTACATTGACACCGAGTTTTTTTGCGGTCATCTCGGCGAGTTTTATAACGCGTCCGGTCTTGTCGCCCAGTGTGCCCAGTTTTTCCTGGAATACCACACTCTCAAGTCGCAGTAAAAAATCCTCCAGCGGTTGTTTCCTGTCCTGTTCCCAGAAAAAAGCAGCATCTGCAAAGCGCGGGGTAATCACGCGCTCATTACCGGCTTTTATTTTTCCTGGTGACTTGCTTTCTATATTACTAACAGTGATAAAAAATGGCATTAGTGTGTCATCCTTATCGATGACAGCAAAATATTTTTGATTGTCCTGCATGGTTTTAATTAAAGCCTCTGCCGGCACTTCAAGATATTTTTTATCGAACTCACCTGCGACAGCAACCGGCCACTCAACCAGGGCAGCTACCTCATCGAGCAGATCTGCATCAATAACTGCTGCACCACCGAGCTCAGCCGCAACTCTCTCAACCTGCGTTCTAATTATGGCTATTCTTTCCTCCCTGTTAGCAATCACATAACCATCGGCCCTGAGCTGCTCTTCATAGTCATCGGCCTCGTGTAGCGCCAATGTATCTTTGACATGAAACCTGTGACCATGCGTAATCCGCGAACTAGTAACACCCAGAACTTCACCGGCAATGACATCTTTGCCATGCAGCATAACAAGCCAGTGCACAGGGCGCACAAACTCGGCGTCGCTGTTACCCCAGCGCATTCTTTTCGGTATCGGTAATTTTGCCAGCGACTGATTGACGATTTCAGGCAGCAGCTCAGAAAGCGGCTTACCTTTTTCATTTGCCTTGAACACCAGCCAGACACCTTTGTCTGTTTCCTGCTGCTCTAGCTGATCAACGCTCACACCACATGAGCGGGCAAAACCCTCAACAGCCTTTGTTGGTTTGCCATCTTTATCAAAGGCCGCTTTCAGGTTTGGGCCTTTCTTTTCAACATCACTGTCTGGTTGCGCCTCCGGCACGTCCTTGATCAATACAGCAAGACGGCGGGGTGTTGCATATATTTTATGTTCCCCGGGTTGAATCCCCGCGTTTACCAAACCATCGACAACGCCTTTAGTAAACGCATACGACAAATTCTTCAGGGCCCTGGGCGGAAGCTCTTCAGTTCCTATTTCAACCAACAGGTTTTTCTTTACCGTCACGGCTTCTCCCTGCCCACCGGGAAACCCAGCGCTTCTCTTGAGTCGTAATAAGCTTGCGCCACTGCGCGTGACAACGTTCTTATTCTTAATATGT